>Ga0209164_1003283_pt1 | contig 15548 bp, 5 predicted proteins | sample MTBNYHSulfiMetaG_FD_187458 | JGI IMG/M metagenome (GOLD analysis project Ga0209164, IMG submission 187458) | Enrichment culture microbial communities from rom New York Harbor, USA that are MTBE-degrading - MTBE-NYH (New York Harbor Sulfidogenic)... | ecosystem: Environmental > Aquatic > Marine >...
ATTTGACGATCTGAAGGAAACTACGGCTGTTGATCCGGAAAACATACAGTTCTGTTGCGCAGAGTGGTTTTGGAAAAAACAAGTCAATTCTTATGCTTTACAAATTGAACCGGAAAGGTTTAAGCATAAAGACAAAGCTATTCTTGACTACAAGGATGCTTTAAAAATAGAAAATATTAGAGATAAATTCTTCGTTCAGCTAAAGAAATTGCTTCAAAAGCAGCAAGATTGGCATGGGATTGGCTAACAAATATCGGGGGACTGATTTAAACGCTTATTTGTTTGTTCAAGGTGCTCTGAGAAAAGGGTATGTGTCTTCCGGGTTGAAAGAAACACAGCATTACAGAGAATCCTAGGAGGCAAATATTCTTCCTGGACTAAACGCACCGGAATTCTACCATTAGTTGCGAAGTACAGCCACAAACAAACGATCATAGAAGTTCAAAAGTCCTCAACATTCCTTCATCTACTAAACAAATAAGATATTTTTAAAGGGTGAGACTTATAACTGCAATTCAGCAATAATGATGCTTTTAAAAATGAAAAACATATGCTGAGGGTCTTACAATTTTCAGGGTATCAAAAATACTTACTTATCCGCTCTCCCAGGAAGATTAAAAAATATTCACTCAACATATTTGGATTCTTTCCCTTGGGGCCGAAGCATATATTCAAGTCATCAGAAGTCAGAGGATTCAGTACCTTATGATTTGTCGCTAAAAAGTGAGAGTGAACTTCATCATTTTACTTCTTAGGTCACCTATATAGCAACTATGCCAATTCTTCAGTATTATTAAGTTCTATCCCATTTTTTATTGTCTCACATCATGACAAATAGTGGCAGGGATATTGAAAGTGTTCAGTTGGTATGTTTCCAGTTGCTAACTATCTGTGGTGTGTATCCTCACCTCGACCGAGTGTTCCTGATGGTCGTCAACAAGGGTAACAGCCTTTTCATGTTGCTCAACGCCGTCGACTGTTACAATCTTCTCGCCATTTCCGGCGGGCGTTTGCAGAAAAGTGATATGGTAGAGAGTTTCCCGGTATCGGTAGTGTACCTTGAACGTCTCCCAGTCCGAAGGTAGGCACGGTGCGAAACTCAGTTTATCTATTTCAAGCCGCAGCCCCAGAAGTGATTCTACGATAAGTCGGTACATCCATCCGGCAGATCCCGTGTACCATGTCCATCCACCGCGACCGGTGTAAGGAGGGAGAGCATAAACGTCAGCCGCGATGACATAAGGTTCTACCTTGTAGGTCTCAATGCCCTCTGGAGATTTCGCATGGTTTATCGGGTTGATCATCGCCAGCAGTTCCCACGCGCGTTTGTTGTCGCCTATCTGAGCGAACGCCATTGCCGTCCAGATTGCTGCATGAGTGTACTGTCCGCCATTTTCCCTAACGCCGGGAACGTACCCTTTTATATAGCCGGGATTCAAATTCGACTTGTCAAACGGTGGATCCAGGAGTTGAACCAGCGCATGCTCTCGGTGAACGAGGCGCTTATCCACAGCTTCCATTGCCATGCGCGAGCGTTCGGCATCCCCGGCCCCGGATAGAACAGACCAGCTTTGCGCAATAGAATCAATTTGGCATTCGGGATTACTCGCCGATCCGAGCGGCGATCCGTCGTCGAAGTAAGCACGGCGATACCATTCACCGTCCCAACCATTTTGCTCGATGTTCCTCTGCAGCCGGCTCGCCTCATTCTCACAGCGTTCGACAAAGTGTAAGTCTCCATGTATGCGTGCAATATCAGTGAACCGCATGAGCACTTCATAGAGGAAAAATCCTAACCATACACTTTCGCCTTTGCCGTGTTCGCCCACAACATTCATGCCGTCGTTCCAATCACCCGATCCGATGAGCGGCAGGCCGTGTACGCCAAAGCTGATACCTCTCAGTATGGCCCGTACACAGTGATCGTACAAACTGGCCGCTTGTGCAGACCTTTTGGGAAGATCGTAATACGAGTCTTCGTCTGTATTTATCGGTCGGCCCTCGATGAAATAGACGGGTTCATCCAGCAATCCGGTGTCCCCGGTGCTAAGAACATAACGGCACGTAGCCAATGGCAACCATAGAAAATCGTCCGAACAGTGCGTACGCACCCCGCGACCCGACGGAGGATGCCACCAATGCTGGACATCTCCCTCCTGGAACTGACGGGCAGCACAAAGGAGGATGTGCTCGCGCACTAGGGTCGGCTCGGTGTGGATGAGTGCCATCACGTCCTGCAACTGATCGCGGAAACCAAAGGCGCCCCCGGATTGATAGTATCCGCTGCGCGCCCAAAGGCGGCACGCTATAGTTTGGTATAAGAGCCAGCCGTTGGTCAGGACATTTAAAGTCTGATCGGGTGTTTCCACATTCACTGCGCCGAGCGTGTGATTCCAGTACTGCCAGACCGATTCAAGTGCACTGCGCGCAGCAGCAGATCCACGAAAGCGTCGCAGCAGGTTGCTGGCGTCGTTGGCATCTTGCCCTGCGCCGAACCTAAAGATAATCTCACGCTCTTGTCCGTCGGCTAATTCGAATGGTACCTGGATAGCAGCGCAGGGATCCAAAGCGGCCCCTACCTTCCCGGAAAGCCGGGAGCGCCTCATCGCGGCCGGACTCCGAAGCGTGCCGTTGCGCCCAAGGAACTCAGTCCGGTCGCCGCTTAAGCTCCGGTTCATATCGTCTACATCGAAGAAAGCAGTCCGGTTGCGAAACTCCGTGTTATATGGGTTGCGTGCGAAGAGCGCGCCGCTATTCGGGTCAATTTCGGTGATTACGTGCATAGCCGATTTCGGTCGCAGGTCTCCAAGTACCCATTCAGTGTATCCGGTAGCGGAGAGTCGGCGTGATCGCCCCGACTCGTTTCGTACTTTGAGCACCGTGAACTTGATCGGTGCATCCAGGGCCACATAAACCCACATCTCTGAGTGGATGCCGCGCTCCGTGTGCTCGAAGACGCTGTAGCCAAATCCGTGCCGGGTGACGTAAGGCGTCACTCCGCGGCTGGGCAGCGGCGTGGGAGACCAAAAGTGGCCGCGTTCTTCATCACGGATGTAAAATGCCTCTCCGTTCGAATCGCTCACGGGATCGTTCCCCCAGGGAGTGAGGCGGAACTCATGGGCATTTTCGCTCCAGGTATAGGCAAGCCCGCTTTCTGAAATGACGGATCCGAAGTGTGGGTTTGCCAGGACATTCACCCACGGCGCCGGCGTCACCTGGCCATGCGCAGTCGTAATGACGTACTCACGACCATCCGGGGTGAATCCGCCCAGCCCATTAAAAAACGTCAGGTCGTGGCGAGGCAACGCTGTGACCGCCAAGGGTTCAGAGCGGTGGGTTCGGGTCGGTGTAAGGAGCGGCACTGGTACTTCCACAAAACTGCGCCGGTTGATCTGGTCCGATAGCGCCCCCCGTTTATCGTTGATGATAGCGCGGGCGACTGTTTGGATTAGAATTCGGTCCTCCTCCGATATCTGATCCGCAGGTCTTACGAAGATGCCGCCGGGTCGATCGGGCACATTGGCTTCTATGCCTGCTGCAATAAGTCCCATGATCTGGTCGTGAAGAAGTTGCCGGTAACCAGCGTGATCTTCGTTCAAGATCATCAGGTCCACCGCCAGTCCTTTCAAGCGCCAGTAGGCGTGGGCCTGCACGAGTTGTCGCACTAGTTCGATATTGGCCGGATCTTCAATCTGCAGCAGCACGATCGGTAAATCACCGGATATAGCATAGCCCCATAAACCGAATTGCCCTCGGCGGTTCTTGACGAGGACTCCAGGTTCAGCACGCAGAGAGGAATTGGCAAAGATCACAGAACTGGCAAGGTGTCCGTAGAGTTGCGCGTCTGCGTCAGTTGCGTTGATCTGCCGCAGAAGTACTTGGTTGTGTGTCCATGCCAGGTCAAAGACGCGGTCCGCGAGTCGTCGATCCTGGTATTTCTTGACAAGGCTCAGACAGCCGTCGCGAGTTTCCCCGATGCCGGAGACAATATTTATTGTTACCGATTCTTCCGGATCAAGTGTTATTCGATAACGAACAGCAACAATCGGGTCGAGCACCGAGCCCTCACTACCCGAGAGCGCCCCAGTAAAAAAATCAGCTGCCCCGCTCATAGCTTGCGGGTTTTCAACGGTGTTTCCGCGGCCGATGAACTGCATGCGATCGGTCTCATAGGAGACTTCTCCGGTCTCCGCCCCATGCACGACCATCATGTGAAACATCCAGGGCGCCTTCTCCTCGAGGGAGCGGGGCCGGCGGGTGCATAGAATCGCCCGCTGCATGCGGATGATCTCGGTCTGAACAAAAAGATTACTGAACGCCGGATGCAGTGCATCCGCAGCAGGAGGTGCAAGAACTACTTCCGCGTAACTCGTAATATCGATCGCTCTGCGCGTCCGGGAACGGTTGATGATGCGCACCCGGCGCAGTTCGATATCATCCTCGGGTGAAACAGCGATTTCAGAATGGGTATCGTAGTCGTGGTTCCGGCAGCGAAACTCGGCTCGCCCTTCCGAGAAAAGCGCTTCATACTTCTCCATCCGTTTTAGTGTTGGTTGATATGCAGTTGACCAGACTTCCCCACTCGTCACGTCGCGGAGGTAACAGAACGTGCCCCAGTTGTCGCAGGTACTGTCTTCGCGCCAGCGGGTGACTGCAATGTCCTTCCACCGACTGTAACCGCCGCCTGCATTCGTAATCATCACATGGTATCTGCCGTTCGACAACAACTGCACCTCAGGGACCGGCGTATCCGGGCTGCTGAAAACGCGCACCGGCGCTCTCTCCTCACTATCGGAAGCCACATGCAAGTCGTAGAGTTCGGCGGTGTGCGAATAGAAAGCCGTGGCCTTTGGGATTCGCTCCTGGAGCAACAATATGGTCGCCTGGAACACAGGATTCGACTCGAATCTCTTCTGCATTGGACGGTTTAGGAGTAAAGAGGCAAGAGAGAGGAAGCTCATACCCTCGTGATGTGCCATAAAGGACCGGACCACCGCGGTCGATTGTCCGCGCGGCAGACGCGAAGGAGTGTAGTCAATCGCTTCATAAAAGCCATACTTCCCTTCAAATCCTTCGGCAGCGAGTCGTTGCAGATTCAGACAAGCCTCCCCGGGATCTATCATCAGCGCAAGCGCAGAGGCATAGGGTGCAATTACCAGATCCTCGGCGAGTCCCCGTTTGAGCCCTAAGCCGGGAACGCCAAACGCTCGATACTGGTAGTTAAGATGGACATCGATCGTGTTGTAACCGGATTCCGAAATGCCCCACGGCACTCCGCGCTTCTTTCCATATTCGATCTGCTTGGCCACAGCTGTCTTATATGTCTGGTCGAGCAGTGTGTTTTCGTACGTTGGCATTACCAGCAATGGCATGAGGTACTCGAACATCGATCCGCTCCACGAAAGGAGAATCGGGTCTCCACCGGCGGTAGTAAGCAGACGCCCAAGGGCGAACCAGCTCGACTGCGGTAGTTGTCCCTGCGCAATCGCCACAAAACTGCATAATCTCGCTTCTGAAGCCAGCAGATCGTAGTAACTGGAGTCTCGTCTGTGCTCATTGAGGTTGTACCCAATAGCCAGGAGATGACTCGTTTTGTCGAACAGGAAGTCATACTCCATATGGCTGAGTTCACTTGCCTGCAATGCAAGGCGTTCGATAACCGCAATCCTTGTTCTGGCGCGATAGCTCGCCTCCATTATAAGCCGTCGAAACTCATTAAGCCACGCACGCTCCTCGGGCATCGCATTCAAGCTGAGCCGATGCTCGATTGCCGGAAGCAACTCCAGTTCAAGTTTTGCCAATTCGTGCAGTGTTGGAATATCGCCAATACCGGGAAAGTCGTGGAGTCTGTCCGAAGTTGCCGGCAGCATTATCCAAGGAGCGAGAAACGTCAGCTCATCGATGGCATCCTGAAATTGCCCGGCGAAGGCGAGTGCCCACCACTTTGCATTACTCTCGCGATCGGTATCATTGGAATCCAAGTTGGCGACTATTTCCGCAGTGGAAGTTGCAAGTTTATCAAGGCACAGCCATGCTGCTACAAGTGTGGCAGGAGGGTTATCGGATACAGACTCCAGATCTTTCTGAAGTTCAACAAGTTTGACCGGTGCAGATCCTTCCATAGTATCCATGAGGACCATTAATGTGTCGTTAAGCCCAACAAAAAAACGCGTTTTCAGGATTTTTTGATCGAGAAGTGCGAGCAACCCTGGCTGTAATGTCAGCAGATGGGCCGCAAGGTTCCCGCTGTCCACAGTTGAAATGTACATTGGTTGCAACGGTTTCAGAGACTGCGTGTTGTACCAGTTGTAAAAGTGGCCCCGGTGTCGTTCCAGTGTTCCCATCGTCTTAAGTGCATTCGCAGTGCGACCTATGAGCTTTCCAGCCGAAATGTAGCCGAAGTCATAGGCAGACAAATTCGCAAGCAACGCAAGTCCCATGTTGGTTGGTGACGTGCTATGTGCGACCCCCTTAACAGGATGCTCCTGATAGTTATCAGGCGGCAGCCAATGGTCTTCCGGGCCCACGAATGTCTCGAAAAACGTCCAGGTTTTCCGGGAAAGCTTCCTGAGAAAGATGGTTTGGCCATTCGTCAGGCTTGCTCTGCGGCGGGAGAGCGGACGGCTGATCCACCACGCAATAGCAGGTGAGACAAACCAGAGGCCCAGTATAGGCAAGGCTACAGCTAAAGCGGCCGGCCTTGAAAGCGTTAAATAAATCACCGCTACAAGGGTAAGAATAGGGGCAATCCACATCGTTCGATAGGAGGTGTAGAGACTCGCGTTATTACGATCCGGCTCACCCGACGGACTCCATTCAAGAAGTCGTTTGCGCGTGACCAGCATTCGCCAGAGCGTTCGCACAATCGCATCCAGACTGAAAAACATTTCGTAGGGGACGCACGCAAGCGTAAATGAAGACTGAACAAAGCGCCGGCCGGCGGAACGCACTGCAGCAGCGAGGTGCTGACCCATAAGCACATCTTTCGTCTTCTGAAGTATCTCTAGAATAGAGGTAATCAAAGAAGGAATCAGGATGATTCCGATGACCGACAAGGTCCAAAACCAGGGTGATGACAAGAATGTCCAACCGACCAACAACAGGAGTGTCAGGGCAGCAGGCACAAGACTGCGCCGAAGATTATCGATGAGCTTCCACCGGGACAGCCCCGAGAGCAAATTCTTCCGACACCGCCTTCCCTGGCTGTGCCTAAGACCAGGGAGACATGGCAGCAGCCACCGCACAAGCTGCCAATCACCGCGGATCCAACGATGACGGCGGGCCACATCTGCGCTGTAGCGGGAGGGATACTCTTCGTATAACTGCACATCGTTCAACAGTCCCGCCCGCGCATAGCATCCTTCCAGAAGATCGTGGCTCAGGATACGGTTCTCGGGGAAACGTCCGCTGAGCGCCAGGTCGAATGCATCGACATCATAGATGCCCTTGCCGATGAACGAGCCTTCATGGAACAGGTCCTGATACACATCAGAAACAGCGCGCGTGTATGGATCGATGCCCGGCTCACTCCCGTACATTCGTGCATACCGCGATCGGTTCGTGCCCGGCAGGCTAACAGAGACGCGGGGCTGAAGGATACCATACCCCTCACAGACACGCTGCTTTTCTTCATTATATTGCGCACGATTCAGAGGATGCGTCATGGCTCCCACAAACTGCCATGCTGCATCGCGCGGTAGCTGCGTATCCGTGTCAAGGGTTATCACATACTTCACAGTTGATAAGACTGCAGTGTTACCAACAACAAGCGAGAAATGTTTTCCTGAGGTGTCGCGCAGAAACGAATTCAATTCCGCAAGCTTTCCTCTCTTACGCTCGTAACCCATCCAAACCCGCTCCTGAGGATTCCATCGACGGGGGCGATGGAAAAGAAAAAAAGTGTCGTCTTTTCCCCGACTGTATTTTGTATTTAGTGCTTCGATTTTCTGCCGGACCAGCCGCAACAGCGGTTCGTCTTCAGGAATCGTTTCCTCGTCCGCATCCCGAAAATCAGTCAACAAACCGAAGTGCAGATTCTTATCCTGATTCGCCAGGAACCGGACTTCAAGCGCCTCGATCAGATTCTCAATGTTCTGAGTGCTTATGAGCATAGTCGGGACTACGGCTAGAGTTCGCGATTCCTGCGGAATTCCTTTGGAGAAGTCCATTTTCGGCAATGGATGCGGGGACACCAGCAACGTAGCAAGCCAGTTCACCAGTGCTACCGCCAGGTGGCTTGTGCAGAAAAGTGAGAGGGTCCCAACCAGCGCGAGTAACCAACCGTGCACTCCACCGTTATAAGCCTTGACCAGCAAGCCACCGGTGAAGATCACGGTTAGCAGCATGATTGCACCCAGATAGAAGAACAGAGGAAACCGGCGGACAATTCTCTGAAGTGTCTCAAGGGCGGAAAGGCGCATCTCCGCCGTTCGCTCGAGCTGTGGAACTCCTTTGTCGATCAGGTAGAAGCCGACGTGTACCGCTCGACCGTCACTGACTTTCCCTGCTTCAGCCTCGTGCGCAAGTTGTATCGCTTTACGCGCCACCTCGCCTTCGGACAGCCGGCTGCTCTTCGCTATCTTCTCCACCACGTGACGGTAGCGGTCACGGGTCGAAAAATCCATCTTGCTGTAGACACCACCAACGTCCTCTCGCAGAGTCTGTTCAACTATGCTCATCGTCTCGACAAACTCGCGCCAGTCCATCGTCCCAAGAAATCGGAGACTGGTGATGCTGTTGCTTATAGAAACCTGGTCGGCGGACTGCTGCTGGTTCTCCGTCTGCACCAACTGTTCAATCGTCAGACTACACTCGGCAAGTTGCTGCTCAATCCAGGTGAGAGGCATTGCCAACGCGGGACTATGTCCCTGCAACCGGCGTGTAAATTCCGCAACAAACGAACTCACCATCGGCGGGTTTGAGCGCGCCATGTCCGCAATCGCTAAAATAAGGCTTTTCGGATCCTTTCCCGCGGTATCTGTCATCTTATCCGCCCAATAGTCAGCGAGGTTTCGGTCTATTCTATCAGCGGCAATCCGGGTCCCAATGCGCCGGAGATTTTCGATCAGCGCCAGGCGCAACATGATGGGAATTGCCCACAATTCTCCCAATTTCAGGGAGGTGACCGTCTGGTAGGCTGTAACAAAACTGCTGAGACTTTCCGGGTCCACCCTTCCATCGCCGTGCGAGATCATCTCCAGCGCGATGTCATAGACGCGCGGAAGCCTGGCCGATGGACCACTCAGTAGTCGAGGCAGTTCCCGGCTGTACCCCTTTGGCAAGTGATTTCTAGCTGTCCGAATCTGCTCTTCAATAAGATAGAAGTTATCGAGCAGCCATTCCCCTGCCGGTGTAATACGGCGGGTTGCCTTAATAGCCTCCGTCAGCAGGTCGCGGACTCCAAGCAGCACACTTTCATTCTCAGCAAGCCGCGTCAGAAGCCGGTCCCGTGCATGTCCCAGCCCCAACTTGTGCAAGCTTGCCAAGGTTTTACCATGCTGTTCCATCTGATCGCTGCTGAACAGTTCTGATCGCAGCGGTGGCTCTTTGTCAGCGCCTTTTTGTGTCTGGCTTTTTCCGCGGAGCCACGTCCGAAAATGGAAAAGGTTTCCAAAAATGCTATTGCTTATCTTCAATTATGAGGTCTCCTTTTGAGAAACGAAGTCTCAGCAAATAGGATTGCAATCAGGGTAGTGGCTTTGGCTATCCCCTTTCGGTAGTCAGTGTTCATGTTTCTTGGTTAAACGTCCATGATGGTATCATAAGCTTTGATACCATTGTGCTGTTCAGCGATCGAGAACAGGTTGGTGAGCCCGGCGCTTGTGTATCGTCAAACCGGAGGAGTAAATTTAATAATGTCGATCTGTACTATAAAGTATTATAGCAGACCGCTATCTTAAAGAATCTTGCATCTATAGGACTAATGCCTCTCTACGAAGAACAAACTGAAATAGAAACAGCATTTTTGTCTGAAGCTCTCTTATCAGGAATTAAACTGCACAAAAAATTGTATTCTTCTTGCGTTTGAATTCTGATTCCTGTTACGGGTTTTTTGGTTGTTGCTTATCCTGCTTCTTTTTTGCCTCTTGATCATGTTTTTTTATTTTCTGTTTCTGTACCTTGTTCTTATCCTTCTTGCCGCCTTTGTCTCCCATTGCATGTATCCTTTCTTGTTGTGTAGTCAACTTCTAGGCATGAGGCGCTCTCTTGTGTTGCCAGTTCTGGTTTTGCATATCTTGTTTACACTGAAGGCCAAGCAGTGATTATTTAGCTCTACATATCTCTCCAAAAATCTTATCATACTTGCTTGTTTTTTACAGTTTCTTTTTTACACGGATGAGATATGTGACACAAAGGAGTGAAATTTATGCTTAGAGAAAATATAATTATGAAATGCTTTTTGTTTTAGAAGCTCACTTCAACACGATTCCTACCTTTTGCTTTTGCCTTATACATAGCATCATCTGCCCTCTTTAGAAAGCTATCATGGGTATCTCTTGCCTTGAACTCTGTTGCTCCAAAACTTACTGTTACTCTTCCAACTTTTTTAAACTTATAACTTTTTATTGCTTTTCTTATTCTCTCTGCCAATGCATGCGCCTTGTCTAATTGGGTTTCTGATGAAAGTATCAGGAATTCCTCACCACCCCATCTAAACAAATAGTCTATTTTTCTTATATTCTTTCTCACAATATCCGCTATGGTTTTTAACACATAATCACCAGCACCATGTCCATATTTGTCATTTACTTTTTTAAAGTGGTCAATATCAAACATTATTATTGATAATGGCTGATTATATCTCTCAACTCTTTCTATTTCTATTCTTATGATTTCTTTAAATTTTCTTCTGTTATAAAATCTAGTTAGATTATCCTTGGTGGCAAGTTTCTTAAGTTTCTCTTCCATTCGCTTCTGCTCTGTGATATCACGTATGTTGCATTGGATAACTTTCTTCACGTTGACAAGATAGACGTTACTCACAAATTCCACATGAATGGTTCGACCGTCTTTTGTTTCAAGCGGCAAATCTTTATAGCGAACATAGCCTTTTTTCTGTAATTCTGAAAAGGCACTTCTGGATGACTCGATGTCCTTTAAAAGGCCGACTTCCCAGAGTTTCTTTTGCAATAAATCCTTATGAGAATAGCCCAACATCCTTATCAAAAATGGATTTACGTCAGTTATCTGCGCAGTGTCTGCGTCAAGAATTAATATGCCATCCTGAGCTGTTTCAAAGAGCCGCCGATATCGAGTTTCTGATGCCTTCAGCGCCTTTTCTGCCTTCTTACCCTCAGCTTGGATGTTTTTTAAAGAATCCTCTGCTTTTTTACGCTGTGTTTCTGATATCTCAAACTCAGCAATTCGTTGACGCAAATCAACCAATTCATTCAATAACTGTTTTTTTGTTCTTTCTCTCCCTTTCATATAACCCTTTAAAATCATTATAAATATTTTAGTAAAATATTCATTATATTCAGTATAAAAGCAGGTTTATGCTTGGCTATTTTATTGATATTCAATACAATACCAACTATAAGTCATGAATGAAAGTGAAATAAGACAAAATAAAGCTACAAAGCAATGGGTTATATATGCCCCCTATAGGGGTAAACGTCCCAGAGATTTTTCTGCTAGAAAACGAAGGAAAATATTATCTGTTATTGATAAGGATTGCCCTTTCTGTCCTGGGAATGAAAATAAGCTTCCACCAATTATTATGGAAACACATGGTAATAATCGATACAATTGGCAGACAAGGGTGGTTCCAAATAAGTACCCTGCCTTAATGCCTCATGGTGACACAAGTCGATTCACTAAAGGTATCTATTTAACTCTAAAAGGATATGGACGCCACGAGGTTATTATTGAAAGCCCCTTTCATAATCAACACATAAATGAAATGTCAAATGATGATATACGCATTATTATAGAAACCTATCATAAGCGCTATGTAGATCTCATGAAAGAGCACGACAATATGATGACCATTATCTTTCGAAATCATGGCATTCTTGCTGGCACTTCATTACTACATCCACATAGTCAAATAATTGTTACAGAAATAGTCCCAATACACATCCGATGGAGAGAAGAAGTGGCGCAGCGATTTTATGACGAATGGGGCCGGTGTGTTTATTGCGATATATTAGAGTTTGAGATAAAGAATCGACAAAGAATAATTATGGAAAATGAATCTTTTTTGGCATTTATTCCATTCGCAGCTGAAGTTCCATTTGAATTATGGATTCTGCCCAAAAAACATGATGCAGATTTTGGTTCTATATCGGACAAGGAAAAAGAAGATTTTTCCATTATTCTTAGAGAAACTTTAGGAAGATTATATGAAAAACTAAATGATCCTGACTACAACTATATCATTAATACTTCAGCTAAGTATAGATCTGATGAGCCACAACTGCATTGGTATCTCCAAATTAGGCCACGGCTTATAACTCAAGCTGGTTTTGAAATTGGCTCTGGTATAAGTATAAATCCTTCCATACCTGAAGAGGATGCTATTTTTTTAAAAAAGTGACCAAGCATGGCAGATAAGAAAATAATAATAATTTAGTAATATTTATTAAACATTTTTAAACCGCAGTAAAACTAACGACCCGCCTTTCTCCCCCTTATCCATTTATCCATCTCAACTACAAGTATAATTGTAGTGGAGACCATAAATATCTGCACCCACTCGTTTACTGTAATCGGCACTGTCCTGAAGACCCACTGAAACGCCGGGACATAAATCACCGACAGTTGAGCAAGAAATGCAGCAATCATGCTAATAAAAAGCAATGGATTGCTTATCGGACTCATGCTGAAAACGGATTGGGTCTCTGAACGGCAGTTGAACGCCTGATAGAATTGGAAAAAGACCATCGTTGTGAGAGCGACTGTACGTGCTCTTTCAAGAGGCACCCCTGCGTTAAGGTTTGAGACAAATAAAAACAGTGTTCCGGCAGCCAGCGTTATTCCCATTAATACTGTTCTCTGTACCATAAGGCTTGATAAAATGCCTTCCTTTGGGTTCCTTGGAGGTCTGTTTAACACACCTTTTTCTGCCGGCTCAAAGGCAAGAGCAACATCCTGCAGTCCATTCGTTACAAGATTAAGCCAGAGTATCTGTGCAGGGATATATGGAATAGGGTATCCCATGACTATTGTTCCGATGATGGCAATCAGTTCTCCAAAACCACATGATATGAGGAAAAGGGTAACCTTCTTTATGTTGTCATATACAACCCTTCCCTCTTCAACTGCAGCAAAAATACTGGCAAAGTTATCATCTGCGAGAACCATATCAGATGCTTCTTTTGCAACATCGGTTCCCGACTTCCCCATAGCTATTCCTATATGTGCTGCCCTGAGGGCCGGTGCATCATTTACTCCGTCACCCGTCACGGCAACGACCTCTCCGTATCGAATCAACTGCTCAACTATCCTGAGTTTATGCTTGGGTGAGACCCTTGCAAAGACAGAAATGTCTTTGACCTTATTGAAGAGTTCATCATCACTCATTGATTCTATCTCTTTGCCGGTCATAACTCCGGATTCCTCACTTGATATCCCGAGCATCTTTGCTATTGCTGAGGCTGTAGCAGCATGGTCTCCCGTGATCATTACAACCTTAATACCAGCTTTTTTACAACCTTTCACTGCATCCATAACATCCGTTCTTGGTGGGTCGATCATTCCCTGTAAACCAACGTATACAAGATTTCCCTCAACATCATGGTGGGTTATCTCATCAATATCATGAGGGGCTTCCTTATAAGCCATGGCAAGTACCCTCATGCCTTCTCTGGCAAAAAGGTTGGCTTTATTCAGTATTTCTTTTATCTCGATCCTATTCTTTACTGCACATTCAGTACACATATCGAGTATTTTTTCCGGAGCACCTTTCACAAAAATAAACTTTTTCCCGCCATGTCTGTGAAGGGTCGCCATATACCCATGCTCAGACTCAAACGGTATTATTGCTGTTTGAGGATAGTGTCTAGTTTCTTCTATAAGGTTAAGACCTGCTTTCATTGCAGAAACTATTAAGGCCCCTTCTGTCGGATCACCATCTACCTTAAACTCACCTTCCTCCTCATAAATATTGGATTCATTGCAGAGCATGCCTATCCTAAAGACCATTAGCAGGTTGGCAGATGCCTTGATATCGACCGGTTCCAGCTGATAGAGGATTTCCCCCTTTGGTTCATAACCGATTCCGCTTATTCTATATGCCTTTTCCCCATCGTACACTACCCTTACGGTCATCTCGTTCTTTGTGAGGGTGCCGGTCTTATCCGACCCTATCACGGTTGTGCTTCCGAGTGTCTCAACCGCAGGCAATTTTCTTATTACGGCATTTCGCCTTGCCATCCTCGCAACACCGATAGCCATCACTATCGTTACAGCGACTGGAAGCCCTTCAGGAATTGCTGATACTGCCGTGGCTACGGCAATCATAAACATTTCGGAGGCCTTTCCTCCCAACAACATTCCTACTAAAAAGATCAAGGCTGAAAAGGCTATTACGAGAATTCCTATTAACTTCGCAAACCGCATAAGTTTATACTGAAGGGGGGTCTTTACCACGGTTACTTTCCTGACTTCGGTGGCAATCTGTCCGAGGACCGTACTATGTCCTGTCTCAACAACAACGCCTTTCGCCCTGCCACTTACGATAATTGTGCCCATAAACGCCATGTTTTTCTGATCGCCGGGTGTCAGGTTGGCTTCTTTGATCGGGGAAGTTACTTTTTCAGCAGGCAGGGACTCTCCGGTCAGCATTGCCTCTTCAACCCTCAGTTCAATTGTTTTAAACAGCCTGAGATCTGCAGGCACCCTCACTCCTGATGCCAACAGGACGATATCTCCGGGCACAAGCTCTTCACTGTTTATTTCTTTCTCTTTTCCTTCCCTCAGAACCTTAGCCTTTGGAACAACCATTTTCTTGAGGGCCCTGACACTCTCCTCTGCCTTGTACTCTTGTATATATCCGATAAGTGCATTCAATATTACAACAGTAAAGATTACCCCTGAGTCTATATACTCATTTAGAGATATTGTCACCACACCGGCGATGAGCAGGATATAAATAAGTGGACTGGTAAACTGGTGGATAAGTATTTTCAGTCTGTTTGTCTTCTCTTCTTCAATGAATTTGTTCGGGCCGAACTGCAGGAGGCGCTCTTTGATCTCTGAATCGGTTAGGCCGCTCTCTGACACCCTAAGCTTTTTAAATAGTTCCTTAACAGTTGATTGATACCAATTCATTCTTCACCTTTCATGGTATAACTCTTAATAAAGCAGGAGCAAATACATCCACTATAATTCAGTGAGTCAACGAAATAAAACAGATCAGAAGAACGTTACAATGCGATCAAAGGACTTTCTTAAACGATCCGATACTGTAAGTAGCATACCCTTCAGGAGTTTGGCTCCCAATTCAGGATTTGTGGCGATCAGTTTATCAAGGCTTTCCTGAGTAATTATCGCGAGGGAGACATCTTCAAGTGCTACCGCGGTAACTTTCCTGAGACTGTCATCAA
>Ga0209164_1003284_pt1 | contig 15547 bp, 18 predicted proteins | sample MTBNYHSulfiMetaG_FD_187458 | JGI IMG/M metagenome (GOLD analysis project Ga0209164, IMG submission 187458) | Enrichment culture microbial communities from rom New York Harbor, USA that are MTBE-degrading - MTBE-NYH (New York Harbor Sulfidogenic)... | ecosystem: Environmental > Aquatic > Marine >...
TGCAGCCCGTACAGGCAGATGCCGCAAGCCAGATTACAGGGATCTCCTTCACGTTTTGGGTCAATTTCTAATCTCCTTTCTATGGTTTGTTGAAGCATAAACATGCATTTTAGTGATAATTTTATCACAATTATTATAACCGACGCGTCATGATTATTACTATAGGACCAACGATATAGAACTGAGGGGTAATAAATACCAAGCATTAGTAACAGGGTGATAAACCCTGGCGGATCACAAGGAACTTTATAGAATAAAAAACAGTGGCTTCGGGTGAATATTGATGGAAGAAAGCGAAATGATAGGATTTGAAACAATAAATAGAATTATATTTTCTTTTAGGTAATGATGGTAAGGTTTAGTGATCTTGACATCATACTGTTGGGTGATTATATTATATATGCTTTATTCGTAAGCGAAAATAATATGACCCAAATGAGGGACCTGGCAGGTATTTAGCGACTAATATATGTACGTAGTAGTATAAAGGAAGTGTTGAACTACCATCTGTATATGGTCACTTGGGTGGCAGTGAGCGAATAGTGAAACCGACCTAATTTAGGTCGGTTTATACTTTTTTAAGGACCTGTTTTGGGGCGAAGTGGAACAAATGAAAAAAGTAGCGGTCAGGGTTTTTACCGTACTGTTTGCACTGGTCCTTTCTGCGCTTCTGTTTGTCTATTTCTCGCCTGATTACAGCTTCTATATCGTGAGAAGCGAAAGCATGAAGCCTGCTATTAACATGGGTGACGTGGTTGTAACTGGCCCGGTGGGCGGTCCCTTCAACGGAGAAATAGGACCCGGTAAGGTTATTACTTTTCAGAGCGGCGACGTGCTCGTAACCCACCGGATACTTTCGATTAAGGATGGTACCCTGGTAACCAAGGGCGATGCCGTAGAGGATCCCGACGCAAGGACGGTGAGCATGTCTGTGGTGAGGGGGGTTTACCTCTTTAAAATTCCCGGATTAGGATATGTCTCCAATTTCACAAGGACCAGGACTGGCTGGCTCCTTCTGATCGTTATTCCGGCAAGTGTACTGGTCGGTTTTCTCATAAGAAGTGTAAGAAGGGAACTACGTAAGAATGCGGAAAAGAATAGAGAGTCAAAGGGGGTGATATAGAGCAGGGTAGAAAGTTAAATAATTCATAAAATTTGGGCCTGTGGCCATGAAATACTTTAAGGCAGTGGGGATAACAATTTGCCACCCGTGATCTTTAGGCAGTCGATCGGGATGGCAAATACGGCAGAAGAATAAAACAAGCTGTTATCGACCAGTCGGGTGCTGCTAAAAAGGTATGACGGGCCATGGACCCACTGCCTCTATTATTATAACACGCTTACTGCAAGGGGCTTCAATGATAAAAACGGTGAAGGGGGTATATGGAGAGATGAAGGAAAAATTTTAGGCTGAGATCTGAGGCTATTTAATTTCACTAATATTATTTATAAAGGAGGTAAGCTAAGTGAAAAAGATAGTTGGTTTGATAGTAGCGATCGGGGTGGTGGTTGGCCTTATCGGTAGCGGCACCTGGGCTGTTTTCAGTGATACCGAGATCGCCACGGATAATACATTACAGGCGGGTACCATCGATATCGCTATCGACGGAGAGAACCCGTGGGAAACCTGGGACTTCACTGAGGAACTAGCGGACATGAAGCCGTGCCAGGTAAGGTACATAGAGTTTAGGATAACCAATGTGGGCGAGAATCCGGTGGTATTGTGGAAGCATATCGAAATAACTGAGCGGAGCGGAGGAGATGCTGTATATCAAGGTGTTTCCTCGGAACCCGAGTATGTTGCCGAAGGTGCAGTGTGGACAGGTTCTGGGTGGAATACAAGCGAATGGCATGCGAATGACGACGTTGACAGTGTCATCCTCTATGACCTCTCGGTGGATGATACCGTAATTATCAGCGAAGAGGATGGCCTTCACATGTCGGACATCGAGTGTGCCTGGATGCCGCTGGGCACGTTGGAATCAGATGCATCAATGATAGTTGAACAGAGCTACCACATGGATGCGGACGCCGGTAACCAATACCAGGGTGATGTGCTCACCTTCAACATTGAGATATATGGTGAACAGAGGTTGGGGAACGGACCAGCAGAGTCTCTGGATAACAAGCTTTTCCTCGATAACAAGTCTGGCGATCCCGACTGGTATTTCGTTGCCGATGATATGTGGGGTATGCTGGAGTACAGTCCATCGGGAACAGCTTTCGTATATGATCTTTATGCTCAGGGATTGCAAGCTGGCACAAGCTATAGCCTTATCTATTACGCCGATCCGTGGCCCAACAGTGGCGGTGCACTGATTGGCACACATACAACAGATGGCAGTGGAGTCATCAGTGTTACTGGCCAGTCAACTGACATTGGTATGGATATAACCGATGGAAAGATATGGCTGGTTCTTAGTGATGATGGTGATGCTCCGATGACAGGATGGAATCCAACCGAATACCTGTTCGAGGGTAACAAGATAAATTACACCGATACAGATGTTTAATTAATTATTCATAGAATAGTGATATATGATTGCATGCATAACTGGCGAGGCGGTTATGATTAGCAGTTTAACTCGTTGGCTGCGTTATATCGAATAATAGCCAAGAGTAATGACATACTATATTGTAATCATAACCGGCAATAAAGGAAGGAGGTGCCGCAGATGAAGAAGGTCTTGCTTCTAGTACTTACCCTTGTCCTCGTCTTGGGGATGGCGGGTAGCGGCACCTTTTCCCTTTTTAGCGACACCGAGGCCTCGTTGGGAAACACGATTACAGCCTGGTCTTCACGGTTGTGGACGCAGACCACTCAGACCGAATTTGAAGCCGGGGTTCCTGTTAACGTGGACACATCTTCAAGTCCGGGCGATGTTATACTGGCAGGTTCATCTGCAGGCTATATCACCGACGAATATTACGATTATGATTTGCTGACCTCTTGGAACAACCTGGTGATTGTTGAAGATCATGTTCAACTGGCTTCTTCAGGCACGACTGCCACTGAGAGAAGTAGACCAACAAAAGACGTAGACATAGAATTAACTCGTAGTAGCGGCAATAAGAATTACGAGTGCGTAGATGAAGAAGATCCACACGATGGTGATAGTTCCTATGTCTATGCATCCACAGCGGGTACCTATTTAACGGATATCTACCAATTAGGGTTTACACCTAATGGGAATATAACAAAGGTGACTATCTATATGGTTGCCCGGTTTTCTTCAAATAATCTAAGTGACACCGCAAATGCACGTACAGCTATACAATCGGGGCCTAATAAAGAGCCGATTTATGGCGTCCCGGAAATACTCTCTTCAAACTATTTGTTGTATTCTTCACCATACTACATAAATCCGGATACTAATAAACCTTGGACTCAGGGTGATATCCAGTCTCTTTATATAGGTGTTTCCCTAATGTCAACATCTACTGCTCAAGCACGTTGTACTCAGGTATATGCAGAAATAACCTATGGAGAAGGTGGTTTCCTGTCACCTGGAACTCTTATATCTGAGAACCTTCTTGATGGACTAACTAATACCAGCATCGATGGTTTTAGTTACTATGCACCCTCTATACCAGAGGGTACCACCCTGCAGGTGCAGTTCTCCCGGGATAGTTCAAACTGGTACAATTCTGCAGGTGTGTCAGGTGGCTGGGACGCGATGTCAGAAGGAACAAACACTATTAACCTTACAGGGCTTGGCTGGTCCGGACCGTATTTCTATTACAAAGTGATATTCACCACAGATAGTAAAAATTTATATACCCCTATCCTTGATTATGTAACGGTGAACTATTCCTCCGGTTATCCATCCGGCACTATAGCCTCACAGGTATTTGATACGACCATTCTTGGGGCCACCTGGGACCTGCTTTCATGGGATGAGACTCTACCGGCCGGTACGGATATAACCTTCGAAGTAAGGGCAAGCGATACAGCGTTTGCTAAAGACGACATAACTCTGCCATGGACATCTGTTGGCGGTACCTCGCCGGTCATGTCCGGCTTGCCCTCGGGGCAGTACAAGCAATGGCGAGCAACCCTGACCACGACGGATACGGACGTAACGCCGGTTTTACACGAGGTGAGGGTCTGGTATGACCCGTAAAAAGAGGGATTAAGGAAATAGCTTGGATATTTCGTTTATGAGAAGGATATTTAATTACAGGAAAGCGCTTAATCATGGCTCGGCCGGGTTAAAGTGGCTCCTTGCCGTTGGCCTTGTTATCGGTATTTTGGGAAGCTTCTTTTGGCCGGCTGAGGCCTGGGCACAGGAATATGACCCGGATATAATAGATCTTGTGCTCGGTGGAGAAGGGGCAACTTCCTGGAGCATAGAAGACATCAAGCCCTGCTTTACGGGTACGAAGACGGTTACTTTACATAATGCCGGTAGTGCTAACGGAACCGTTATTATCTGGTTGAGTGACATCGTTAGCGAAGAGGGCCTTAACCCGGAACCCGAAACCGATACCGAAGAGCCCGGAGAACTCGATGATTACCTGCTGCTGGGCCTTTCGGCAAGCTCCGGCATGGATACCGTTATCAGCATGCCCACGCTTGTGGGGTCCTTTCCGCAGAGCGCCGGTGATCCGAACTATATCTATATTAATCCGCTAAATTCGGGCCAGACGATAACGCTTGCCTGGAGCTGGGAACTACCGTGCGAGACGGGTAACGATGTCCAGGGGGACCGGTTGAGCTTTACGATTAACTACGCTCTCAATGAGATTGTTGAACCCGAGCCTGCTCCTGGTACCACAAGCCGTGGCCTCTCCTGCCCCACCTGTTCCATGGAGATAGATATGCTGGGGGAGATAGCGGAGATAGATATCGGCTGCTGCAGCAATAAAACCCTTCATAACTACGACCCCTCAGACCCGGATGGCATACACTTTCTCCTCATCGATAGCTATACCGCGATCGTCTGCGGAGATACCCCCGACTGCGGAGCCTACCCCCGCGTCATCGTGATGCGGCCTGCCAAGGACTACGAGGATGAGCCCGAGGGATGTGTCTTTGTCGGCCCGGTGTATGACTTTACCGGATACGATGTAAGGAACTGGGAGGATGCCGACCCCTCCGAGATCTGCGATACGGTATCCTTCGGTAAGGCGGTATCGGTGCTACTTGACTACGACCCGGATGACCTACCTGAGGATGCCCTGGGCGTTGGCATATACTACTACGACCCCGAGCTTGGCGAGTGGATGCTGACCCAGCCCGTACCCGGCGTGGTTGCCGGCGTCGGCCAGGCTAACGGCCAGGTACACCACTTCTCACAGCTAGCCGTAATAGCCCGGGTAGAGGAAGAGGAGGTTACCCCGCCCCAGACCCAGGAGCCGGATGCCGTGGAGCCCTCACCCACCCCGGCCCACTTTACCGTAGACGGCCTCACCATCGAGCCGAGCCAGGTAAGGACCGGCATCGGTAGGGCCTTTACCTTCGTATTCAAGAAAGGTGAGCGCGTAAATATCGCCGCCGACATCTATAACGATGGCGGCCAGGGCGGAAGCTACAGCGCCACCCTCAAGCTCGACGGTGAGACGGTAACCAGCGAGGACCTGACACTTGAGCCCGGCCAGGGCAAGGAGATCGTCTTTATCGTGAGCGGCATCGAACCCGGCCAGTACGAGGTACAGGTCGGTGACGAGGTAGGCCAGTTCGAGGTGGTGAAATGGATTAACTGGCCGCTTATTGCAGGCCTCGCTTTAGCGTTTGGACTAATGATCTACGGAATTCAGCATAAACTACGCAGCGGGAAAAGGGAGTAACGAGACTTACTCCGAACTACAATTTATTCTGGTTATGTTTAATCGATTCCAATCAAGATACACCAGGTTTTTAAAAAGTAAATGCACTTGTTTTAAGAAGTTTCCTTTAGATATCCGGACAGGGAAAAATTTATCAATAAATATTCTTGACTTAAAATATTCACCATGATATATTAATAATAATAATTAATATTATTATGTTATGAATAAGAGATCAAGACAAAGAGAAGCGGTAATAAGGGTGCTGAGGAATACCTCGTCGCACCCCGATGCAAAATGGATATATGAAGAGGTTAAAAGGGAGATACCCGATATCAGCCTGGCTACTGTTTATCGTAACCTGAGGCTACTCAAGGAAGCCGGTGAGATAGCGGAGTTACCCGTAACCGATAATAACGCCCATTTCGATTACCATACGGAAAATCACTACCATTTCCGCTGTGACCGCTGCGGTCGCATTTTGGACCTGGATGCACCTGTCGACAGGTCGATTGAAGAAAGATTAGCTGGAAATACAGGCCTCAAGGTGACCCACCATCGCCTGGAACTGGGTGGCCTGTGCCTTGATTGCCAGAAAATAAAAAAATTCTAACAAGGAGGAACTTTGTCAAAATGGTAAAATATAGGTGTACGGTATGTGGTTGGATCTACGACCCGGAAATTGGCGATCCGGATGGCGGCGTAGCCCCCGGGACAGCGTTTGAGGACATACCTGATGACTGGCAGTGTCCGGTATGCGGCGCGGCCAAGAGTGAATTTGAAAAGGTTGATTGATCAGCCTTTCACAAGAGGCAAGTTAAGGAGGGTTAAAGATGGCGGTTAAATTAAAGGAAGGGGTTTACTGGGTCGGTGTGGTTGACTGGGCACTCAGGCACTTTCACGGTCATGAACTCTCTACCCACCGTGGTTCCTCGTACAATGCATATTTGATCGTTGACGAAAAGGTCGTACTCGTTGATACCGCCTGGACGCCCTTCCAGGATGAGTTTATCAAGAACGTAAGCGAGGTTATCGACCCGGCCAGTATCGATATAGTTGTGGCAAACCACGCCGAGTCGGATCATTCCGGAAGCCTCCCGGCCATTATGAGGCACACGCCGAATGCTAAAGTTATCGTTTCCCAGCGGGGAAAGGAGAGCATCGAGGGCCATTATCACCAGCCATGGAACTTCAAAACGGTGAAGACGGGCGAAAAGGTAAACATCGGTAAACACGACCTGGTATTCGTCGAAGCCCCCATGCTTCACTGGCCCGACAGCATGTTCACCTATCTGGCCGGGGCGAATATCCTCATGCCAAACGATGCCTTCGGACAGCACTATGCAACGGCGTTTCACTTTAACGACGAAGTAAACCAGGTGGAGCTATACGAAGAGGCGCTAAAATACTATGCCAACATACTTACGCCCTTCAGTCCTCTCGTCCTGAAGAAGATCGACGAGGTGCTTGCCCTCAACCTGCCGGTGGATATGATAGCGCCGAGCCACGGCGTTATCTGGAGGAAGGACCCGCTACAGATCGTGAATAAGTATAAGGAGTGGGCCGCGCAAAAACCCGGTAGCAGCGCGGTGATTCTTTATGACACCATGTGGGACGGAACCCTGCACATGGCCGAGGCGATCGGCGAGGGGATAGCATCGGAGGATATAGATTATAAACTTTTCCATGTCGGTCTTTCCGACAGAAACGATGTCGTTACCGAAATCTTCAAGGCGGGGGCAGTTGTCGTTGGTTCTCCCACTTTCAACCAGGGAGTGCTTCCCACGATAAGGCCCATAATGGAAGACCTGAGGGGCTTGAAGTTCCAGAACAAGATCGGTGCCGCCTTCGGTACGTACGGCTGGAGCGGAGAAGGACTCGCCATTATTGAAGATCACATTAAAAACTGCAAGATGCCACTCGTAGCCGAGGGTGTAAAGGCAAAATGGCAGCCTCGTCCTGACGACCTCTCAAAATGCCGGGAGCTCGGCGTAAAAGTGGCGCAGGCCATAAAGGGTGAAAAATAAATAGTAGCATAAACGATTAAAAGGAGAAACTCAATGGAACACATTCTACCCGACCTGCCCTATGGAAAAGAAGCACTCAGCCCGGAAATATCGGCTGAGACCCTTGAATATCACCATGGGAAGCACCATAAAGCATATGTCGATAACCTTAATAAACTCATTACCGGAACAGAATTCGAGGACCTTCCACTGGAGGAGATCATAAAGAAGGCATCCGGTGGCATCTACAATAACGCGGCACAGGTGTGGAACCACACCTTCTACTGGAACTGCCTTTTGCCGGATGGAGGAGGCGAACCTGGAGGTGCCCTGGGCAGTGCCATTAAAAATGAATTCGGCTCATTCGACGGTTTCAGAGATAAGTTTACCGCCTCTGCCCTCGCCCTTTTCGGATCGGGATGGGTCTGGCTGGTTAAAGATGCCGGTGGAAAACTGAGTATAGAGTCAACCGGTAACGCGGGAAACCCGTTGAGAGACGGCGTAAATCCGCTCCTGACGTGCGATGTATGGGAGCATGCCTACTATATAGATCATAGAAATGCCCGGGCGAAGTATCTTGAAGCCTTCTGGAAACTGGTAAACTGGGACTTCGTCAGCAGGAACTTCGAAGCGAAATAGCGATCTGCGTATAAGAGGATTTTAATATTTTGATACATTTAAAAATACTCAATGGAGGAAAGGAAAAAATATATGGAAATACCAGAGTACGTATCAAAGGATGAGGTAAAACGCGTCTGCCGGGAGCTTGGTTTGAGGGACTGGGCAGAAATAAAGGGTACAGATGTAGATGAAAAGGAAGCTGCCAGGATACTCGAGATAGTAAACGTAGCAGGCATGGATATACCCCTTGAAGATTTCCGGGAGGGCCTAGAGGTAGAGCTTGAGCACGGTACCATGTATCCGGATGCCAATGTTACCAACAACCACCCGGTACTTACAGGTAAGATTGTCCTTGCCCATCTCAAGGAGACCATGGATTACTATAAACGGCTCGATATTGCCGAAATAGAGGGAGACCTCTTGAAGGCCATCCTGGCAAAAGACTTGGCCAAGGTAGAGGCAAAGTACAAAAAACTCATGAAAGCTCAGGGCATCCTCAGTGAGGACGTCCTTAAGCAGTTGGGTTAACGGCAATAGATAAAACATTTTCTCAGAAATGGTACAAGCAATAAAAAAGGAGGAGATTTATAAATGGCAAAAGTAGCTAGAGAAATGGTGGAAAAAACCGGGATCAATGTTGATGAACTACTGGAACTACTGGTAAACAATGCAGCGGCTGAACTTACAACCTATTATTATTATACTATTCTTCGCGCCAACCTGATCGGGCTCGACGGTGAGACGATAAAGGAAATCGCCGAAACCGCCCGCATCGAGGACCGTAACCACTTCGAGGCACTGGTTCCCCGCATTTACGAACTGGGTGGCAAACTGCCCGAGAGCATGATCGATTTCCATAACTGCTCCGCCTGCCCCCCGGCAGCCTTACCCAAGGACCCCACCGATGTGAAGGCAATGCTTACCGTCCTCGTTGAGGCGGAAAGGTGCGCCGTACGGGGATACACGAATATCTGTAACATTACCGCGGGCAAGGATTATAGGACCTACGATCTATCCCAGTCTATCCTGAACGAGGAGATAGAGCACGAGTCGTGGTTCTCCGAATTTCTGGGTGAAGGCCCCTCAGGGCATTTCCTGCGACGCGGTGAAACATCACCCTTTGTATCCAAGTTCCTCAAATAAACAAATAAGTTTCAGCAATAACGGAGCCTGGTTGGATGCCAGGCTCCGTTAATTATATGGTAAGCTATGGGGATGGAAAACGAATTCTTCGTGGGTCTATCTCCGGTAATTCAAGCGCTGGTTGCAACCTGCTTTACCTGGGGAATGACTGCCCTCGGTGCAGCAGCCGTATTTTTCGTTAAGGACATCAGTCGGAAGATGCTCGATGCCATGCTAGGGTTCGCCGGGGGTGTTATGATTGCCGCCAGCTACTGGTCACTGCTTGCCCCGGCTATCGAGCTGTCGCAGGGTTTAAGTATCCCGGTTTGGGTTCCGGCGGTTGTCGGGTTCCTTCTCGGTGGCGGATGTATACGCCTCGTCGATAAATTCCTGCCCCATCTCCACCTTGGCTTCCCCATGAAAGAGGCTGAGGGCGTCAAGACCGGCTGGCGTCGAAGCACACTGTTTTTACTCGCAATCACCCTTCATAACGTGCCGGAGGGAATGGCGGTTGGTGTTGCCTTTGGAGCCCTTGCGGCGAACATATCTTCAGCATCCATGGGGGCTGCGATTTCGCTTGCCATAGGAATAGGCATCCAGAACCTTCCCGAAGGGATCGCGGTTTCAACGTCGCTGCGCCGGGAGGGCTTGTCGCGGCGTAAGAGCTTCAACTATGGCCAGTTATCAGGTTTGGTCGAACCAGTAGCCGGAGTGATCGGGGCAGCAGCGGTGATCGTCGCCAGGCCAATACTACCTTACGCGCTTGCCTTCGCCGCGGGTGCGATGATATTTGTGGTTATTGAAGAGGTGATTCCCGAATCACAGCGGGGTGGTAATACCGACCTGGCAACAATGGGTGGTATGTTGGGTTTTGCAGTAATGATGCTGCTTGACGTAGCTTTTAGTTGAGAGGATTATTATGAGGGTATTTACTTCAGAGGAACTCAAACAGTACGACGGTCGTAACGGCATCTGTTACGTTGCGTTTCAGGGTAAGGTGTACGACGTATCGGGTAGCTATCACTGGCGTAAAGGTATTCACCATGTAAGTCATCGGGCCGGTAGTGACCTGACAGAGGCGCTTGAGCAAGCGCCGCACGGTTCTGACCTGCTGTCGAAGTTTCCTGTCGTCGGCGTAATAGTCGAAGATCAAGACAATCCCGGGCAATATCTCCAGATATAGACCTGCTATTGGATGAAAACCTGTAACATTCCTTCAATTTGTCCGTTAAACAGAGAGGTAAGGCAATTTGCTACAAGAGTCAACACACGAGCAACTGGATGTTGACCTGCTGGTCCAAAAGGCTGTGGCCGGTGACGCCGAAGCCTTTGGGAGGCTGTACGATATGTATGTCGATCGGGTCTATAGGCACAACTATTATCGGGTTGGAAGTATTGCTGATGCCGAGGACTTGACTCAGCAGGTCTTTCTGAAGGCGTGGAAGGCGATACCACGGTACAGGAAGACGGCCAGCCCGTTTATTGCGTGGCTTCTTACTATCAGCCATAACCTTGTTATAGATTTCTACCGGGCCAGGAAGGTTAACAAGGTTCAATTCGAGGATGAGGTTATCGCAGAAGATCCCGAAATGGGCCCGGAGGCGATGGCTGAAGCGCGTTTTAACCAGCAGAAGCTCAGCAGGGCAATATCTAAATTGAAAGGCGACCAGCAACAGGTTGTCCTTATGCGGTTCATTGAGGGTTTTTCTTTTGCTGAAACCGCTTGCTCGCTCGGTAAAAGCGAAGGGGCTACAAGGGTTATACTGCACCGCGCGCTAAAGAAGCTGAGGCATAGCCTTGAGGCGGAAGATTTAAAATGACTGAAAAAATAGAAGATATACTCTTCCAGTGTATAGAGGCCATTAAATCGGGAAAATCGGATATAGACGATTGTCTCAAACGCTATCCTTCGCGGCGGGAAGAGCTTGAGCCGCTTCTGAATATCGCGGTTAACTTACATGAGCCGCCGGATGTGAGGCCTTCTCACGAATTCAAGATGAGGGCCAGAACAAAACTCATGAATCATATCTATTCCAAAGGAAGGGTGGCGGAACCATCCCCGGTAGGCCCATTTGCAGCGCTCAAGCGTATATCATACCCGGTTCGCTTGAGAACCGCGACGGTTGCCATTGCGGTTGTTGCCGCTCTCTGCGGAGTGGGCGGTGGTTTTGCTTATGCCTCGCAGGATAGCCTTCCGGGCGATAACCTTTACTCTGTAAAACTCGGTACAGAGCAGGTCCGCCGCCTGGTTACGGTTGATGATGTTGGCGAAGTGGCCCTGGAGCTTGAATTCGCCAATAAGAGGCTTTTGGAAATGGCAGCTGTTATGGATAGAGAAAACGGAGGACTGAGTATCGCGGTTGGGGGATACGAGAAAAACGTCTCCCTGGCCCTGACAAATGCAGAGGCGGTAAGAAATGCTACAGAACTGTCTCGCGCCCTCGAAATGATGGCATCGGCTACTTCAGATCATATCGGTACCCTTGATTCGTTTGAAGATGCTGCCCCGGGAAATGCCGGCTATGATATCCGTCAGGCTAGTGAGATAGCACTCAGGGCGCACATTGGAAGCTTGCGAGGACTTGCCTTGAAGAACCCGGTAAGGGCTGCGGAAATAAACCTAACTACGATTGAATCCAGGCTGAACAGGGCAAGGACTAAGGCTGAACTGAACCATATAGACGAAGCCGAATTGGCGCTCGGTCAATTCGAAGAGCTTAACAGGCTCGGTGAAGAGATATCCCGGATTGCGAGGGGGCTTGGGAATGGCGCAGGTGAGGTCGACGAACTCAATGCCCGGGCTACTGCGGCTCACCTCGCCGTACTTGGAGACATTTATGGGAAGATGCCCGATGAAACAAAGGGAAAAGTTGAGAATGCAATGACAGCTTCTGTGGAGGCCTACGGCCGGGCGCTGGAAGGCCTGCAGGAAGAGGGCGTTTCCGGGGATATTCCCGAAGAACCACCAATACCTGAAGACATTCCGGGAGATGTCAAGGGGAGAATATTGAAACAGGAGCCTCGTTCCTCAGGGAATGGTTCCAGCAGTTCAGGCGATGGATCTGGTGGCTCCGGCAACGGACGACATTAAATAAATCCCTTTGTCATTCGTTACGGCGGGTAAATTTGAGGGTTGCCAGAATCTCCCTGTAACAATTTCTACCCTCTCCCCGTTATGTATGTTAAAAGAGGAGGAGAACAATGCGAAGATTAATTGTTATAATTGCAGTTTGCGTCATGGCTCTTACTTTCTTTCCCGCCGGTAGCGCCTTTGCCCAGGAACAGAACGGACTGCCGGATCCCGGAATTACACCCGACAGCCCCCTTTACTTCTTTGATAAACTTGCGGAGCAGGTTTCTTTAAAACTTACCTTCAGTAATGAGGAGCGAGCACAAAAGGCTTTAGTGTATGCTGAAGAGAGACTGGCAGAGATGAACCGCATGATGAATACGAATAACGTCAGAGCTACCATACAGGCGGTAAACGGTTACAACGACCGTATAGATACTGCAATGGAAGCTTTAGAGTCATTGGGAAAACAGGGGGCAGGTACTCAGGCGATGCTGGCTTTGCGTATGGCAAACCATGCCGCGATATTTAGCGATATTGAGTCCGGGAACGGTATCCCGGAAGAAGCCAGAAAGCTCATGATTCAGACCAGGGAGATGGTTTGCGCGTGCCAGCAGATGGCCCTGGGCATGGTAGAGCAGGAAGACCCGGATATGGCCGGTCAGGTCAGGCTTATGCTAATGGAGCAGGAGCGTAACTCCTTGAGAATAAGGGCGGGAACGGAAGAGGCCACAGATATCGAGGACTCAAATTATGCTGCGTCACCCATGAATCCAGATGAAAATGATTTACCCGGGATAAAAGGTCAGGGTAATAACGGGGAAGGTCCCCTTGGCGGTGGCGAAGTTGGGTCGGGCTGGGGTGAAACAAGCGAGGGAGAAGGCCCCGATCCCCAGAACCAGTGGGGAAGTGATGAAACCGACCATGGACGGGATGAGCCAGGCGATAGAGAAGGTCCCGATCTCCATAACCAGTGGGGTAAAGAAAATAAATAAACGGTATTAATTAAAAGGAAAGGAATGTTCAAATGAGAAAAAAGGTTCTGTTAGCTATCCTGATCGCAGGTGTACTATCCCTTACTACTGCCTCTACAGTTTTGGCTGGTGGTGATCAGGTACGGGGAGAAAAGGGACAGGGCGACGTCGTACAGGTTCAGGTACAGGACCCTCCGCCTTTTCAACCATGATCTGGCACTTACCAATCTGACATGTTTATTAATTATCCCTTGGTAACAAGGGATAATTAATTTATTGCAGCGCTATATATTTAAAAATTCAGTCCGGCCTAGTTATCGATTGATTCGAATAGGCCTTCTGTACCTCTTTTTGCTGCGGTCCCGGTTTCCGGAAGAAGGAAAGTAACCGCTATGGTGGCTGCTGCAATAACGATCAGGACGATAAAGGCCTGGTTCAAGCTGCCGGTTAGATCCAGGATACGCCCCCCGATTATGGGACCAATAAAGCCGCCAACTGCCCCTATGGATAATACCAGGCCACTAGCCCTTCCTATGTGTTGGTGGGGCATTATCTCGACCGGGAGCGCCAGTATGTTCACGTAGCGAGTCAGGTCAGCGATACCGAGCAAAATCATGGGCAGCCATACCAGATAGAGTGGAACGTGAAGGACCCACCACGCTACGGCCAGCAGAATCCCCGCCGCGCCCCAGATAAAAGGCCTTCTGAGACCCAGTCTCTGAGACAGGCGCGGCATGAGAAAGCAGGTAGGTATGCCGGCCCACATGCTTATCGACGTAATAAGCCCGGCGTAATCCGGTGATGCACCCTTGGTTATCAGAAGGGTCGGGACCCAACCTGCCCAGGTAAAAAAGAAAAATTCGGTTAGCAGAAGGAGCGTTGCCGTTAGCCACAGGTTTCTGTTTCGGACAATAACAGAAAGGGGAACATTGCCTGTCTCGACGGTCATTTTGCTCTCCGGTCCTGTCTCCGGGGAGTCTTTAATCACGGTCCACCACAAAATGGCGGCAACGATGGCGGGAATGCTCCATATCAGCAGTGTGCCCTGGTAGGTACTGGTGAGAGGATAAATGACGGGCATGGTTATTGCCAGTCCAAGGCCGACGCCCGAGGCAAATCCGGACGAGAATATTCCTGTCCCAATATTTGCCTTTTCTACAGGCACCCATGCACTGACCAGCTTGGGTAAATTGGGGAATACCCAGCCATAACCTATTCCATATAAACAGGTAAAACCGATAAGGCTGGGGGCATCAACGGCTATTCCCCTGAGCGCTGTCCCTGCTGCGATCATAATAGCGCCTATACCCGCGGTTTTCCTGAGGCCTATTCTATCCGCAAGGATACCGGCGGGAATAGGTACAGCTATGGTCATAAGAAGGGGTATTGTGTATATAAGTCCAATCTGGGTATGGGTTAAGTTGAGTTCCGCGGTGAGTATTTGCTCCATGGGCGGAATGGCGAACATGGGAGCCCACATTGCAAAACCCATCAAGGTAGCAATACCGAGCATTATCCACGGCTTTTTCGGCTTTTTTCTGACTGCCATACTTTTTATCTCATAGACCGTGGATGAATGTTATTTCGCTGCCGACTCTACAATTTCCCTCAGTGTTTTCCTGACATTTTCAGAAAGAGGGGTGACCTCGTGTGACTTGATGATCTTCACGGCAGTTTCACCGGCTATGGTAGTGATATCCTTGCCTCCTGCACCCTGCCAGGAGCCACGCGTTTTCCTGTCGAAAAGGCTTGGCCTGGACTGCTCTCTCATATGCTCGATGGTGTGCTTCTGGTGAAGAAAATCCTTTATATCGTGCGCCTTCTTAACGAGATCGGTTGCCATCGTTTCATCACTTACCTCTATACCCCGGATAGCTCGTTTAACCATGGCGACGATATCACTGTCTATAAGTAGCTGGCTGTGGCTCCATGTCTGTCCCGATTCCAGCATACCCATACCATAGATCAGGTTGGCGCCTCCCTGG
>Ga0209164_1003285_pt1 | contig 15545 bp, 14 predicted proteins | sample MTBNYHSulfiMetaG_FD_187458 | JGI IMG/M metagenome (GOLD analysis project Ga0209164, IMG submission 187458) | Enrichment culture microbial communities from rom New York Harbor, USA that are MTBE-degrading - MTBE-NYH (New York Harbor Sulfidogenic)... | ecosystem: Environmental > Aquatic > Marine >...
GGAGCAAGCAAAGCCACTATCGCTGCAAGCAGAAAACTCCTCACCTGCATCTGGCATATGCTCATGAAGAATGAAACGTTTAAGTACAGCAACGACGATTAGGATTGAGAAGTATTTTCATAGGTTTTTTTTTATCTCTCTTTCTCCTGATCTTGGATAGACATACACCGTCTTATGGATCTTCATAAGATGTTCGTTGTCTGCTTCTCCGGAGATGACATTACGGTCGGATGTGTCGAGGTTACGTGCAAGAAAAAAAAAAATTTAAGAATCGTACTGGTTTGAACTCAGTAGATGAACCAAAGATCTTTTGACTATCCGTTTTGACTTGTTGTTCTATTTTCTCAGGAATATGTTTGTTACGATGAAGAGAAAGAGGAACTCGTTCCAGAAGGTGTCTTGTGCAAAATCAAGGCCATAGTTTTTACTTCGGTAATCTCTGAATAATCCATAGGATGATTTTCGTGGTTGGAAGAAGATCGACAATCCATGTGTTTCTTCCATGTCTGCCCCATGGACTTCTGTTATCAGGACGTCATCAAACGCGTCGAGCGCTGCTTGTGTTAATGAGCATGGTGGGAGATTTTCAAGAAAACCCCGTAGGTCGTAGACCTCAAAGACGCTTGCCCATTCGTCGAGATTTGAGAGAACAAAGGTGTTGTCGTATGCGTTTGTAATCGACCTGTAGGATCGGAGCCAGTGCTTTGTGTAATATCTGGCAAGAGCATCGATTGCTGTTGCTAATGGTTCGATTTTCTCTGTTCGGAAGGCGCTGACCGTTAGTTTGTCTGCTGGTGGATTGTTGTTCTCTTGGAAGAAGTGGACTATTTCGCTGGCGAATGCGTCGTTTGAGAGGGTTGGCGAGTCGGTGAGCAGCTGATTGGTATCCCCGCAGATGTCGTCAAACCATGACATATAGGCTAAATCCTCACTTCCGATAAAGACGTCCACGTCGTTGCGTAGCTCGTAGACCGCTTCGATAGAGCTCATGAGGCACGCCAGAAAACAAATGATGTCCACACCACCTGCTTCTGAGAGCGCTGTTTGGAATTTGTCCAGGGTCATGCCGATGGCGTTGTCTGTTTCATCAAGGCATGCGCCCTTCCAGGCGCCCCCATGGTTGTAGACCCACAGGAGGTATCGGTCTGCAGGGTACTGCTGTTTTCCGTATGTGAGAAACTCCTGAAGGACCTGATGGTCTGCCATGTTGACCTCCCCCAGCTCCTCGAGGATTACTTTGGTGTGGTTTTCATCAATGTAATAGATGAACGCAGGCTCATCAAGGGTGTCCTGTATCACGACCACGTTCACCTGTGCTGTTGAGGCGATTTCATCAAGGAACACCTGCTGCAATGGGTCAGCATAGCCTCCGGTGTAGTCAGCATCAAGGTAGTACAGGGTCGTCCAGGCTTTGTTTGCTGGTTTTGTGAGAGAAAGAGTGGTGTGTTCAAGAGTGGCTGCTTGAGCCCCAACCATACAAACTGTTAGGAGAAGACCGACCATCACACTTGCCTTATAAACCAAGTTTTTTCGTGTATTCATATCTTTTCACCTCTTCTATGCTAGTACGTATTCATTAAAGATAATTAAAAAATTATTCAATGGTTCTTTGAACATTGTTATAATGAAATCAAATAAATTTTAGTATTCGTTCAAAAAATAAATGATTTCATTATTCATCTTGGTGAATGCACGGGTGAGATATGTTCTCTGACTTTTGTTACATCGTCGCGGAGATGATGCAAAGGTGGTAGTTTGGCTAGAAACTTGGACAAGTTACTAAAAAACATCTCGTACAGCATCATTTTGTATATGAAAACAAAAGAAAGTATTTTATAGTCAATTATCAGTATATTATACGAGGAATAGTTATGGGAAAGAAAATAATTGGAATAATGGTTGTCGGACTAGTAATCGCACTTGTACTCCCAATCGGAAGCGCGACACTACAAAAGACAGATGAACCAGTAACTGAGACAACTATGATGAAACCTGCATCACAACTTGAAATCACCCTCAAAGGGGGACTCGGCGTCTATGCGTATATAAAAAATATCGGAACAACCGACATCACCGATACAGAAGTTGAAATCATTTTAGACGGACCAGGAATCATCTGGGGTTCTCAAAAAACAGGAGGGTATTTAGATATTGAAGCAGGAAAAACACAGCTCCTGATATGTCCTGTTTTCGGCTTTGGAGCAACAAATATTGAATTCACCGCTGGTTCGACTACCCAGACCGCAACGGCAAAGGTCCTGTTCTGGTTTGTCTATAGAGTCGAATAGACTCTACTTTCTTCTTTTATGATCGTTCTGTCATGGAAGAGGATATGAAATTGAGTCACGACGTCTCCCATAGTCCTGGGTAAAGGTACACCCGCTCATAGATCTTTGTGAGGTTTTCGTTGTCTGCGTTCCCGTAGATGACGCTGAGCTGGTATTTATCGAGGAAGCTAGTGTTTGTACATTTCTCTCGTAGGAACGTTTCCTTTATTGGGAACGAGGTCGTAGCGGTTCACCGTTGTACGAATGGCGAATACCTTTTTTATTTGAAATCCTTTTAAATATAAAGAATTAGTATGTTTTATTTTTAATTCGTTCAATTTTTAGTAAAAAACTCTTTTATATATAAAAAAAAATTCTTTATTAATCAAGGGTAATATGAAGAAGGTATTCTGAAGAAAAACAAATCAAAAAATATGATTGAATATGTAAAAAGCTTCGGAATCCCTTAAAAAAAAATAATACGGAAAGGAAGAAAAAAAATCAATACCAAAAATTAACAGGAGTTATGAGAGGTATGAAAAAAACAAAAAACATTGTAAAGGCTTTCATGGCAATCAGTATTGCCCTGGCGTTTGTGGTGCCGGGGTCCGCTGTGATTGGTACCAGTAGGACATCTGAAAACGTCCTCCCGGGTGGGAGTACGAGTGTGACCCGTGGTACCGTTTACGTTGATGATGATCAGCCATCAGTATGGTATGATGCAACACACGTGCGTACGATTCAGGAAGGAATAACCAATGCGACCACAGGCGATACCGTCTATGTCTATAACGGGACATACAATGAATCAGTGGCGGTCAATAAACAGGTATCTCTGGTTGGTGAAAGCAGAGAGCATGTGATTGTCCGTGGCAATGGAATTGGGAATGTTTTCTATATCACTACTCCAGTCACGTATGTGAGTATGCGGTCGTTCTCGATAACAAACGCGCAGTACGGTATTTACGTCTACAAGTCTTCCTACAACACCATCATGGACTGCGATTTATATAATAATACAAACTCTGGTATCTATCTGTACAGTACTTCAAACTATAATGTGATTGCGAACTGTGAGGCATACAACAATACGATGTATGGCATCTACATCAGGAGTGCTTCCTACAACAGTATCACCAGATGCGATACGTTCAACAACCTGAATCATGGCATCTTTATTGCAAGTCCTGCAACCTACAACATCGTATCAGATGGCACGTCATACAATAACGCGAACAGTGGCATCTATCTCTCGTATTGTTCGAATACGAGGGTTACGAACTACATGGCGTATGCCAACGACTACGGGATCACCCTTCAGGGTGCTTCGATCAACTACCTTACGAACGTCTCAGCATATAACAATACGAATGGCTTCTGGATTACGAGTGGTTCAAACACCAACAACATCAGGAATTGTACAGCATACAACAACACGAATACTGGTATCTTTATTCGTTTGAATTCAAATGCGAACGTCGTCACAAACTGCACGAATTATCATAACAGGAACTATGGACTGTACCTCTACCAGGCTCCAAACAGTAAATTACGTGACAACATCCTTAACAACAACGGCTATAACTTTGCTGTTTCTGGGACAACCGTGACACATTTCATTCAGGACATCGATTCGTCAAATACTGTTGATGGAAAAACCATTCAGTACCTCTACAACCAACATGACGTAACATTAAACGAAACCCACAATTTCGGATACCTTGGGTTAATCTCGTGTACGAACATCACGGCGATGAACACCGACGTAAGCAGTATCGTCATGGTCGGTACTTCCAATTCGATGATATCCAATATCCGTGTGCACAATAGCACAAACGGGATCCACCTCCTCAGTTCTTCTAATAATGTCATGTACAACTGCGATTCTTATAATAATTCGAACTCTGGCTTTTACCTCCAGGGGTCTTCACACAACCTCATCATAAGCTGTGATGCATACGGTAATACCTTTGGGTACTACATCTATAGTTCTTCCACTTACAATCACATCATGGACAGCACCGCGTACAACAACAGGAACCAAGGGATATCCCTTCAGTACAATTCAAACTACAACAACGTCACTGACTGCACCACATATAACAATACGAACCATGGAATCTACCTGAGTAGTAATGCAAATAACAACATCACTGGCAGTACTGCATACAACAATACCTATGGCATCTACTTTATCAGTGCTTCCAATAACAAGTTGCGAGGGAATGCCTTCTATGATAACATCTATAATTTCGCTGTTGACGGGACCGCGGTAGCTGATTTTATTCTGGATGTAGATCCCTCCAATACAGTCTCGGGGAAACCGATTTACTATCTCCATAATCAACATAACCTTACTATTTCTGAGACAAATAATGTTGGATATCTTGGGCTGATCTCGTGTTCGAACATCAGTGCGAAAAACTCTGTTGTGGAGGGTGTATTGGTGATTGATACAGTGTATTCAACGATCACAAATGTCAGTGAACACAACAGTGGAATCGGGATTTACCTTTTTGGCTCTTCACATAACGTCATCACGGGTTGTGAGGTATATAACAACACGAACTATGGTATCTACCTTGTGAACTCGCTTGATAATGTCCTTATGAATAGCACCGTCTACAATAATGAGAACTATGGCTTTTTCCTTTTCAGCCCCACGACTTCTTCACATAATAACAGCGTCGTACACTGTACAGCCTTCAATAATAACGATGGCTTCTGTATAATCGGTTCCTCGGATAACGTCATTACGGATTGTACGGCATACGACAACGCCTTTGGCCTTTTCATCGGGATGTCTTCAAACAACAGGCTGCAGAATAATACCTTCTTTGATAATATCAAAGAATTCGCTGTTGACGGAACCGCTGTAGAGCATTACATACAGGACATTGATCCTTCGAACAGCATCCAGGGAAAAACAATTCGCTACCTTGTCGGGGAAAGCACTGTCGAGGTAAACGAGACATTTAATGTCGGGTATCTGGGGTTGGTCTCGTGTTCAAACATCACAGCAAAAAACCTGGATGTCTCTGGCGCGATACTCATTGGTACTACCGATACAACGATATCGAATGTCAGTTCTCATACCAGTGGAAATGGCTATGGTATCTACCTTTGGAATTCATGGGACAACACCATAACAGACTGCACGACGTACGACAATGATTTCGGTATCTTCCTTGCAAGCGCTTCAAACACCAACGTGATAGTGGATTGCACGGCATATAGTAACTACGATGGCGTGTACCTTGTAGATTCTTCAAATAACCTTATCACAGGGTGCACAGCATACAGCAATACCGGCACGGGCATCCTCATCCAGGCGGAATCCAACCACGTCACCGCTTGCTCTGCATATAGCAATAATGTTGGTATCTTCATTTTCGAATATGCATTCTATAATACGGTGACGGCTTGTACTACCTACAACAATGTCTATGGTATCTTCGTGTACCGGACGGTAACCAACGTCATTGCAACCTGTGATGTCTACAGCAATTCGGAGTATGGCATCTACATCTATCAGGCTTCAGACACGAACATAACGAACTGTAACATCTATAGCAATAAATTTGGTGTCTCCGTCCAATGGTATTCAGACTACAACCTGATATATCATAACAATTTCATAAATAATCAATACAACGCTGTCGATGCATGTTCAAACACCTGGGATGACGGGTATTCCTCTGGCGGAAACTACTGGTCTGACTACACCGGGGTTGACAATTTTTCAGGACCTAATCAAAACGTCTCAGGATCTGATGGCATTGGAGACACCCCGTATGGTATCTTTGGAGGAAGTAACAGCGATTGGTATCCCTTGATGAATCCATTGGATACAACACCACCGGTGATTTCCGCGGTCCAAGCGACCCCTGCTGTACAAAACACCACGCTTCCTGTGAACATCACGTGTACCGTGACTGATAACTGGGATTTAGTCGATATCGTAACAATAAACATCACCGGGCCGGAAGGATTTACCTTGGAAGAACCGATGAATGAAGGGAGTTACTATTATGAAAATATTTACACAAGTACGGGTGTGTACTATTACTTTATCAGGGCGGTTGATACCAGTGGAAACATCGCCGTGTCAGACACCTATAGTTACGTCATCAAAGTAGATTTTGATCTACCGGTTTCTTCTGTGAATCCAATTTCGTTATGGAAAAAGACCGTGCCGTTCCCCATTACTGCGACTGCCTATGACAACACCGCCGTAGCAACTGTCACGCTCTGGTACCGCTCCTCCGACACCGGGACAACCTGGTCCAATTGGACGTCCTACGGGACTGATGATACAGCACCATGGAACTGGTCTTTCCAAAGCGACGACGGGTATTACGAGTTCTTCAGCATCGCGGTTGATGATTCCGGGAACATCGAAGATCCACCGGGAGTTGCGGATGCATTCACCGGTGTTGATACGACAAAACCTGTTACGACCATTGACCTGAATGGCACGGTAGGGGACAACACCTGGTATACGAGCAGTGTGACAGTCAGCCTCTCAGCAGTAGATGCCTTATCGGGGGTTGAATCAACCTGGTACCAACTTGATGCCGGGTATTGGACGTTCTATTCAGTACCATACCTGGTAAACGGACAGGGGCAGCATACAGTTTCGTACTACTCGTTTGATGTCGCAGGCAACATTGAAAACACGCACGCAAGCATCATCAACATTGACACGATAGCACCGGCAACAACCCATACCTTAGACGGAATACTTGGCAGTGACGGGTATGTCTCCAATGTGACCGTGACACTTAGTGTAAGTGATGCGACGTCAGGGGTGAACTACACACACTACAAGCTGAATCTCGGCGACTGGATACTCTATACAGAACCGTTCACTGTCACAGAAGACGGTAACTACACCCTCTACTATTGTTCCGTAGATCTTGCGGGAAACACAGAATCAACACAAGAAATAGCATTCACGATAAAACATGATGGAACACCGCCGGTAACCACCCATGAACTCAGCGGTATGTCAGGTACGAACGGATGGTTTGTAAATACCGTCACAGTGATGCTTCAGGCAGTGGATGATTCTGCTGGTGTTGAGTATACAAAATACAGACTTGATGATGGAAACTGGACGACTTACGCAGGTGTGTTCTCTGTCACGGAAGAGGCGGTGCATATCTTTGAGTACTATTCAGTTGACAAAGTTGGAAACAAAGAGGAGACACACGCAGTAGAAATCAAAATCGACAGAACAGTGCCAGTAATCAACCTCACCGTTGAGAAAACAGGGATATCGAAATGGCTTCTTACTGCAACCGTCAGCGATGAGACCAGTGGCATCAACCGGGTGGAGTTCTATTTCGACGACCAGTACCTTGGTACTGTGACAACAGCTCCCTACACCTGGGAGGTTACGGAAAAAGGTCTTGCACAGGCGATTGTGTATGATAACGCAGGCCACAGCGCGATGACGGAAAAAACCGTCAGTTATGATCTTGTAGTACCAGAGAGCCAAAGTCAAAGCTATCCCAGTAGTCAGACCCAGACGCTTGTCAGCTCCGTGATACAACGGTTGTTGACATTAGGTTGAAAACAAGGCAGAGCACGCAGTAACCCATACTGTCACGACATTGGGTACGGTTCCTGTAGTCCAGGGTAAAGATAGAGGTTCTCATGGATTTTCGTAAGGTTTTGGTTGTCTGCGTCCCCGTAGATGACGCTGAGTTGGTATTTATCGAGGAAGCTAGTGTTTGTACATTTCTCTCGTAGGAACGTTTCCATTGCGGGGACAAGATCGTAACGGTAGACCGGGTTCATGCTTGAGGAAAGGATGTACAGGCCGGTGACTGCGGAAAATGGTGAGGCTTTGAACGGGTCGACTGCTGCTTTCTGGTAGGTGTGGTTTGTGTCTCGGTAGTCGTTGATGTTTTCTTTTATCCAGGTGAAGGTCTGGTAGTCTTGTTCCGTGATCATCTGGTAGTACGGGGTGCTGAGGTGTGCGGGCAGCGCGATGAGCAGGATTGCGATGCAAAGGGTGACGGGGATGATGGTATCGATATGTCGAAGTCTGTGTTTGAGATAGGTGAGACGGTCGTGTGTTGTAAGGGTGGTTATGGTGCGTCTGAGTTCTGCGAGAGCAAAGCCGGCAAGTAGGGTGACAAGCAAAAAGAGGCTAAGGAAGAGTCGTTCGTAGATGCTTGGGAAGCCGTAGTCGAGTTTGTCGTATAGTCCGATGACGATAAGGAAGGCGATGGTGGAGAGGGAGAGGGTTTTGAGCAGTGCGGTTCCTTTTGTGAAGGTGAGGTACACGCCGATGATGAGTAGTCCCCATGTGAGCAGGCCAAGGTCGGTGAAGGAGACAAGGATGTTTGGGAGGTTGAAGTCAAAGGGGTATTGTTGGCCTGATGCTGATCGGAGGAACGTGTCAATGATCCAGTTCCATCTGCTGGATAAGATGCTTGTTGCTAGTACGACGAGGATCATGGGGAGGACCGTGAGTCCTGCGGTGAGCAGGGCAAGGCGGTATTCTTTTTCGATTGTTAGGAAGATTGCGTAGACAAGCAGGATGCCGATTGCTGCGAGTGCCATGACCGGGTGGATGAGGAAGATGCCGAAGATAAGGAAGGGATACAGGATGATGCTTTGGATGGTCTTTAGCTGGATGAGCCATAGTAAGAAGAGTAGGAAGAGGAGTCCGAGGGTGCTTGGGGTGTAGAAGGATGGTCCAAGATACCGTACAGTGGTGGGAATGAAGGCGATGAGGAACGCTGCTTCCAGTCCGAATTTTCTTGGTGATCGGTTTCCGATGGCAAACGCGGTGAGGCTGAGGAGGATTCCGAGGAGTGCGGGGAGGAAGACGAAGATGGTGAGCAGGTTGGTGCCGGTGAGCCATTGCAGAGAGGCGGTGATGAGGTGGAATCCGATCTGGGGGGTGGTGATGGTGCCGGTGCCGGTGTACGGGTTGATGAAGGTGGGTGTTGCTTGTTCGATGATTGCTTGGGTGTAGGACCAGTGGATCCATTCGTCCACGTGGAAGGGAAGATAGTAGGTTTGTTTGAGATGGGGTAGCAGCATCATAAAAAAGGTGAAGCAGAGGATTGCGATGAGCAGTAGTGTCGTTTTGTTTTGGAGGAAGGTGAGCTTGAGTGTTGGGAGGTGGGAGCGATGGGTTGCTAGTGCGTAGATGGCGATAAGGAGGATAGGGAGAAGAAAGAGGAGGTAGAGGAGCCAGATGAGAGGTGCGGTGAAGGGGAACAGAAAGCTTAGCGCGTAAGGTGTTATGGTTAGGTAGAGTAGTCCGCTGAAGAACCCAAAGACGAGTCGTTCTGGTTTGGTGAGTGTTTGTGAGAAGAGGTAGCTGTACAGGTATCCGGGGATGGTCAGGAGGAGAAGACCACTGATGAGTGTGAGCAGTTCAACTGATTCGACTGGCATGTGTTTTACAAATGTTCGAATTCAATAAACTTAGTTAAAACCTTTGGTTTTGTTTGATTCTTTGTTACAGAATGTTTAAAGCAATGGATGAAGGCGGAGGTGGTTTTATTGAAAGGGTGTTTTCTGAGGGAATTCTTCTAAATACAGTTCTGTTGCTTCCTTTGGATTTTCATGTGCTTCTTGGAGGGTTTTCCCTTGAGATATCGTTCCTGTTTTAGGACATTTTACCATCATACTATTTTTTTTCTTGGACAATTATGCGAAATATTTCATCCATGATGCTAGAATGGAGTACGACGGTCTTTATTCGTTCGTATTTCTGTCCTTGTTCATTTTCATAGGTGCTTGGTGTAGGTCGTACGCCTCGTTGTAATAGGACAAAAACATAAAATTTTAGATTTTTCTAAGATAGAAGTTCATAGATAGAAAATTTATAGAAATGGATGAAATTTTTTTAGTGCTCGTTCGATATCGAATTTGTATTCAGGATTAATGAAAACTTTATCTCCATGTCGATGTGGTATTTTGATAACGATACCTTTTCGTATTAATTCTTCTGTTTCTTCTCGCATTTTACCAATAAGATGTGAAGGCGCTCCTTTTACTACATTGTCTACTTGAAGTGTTGCGTTGCGTCTAAAGCATCTATTTCGCCAGAGTTTAAAGAGAATATCAAGTTGTAGTTCTGAAAAATTTTCCATCAGTATCATGTAAAAGATGTAATCTTCATAAATTTATTTTGTAAATTTTTTTGACATTAATGTAAAAAAGTTTATATACTTGAAACGACAATATAGGAATTAAGATAGAATGGTGCCATAACATGTTCAAAGATATTTTTGGAAATAATCCTCAGACGAAAATATTGGATTTTCTTGCGGATTATCCGCGATTTGATTATTCAATTACAGAGATCGCAGAAAAAGCCGAGGTAAGCAGACCAACAGTATATAAAGTTATTAAAACATTAGTAGATAAAAAATTAGTAATAAAAACAAGAGATCAAGGCAATTCCTCACTCTACCAACTCAATACAGAAAATAAGCTTGTGCAGGTTATTCTTAAATTTGATTTTGAGATTGCTTCCAAAGTGGCAGAAATTGAAACGAAAGAATCAGTGAAACAGTTTAAACCCGTTTTAACAAAATCAAAAGCGCGAGCAACAACAGCATAATATTTTTTTTTACTTTTTTAAGGTGCTTGGTGTGGGCCGTACGCCTCGTTGCAACAGGAAATGGTACCGATTTTTCATACCATTTGAGGACAGAAGAACCAGGGAATTTATGCTTATTTTTATCAAGTGTAAAAACGTTTTATGCCGTATCTGTAAAAAAAAGTGTGATTTTTGCTGCCCAATGTGTAAAAATATATAAACCTCAAGGACATACTATGTTCTAATGTCATACATCGAAATAAAGAAGACTAGTACTATTGAATATATATCGTTTGTAAAAAAATTTTCTTTTATGGGAAAAAATTTTAGAATTAAAGAACATATTGGAAAAAATATTTCTACAGTACATGTTAAGGATTATCTTAAAAATAATTTTAATACTATAACTGATAAAGAATTCCAGATAAAAAAAAAGTTTTTAGACGAGTTAGATATCATATATAATAAGAATTTATTAGAGGTAATCGAATTAAAATCTATTGAAATAAACAATCTTTTTGAAATAAAAGATAGTAGAGATGTTGTTCTTGTTGAGTTTGCTAAAGAATTTATTTTTAATTCTAACAATATTGAAGGTTCAAAAATTCCTGCCAAAGAAGTAAAAAGAATAATTGAAACGGGTGATTCAAGATATAAAAATAGAAACGAAGTTAAAGAAGTGTATAACTCAATTGAAGCATTGAAATATATACAACGTGGTTTTAAATTCAATATAGCTTCCATTAAAAGACTGTATTATATTCTTACCAAAGACCTGGCAATGTCTGGAGGAGATCGTTACCCTAAAGGATTTAAAACAGTAGAAACTGTAGTGAATAATCAACCTACGGTTTCCCCCGAACAAGTAGAAAATGAATTATTGTCTCTTCTCCAATACTATAAAAATAATAAAAAAACAAAATATCCGCTTCAGTTAGCCTTCGATTTTCATCTTAAATATGAATATATTCATCCTTTTTTAGATGCGAACGGCAGAACAGGTAGACTGATTATGAATAAGATTCTCATGGATCATGGATATTTCCCTATGATTATCTATGCAAAAAATCGCAGGGCATATTCAAATGCACTAGTCAATGGTTTGCATAAAAAAACAAAAAAAAGTTATTATCAGTTTATGGCAGAACAAGGAAAAAAAACCTATGATAGTTATTTTTCATTAATGAAAAAGTACTAATGAGTATGTAGACGTGCTGGGTGTCGGCCGTAAGCCTCCTTGTAATAGAAGAAAATACGAATTTTTTAAGAATATGTAAAACCGAAGAAACAAGCTAATAGAAAGTTATTTATACCATGGTATATGTAGGTATACTTAGGTATAGTATGAGCACGACAACCATTAAAATCCAACGTGATACGAAATCACAAATTGATCAATTCCGTGAATATAAAAACGAAAGTTACGACGAGGTCATCAAAAAACTTATCTTTATTGTAAAGAACTTAAAAAAGGAACCAGAGCTTAGCAAAGAGACCATTAAAGCCATTGAGGCTGCAAGAGAACGCATCAAAAAAGGACAGTTCGTCAGCGAAGAAGAAGCCAAATATCGACTGGGACTTTGATGAATGTATTCAGTCATCTATGATGATGTAGCTTTACACGATTTAGGAAAATTAGAGAAGAAAATCAGAAAAAGAATTTTTGAACAAATTCATTCCACGAAAGAAAATCCATTTCATTATTTTGAAAAATTGACATCCAGGGATGAATACAAACTACGAGTGGGAGATTATCGAGTTATCGCTGATGTCAATGAAAAGACAAAAAGAATTTCAATATTGTTTGTTGATCATCGTAAAAATGTCCATAAAAAATGGTAATTTATTAGGTGCTGGGTGTAGGTGGTACGATTCGTTGTAGCAGGTAAAAATGCGAATTTTTTAGGGATGAGTATGACCGAAGAAACAATATAAGACAGCGAAATGTTTATATTCTATAACATACTATAGTAAACTATGGACACTTCAATTCAGATCAGCAAAAGGCTTCAGAAAGAACTCTTAAAGAGGAAGTTATTTGAAAAAGAAACCTATGAAGCGGTTATTTGGGATCTGATTGAAGATAACGAAGAATTAAATACTCAAACGAAAAAAGAGCTTGCTGAGGCTCGTGCTGAAGTGAAAGCAGGTAAAGTACATTCCCTCGCTAAAATAAAGAAAGAGCTGGGGCTATGACCTACCAAATCTTTTTTACCGATACAGCAAAAAAACAATTAGAAAAAATTGAAAAAGTTGATCAAGAACGGATTATCAAATCTATAGAAAGGATTCGCATACGACCAGAAGCTCATATCACCAAACTAGTTGGTGATCCTGGATATAAATTGAGAGTTGGTGACTATAGAATTATTTTAGAAATTGAAAAAGAAAACCTTATCATTCTTGTTTTAATGATTGGCGATAGAAAAAATATTTACGGAAAAATGTAACGTTTTAAAGTGCTGGGTGAAGGCTGTACACCTCTTTGTAGCAGGAGAAAAATACAAATTTTTATGAAAGATAAGCACAGAAGTAGATGTCCATTAAAAAATATATTATACCGTCACAATGTACATTATAAGCCTATGAATAAAGCAACTATTAATCGAAATTGTATTAAAATAAAAAATTCTTTTATTTTGTTCAATTTTTACATAAAAACCTTTAATATTAGCTCTTGGAATTAACACGTGGGAACACGAAGAGGAACCGTATGAATAGAAAATTTTTCGTACTACAATTCGTCGTAGGAATCAGTGTAGCATTGACTGGAGCGTTCATTATGTTTCATGGGAGTATTTTTGGGGAGAGTAATTCAGGCATTGCTACTGTTATTGGGATTATCGGAATAGGTATCATCGCTTCATCTCACATATGGTCTACGAAAAAGTAGTTGTTAAAGGTCATCAAGAGTACTGGTTGAATTTTAAATGGAGTTTGGAATTCAGATCCCTGCATAATTTTTCCTTAACGCGAAGTATTAAATAAGCAAAGATTGTTCTTTTTATAGGGGCAGGAAAATAATGGATACGAAACCTCTGATAGTGATAAGTATCTGTGCTGTGGTTCTTCTTGTGCTGGGTTCGAGCAATACAGTATTAGCAAATGAAGAGTTACCTGATTTGATTATTGAGGATTTAGTAATAAGTCCAGGTCACCAGCCTGGAGATGAAGAATACTGGTTAAAATTGAAAAATATAGGTAATGCCTCAACTCCTTCTAATAAGGGGATTGATATAACTGTATCTGTACGATGGAAGATTTTTGGAATCCTCCCATTCATAATTGTACGACAGTATGAGACTAGTTTTTGGCGAGATGGTGGTCTTGCACCTGGTGATACAGCAGGAATAACCATTACCAGTAATTATCTTATGCCTTTCTTTGGTTTTTATTGGATTTATTGTAAGATTAATCCCTATGGTAGAATCATTGAATCAAATACTCGGAACAATGCATATACAGAAACAGTTCTTATTATACTTAAGATGTCAATTGTTTCATGGTGATGCACAAGATGAACAAGAGTAATTATTATCCCCTATTAAGAATTTAACTGGTCAACTGGAGTTCAGATCCCTTCCCATGCAAATATAAACATAGTCTAAGAAACGGGTACCAAGTGTTCAATATCATCTACGGATTAAGATAAAAAAAAGAGACACAGGTGCACCGTTTACAGATCACTGATGAGTTTCCTGAGTTCCACTGGTTCGACCGGCAAAGTGTTGTTCTCTGTGTTTGAAATTAGGTAAACTTAGTTAAAGCCGTTGGGTTGTTTCTCTGGTCTGCTCGTTTTTCTTAAAAAAAAGTCAGTGACGGTTTTTTTTTTGAAGGGATGGGAAAAGAGACGGATGAGGGGGGTTATTCCTCAAGGACTATCTTTGCCCGTCCGATCTCTAGGTGGTTGCCGACGATTTTTACGTAGCAGTAATCGGTTTTTCCGATGTTTAGTCCGGTTTCGCTGAGGTAGGAGTCGAGTTTGAGGACGACGTGGTCGCGGGGTACGATTTCGGTACGGTGGTTTGCGTTATCTTTTTTTATTTCTATTTTCATCTCTTCTTGTTCCAGCAGGAGGTTTGAGTCGTTTTCTTTCTCCTTCTGTTGTTCGTCTTGGAGATGGTCTATAATGTCTTCTTTATCTTTTTTTGTTATCATAGCTGGTTTCTCCTCATTATGATGGTGTTTGTGAGAAGTAACATCGGTGTTCTAGTATTTTTTTCTTTGGTTTTGTTTGTAAGGGAAAGAATAAGTGGAATGGGTAAAAAAAAACGATGGGAAAAAAGGAAGGAGTAAAAATTTATTAAAAAAAGGAGGGGAATGGAAGGGAGTGGTTAGTATCACATATGATGTCTGCAAAGGGGAACGAAAAGAGGAAGATAAAACGTTTCAATTGACCGTCCCCCAACGTATCGTGGACGGATTGCCTGATCGTAAAACTGAGGATGTAACAGTTCAACATCGTTGTTTCCTACATCAAGTATTTCATGGTGGGCAGTACTCTTCGAAATTTTTCCTTGTCCGACGATATAAAATCCACATCCTCTCCTTCCATGAGGAGGGTAGTAATAAGCAAGTGCGATACATCCGGTAAAATTTGAAACAGTAAACTGTTCAGGCAACGTATTTTTATTATAAAACATATTGTTTGCCGTTTCTTTAATAACGAACCAATAACTACTGGACAAAGGTTTTAAATACAT
>Ga0209164_1003287_pt1 | contig 15545 bp, 16 predicted proteins | sample MTBNYHSulfiMetaG_FD_187458 | JGI IMG/M metagenome (GOLD analysis project Ga0209164, IMG submission 187458) | Enrichment culture microbial communities from rom New York Harbor, USA that are MTBE-degrading - MTBE-NYH (New York Harbor Sulfidogenic)... | ecosystem: Environmental > Aquatic > Marine >...
AGTTGCCTTGGCGTGAGAAAGAGTTTTGGATGAGAATGAAGTTGCAAGGCAGAATTGTCGATACAATCTACAAGATACGCAAAAACTTTGGTTAACTGTAAGGTTCGCCCGTGAGAAGGCTCGGGAAGCTTGGTAGGTTGCTTAAGAAAGAGATTTTGATAAGATAGGTGAGCATGAAAGTCACTGAATATGTAATCCCTTTGGGGGAAAATGCCCGGAAGAGACATTATCACGAGGCTGCAAAAGGGAGGGTTACCGGTTTTATTGTTCAATTGGAGGTTTTCCATAGAGGGCAATGGAAGCCGGTTGTTCGCTATGATTCAGCGCACGGTGTTGCACACAGGCATCGATATTATCTTGATGGGACACAGGCAAAAGGGGAACTTGATTTGAAATTTGGCGAAGCCCTGGTCCTGGCGGATGAAGACATAAAGGAAAACTGGAAGCTTTACCTGAAGGCTTTTCTGGAGGGGATATAAATGATTGAGATCCTGGAGAGAAAGCATGTCATCCTGGTGACGGAATTGGACCGTTACGTCGTGGAGCACCCCGAGTTCGCAGCGGAAATACCTCGGAATGCACAGATTGTTCTGCAGGTCGAAGGGGATGAGGAATACAACGAGTGGAGCAGAGGGTTGGCGGAAAGGCAGAGAGAACCCGGTCAAAAAGTCGCATATGTAAAAGTGAAAGGGCTCAAGCCGGCCAGATCAAGGCTTCTTAAACCTGAAGTTGCTGTGCAATCTGGGAAGGGTGCAGAACCGTCAGGTGAACGAGGGACATCGCAATAGAGAAAGCAAGTCGAAAAACAGACAGATGAACAAAAGGGCGCCTCACGCCAAGTAAAGGTCGGGGACGTTGGTAAGTTTTGATAGTTATTGGCCCCCTGTGCTGGAGATTTGGCAAGGACAAAAGGTCAGAAGAGGAGAAGGTCAGAACGTGATAACGTGGGAGGGCGGTGGGATACACCTGCCATTGCCTCGCGGCTATGGCGCGGCAAGGAGGCACGGAGCTAAGGAGGGCAATTAGAAACCGGCTGGATGGAAATTGTGGTAAATCAAGAAGATAGGGTATATAAGAAGAAAAGGGTCGAAAAAGAGAGAGGTAGGAACTTCAGCGGGGCTTGTTGCCCGCCATGGAGGTGATGCATGGAAATATTAGAGAAGATAGCGAACGAGTTGGGTGTGAATAAAGATGTGCTTGCAAAGAACAGCCTTGAGACTTTTTTGCGCAAGGAATTACTCGATGTAGAACCGCAGATGTTCAAGATTACCGCTCGCCATAATATCAGGTCCGTGGTTGAATTTGACGAATTGCTGAGAACAGGCAAGGTCATGGAGGAAGATGTCATGGATGACTACATGGAGCTTGACCAATTTGGAGGCCCGAAGAGATGAACTTATGAGAGCGATGAAAAAGCTCCAATGATTGAACTTGCCCAACTCGCAAGAATTATCGACATAGAATTTCCAAAGCATTTCCATGAATACTCGCAGGATAGGGTGCGCGCGAGCCGCATAGATGATGACCCTAATCGCGGATTGCGACAATTTATGGATTTCGTCAGAAGCGTGCTTTCAGGCGCAAGAGGTGTTTGAGAAACTCACGAATGGAAAAACGAGTTTTTGATATTGTTTGCGCTTTGGCGGGCCTGGTGTTCCTCGGCCCGCTTTTGCTGTGGATCGCCTGGCGTATCCGGCGGGAGGACGGCGGGCCGGTGTTTTACCAGGGTGTGCGGGTGGGGCTTCATGCGAAGCCCTTTCGCATTTTCAAGTTTCGTACCATGGTGGTGGATGCTGAAAAACATGGCGCCTCATCCACATCGGACGATGATCCCAGGATCACGGGGATCGGCAAGAGTCTATGAAAATATAAGCTTGATCAGCTGGCCCAGTTGAGCAGTGCAGGAAGGGCGTTGGCCCGGTATTTATGGAATGCCTCGCCTACCGGCTTCGCGGCCATGTGGGGCTAAGGTCGGTCCCATTGCAGCAGCGAATAAAAGCGGAAAGGCTCCTTGACGCTGTTGGCTCCGCAGGGGGCCTATTCCAGCTTTACGGGGACGAACCGACTTCCTTTACCCAAAACGGCCTTGGGCCGTTTTGGGTAACAAGTTTTCCATTTTGCTTTCGCCCAACCGCCCAAGACACACGTGTGGCATGGTTTTACGGCTATTTACCCATTTCCGCCTTGGGCGCTTTTGGGTAACATGTTTTCCAAAATAGCGAATCTTGAGATCCGTTTGGGTGGACGCCCATGGAACTATTGGATCAAATTGCAATCAACAAGGTCAGGCGGGTTTTCCGGGCCAAACATAAGCTGACCTCGCCCAACGTGGTGTCTCACATTACGCAGCGAGCAGCCGGCAAAGAGCCCCTTTTCGTTGAGGATAGGGACTACCTTTATATGCTGGCGAACATGAAGGAGATCGCGAAAAAACGCTCCTTGGAGATGTACGCCTTTTGCCTCATGACCAATCACGTTCACATGCTGGCAAGTCCGAAAGATGACGAACTTGACGATGCCATGCGGGACCTTTTCTCCCGTTACGCCATGTGGTTTAACAGGAAATATGAGAGAAAAGGGCATCTGTTTGGAGGCCCTTACCGGCAGGCGGTTTGCCTGGACGACGGCTATTTGCTGGCTGCCTCTGTGTATATTCATCTCAATCCCGTGAAGGCGGGACTGGCTTCCGCTGCGGAAGATTATCGTTGGTCCTCTGTCCGGCTGTACTGTGAAGAAGAAGCACCGAGATCGTTTGTGAATCCGAGCTTTGTCCTGAATATGGTGTCTGCCAAGACCGGGAAAGGCAAAGAGATCTACAGAGATCTCCTGTATCGGAGTGCAACAGTGGAGACAAGGCCGGTTTTTGAGGAGGAAGATGTGATAGAGCGTTTTCGCACCAGGCTTGCATCCTTGTTTCCCTCCATCTTCAAAAGAATGGCGGGGCGCAACCGCGCGGGCAAAGGAGCCGGATTGGAGTTGCTCAGTGTGGAGGCCCTTGAGGAGAGGATCAAAAACCTCCACCAGGATCCCTTTAGAAATGGACCTGAAAGCAGGCCGGCAAAAAAGTATCTCATCGAGCAGTTGATGTCCCGCGGGTATAAGAGAAGGGAGATAGCCGGGAAGCTTGGAGTGTCCAGAAAGACGATTTACAATATCTTAAACTCGGCTGCCAGTTGAACTGCCGGTTAACGGTGATCCTGATCTCACCGCAAGAATTCGGCGCAGACCGCGAACAAGTTAGGCTTGCCCTCGAAGCTGAGAATATCCAGGCACGGCCCGTGTGGAAGCCGAGGCTCGATCATTTGCGAGGCCTTCGCTGGTGACCCGGCTTCGGATGTGGTTCACGAGTGCCAACGTGTTGGGGAGGGAGAAACATGAGGACTGAAGCACACAAGAGAATTGCGATGGAGATCAAGGCGATTTTTTAGCGCGAATTGGAGCATTTTGATTTTAGGGATTACCTTGAGGTTGCCAAGGATGCCGCGGATATCTCGGAGCAGGTTTTGAAGCCCTTGCTTTCAATTGTGAAGCAAGTGATAAGTGTAATTGAAAAAAAGGGAGGCCAATGAAAATGCCTGAGACCATGATCAGGGAAAAAGCATTGGCAGAGGCGGTAGCCAAGTTGGTCGATTCGCTTCATCATAAATACCCGGGGATAAAAGTGAGGCCGATTTCTTCGTATGAGGACGAGGATTTTACGCTTGAAGTAAGTGTGTCTAAAAAGCTACCGGTGGATGAGATTGAAGAGGCATGTCATGGGGAGTGCCTGAAAACCGAGGACGAGTATGATTTATATGTTTTGCCCAAAGTTGTCTATGAGCAATGAGTGTGGGTCCAGTGCGTTGGTAGGTTTATAGGGTTATTGGTCATCACACGGTAAGGGCGTGAAAGGCACCCCTGAAAAAGAACTGCAAGGTGGGGTGCCACAGTGTTGTCATGCCGGTGGCTTTAATATCAGTTGCCCTGCTTCGCCCGGGTGCCATTCTCAAGGGGATAACCGAAGAGGAGGCTATTGAGAATATCAAGGACGCTATTAGAGGATGCCTTGAGGTGCTCAATGAGCGCGCTCTACAAAGAGACGCGTCTGAAAAGATTCTTGAGTCCCCCCAATTTTCGAGTCCGGCCGTCAAGTGCACAGAAATCTGGGCACCTGCACAGAACTCTGTGCAGTCCAAGAATGGTTTTGCTTTCGGGCCCAGGCTGATCAATAAAGGCTTCGGGGTGAGGAAATACGCACCCCGGTTTTCTTAACTATTGAGAAGCAGATCATTTTCGAATCAGGGTAGGGTTGATCCCTCAGTCTTTCTCCTTTCAGTTCAAGTCCACGGCATAGAATTTGCGATTATCTATTTCCGGGTGCCGATATCACCATCCTCTCTCCCCTTGGCGGGGCAACCCATCGACAGCGAGCTCAACCCGCGCCGGAAAGGGAGATGGGTGCAAGGGTATCGGTGGCTTCCCTTGGGAAAAGGGGGCTTGCAAAGGAGGGAGGTACGCCATGTTGCACTTCAGAAAATGGGTGGTTTTGTGGATGGCCGTGGCATTCATCGTCGCACTCGTTCCATCGCTCTATGCCGAAGAGGGCAAAATAGACATCAACAAAGCGACGGTGGAGGAATTGGCACAGCTTAAGAACATCGGGCCCGGTTATGCCCAGCGGATCGTGCAGTACCGGGAAGAAAACGGGGCTTTCGAAAAGCCCGAAGATATTATGAAGGTCAAGGGAATCGGTGCCAAGACCTGGGAGTTGAATAAGGAACGGATCATCGTGAAAGCGGAACAATAAGCTTGCCGCAAGCCCCCTTTCCCAAAAGCTTTCACGAAGTTCTGTATGCGATTGATTCGCTCCAGCGCAGAATCATGGGTTTCATCCTTCCGGCTTTTAATAAGCCTTGCCATGCCAAGCCCCCTGGTGTAACAATCCCCTGTATTCAAGCCGAGCATTGCCATGACGAAATACATCTACAGGAATTTTCTCATTGTCCTGGCCGTCGACGTGTTCTTCGCGGCCTTTTCGTGGTATTTCGCCCATCTCCTGCGCTTCAATTTCGATATCCCGCCCGATACGGCGGCGGTCATGAGCCACATCCTCCCGGTCGTCCTTCTCACCAAGATTATCACGTTTTACCTGTTTGATCTCTACAAGGGCATGTGGCGCTACACGAGCATCGATGATGTGATCAACATCATCAAAGCCGGCAGCGTGGGGTCCCTTATGCTCGTGGCCCTCATGGTTTTCACTCACCGCTTCGAGGGCCTTTCCAGGGCGACCTTTATCATCGACTGGATCCTGACGCTGTTTTTTATTGCGGGGTACCGGGTGGGGATCCGTGTTTTTTTCTGGTTCGGTGGGCAGGACCGACCCGGTCGAATTGCATCCCTGCGGCTTTTCGCTTTCAGGGGCGGCAAGAAGCATGGGACGAAGAGATTGCTCGTTCTGGGCGCGGGGGACTGCGGCGAGAAGATCTTCCGGGAAATCCGCGACAATGCAAGCTTGCGCTATGGGGTGGTGGGGTTTCTCGACGATGATCTTATGAAAGTTGGAAAACAACTCCACGGCGTGCCGGTGCTGGGGACGACGCACGACCTTGGGCGGGTCGTGGACAGCGTGAAGGCCGATGAAGCCCTTATCGCCGTCCCTTCGGCAAGCGCCGCTCAGATGAGGACCTTGGTGGAGCGCTGCAAGGAGAGCGGCATCCCGTTTAAGACCGTTCCGGGCATGGGCGAGCTCATCGACGGCAAGGTGACGATCAAGGCCATTCGAGATGTGGCCTACCGGGACCTGCTGGGGCGGGAAGTGGTCAGGCTGGATGAGGATCGGATCGGCGCTTACATCCAGAACGCAAGGGTGCTGGTGACCGGCGCGGGCGGATCAATCGGCTCGGAGCTTTGCAGGCAGATTTGCCGGTTTCAACCCCGGAGCCTGATCCTCTACGAGAGAGCGGAAAGCCCGCTTTATGAAATCGACATTGAACTCAAAGAGAGCTTTTCCCGCGTAAAAATCATTTCCCTTCTCGGAGACATTCGCGATCGGAGCCAGCTTTCCAAGGCTTACGCCGCTCACCGGCCTCAGGTGGTTTTTCACGCAGCGGCCTACAAGCACGTGCCCATGATGGAAGTGCACCCCTGGAAGGCGGTGAGGAACAACATCCTGGGCACTCGCAACGTGATGGAGGTATCCCGCCGATTCGGGGTGAGCCGGTTTGTGCTCGTGTCCACGGACAAAGCGGTGAGACCCACCAACGTCATGGGAGCCAGCAAACGGGTGGCGGAACTCCTGGCTCAGAGTCAGAATGGATGTGAGCTTTCCGGGACCAAGTTCATGACCGTTCGTTTTGGGAATGTGGTAGGCAGCGTGGGGAGCGTGGTTCCCCTTTTCAAAAAGCAAATAGAAAAGGGAGGCCCGGTGACCGTGACCCATCCGGACGTGACCCGGTATTTTATGACCATCCCGGAGGCCTGTCAGTTGATCCTGCAGGCCGGCGCCATGGGCGAAGGCGGAGAAATCTTTGTTCTCGATATGGGCACGCCGGTGAGAATCGTGGACATGGCTCGAGACCTCATCCGCCTGTCGGGTTTTGAGCCGGATGTGGACATCAAAATAACGTTCATCGGCCTCAGGCCGGGCGAAAAGCTCTACGAGGAACTGATTACCGAAGGCGAAGGCATTGTCCCCACAACCCATGAAAAGATCATGGTTTTGCGGGGCAAGACATGTGATTCCGCCCGTCTCAACGGCGCCATCGAAACCCTTGCCGAACTTGCGCAGGAGCAGGAGGAGGCCGGAATCAGAGCGAAGCTCGCAGAAATTGTGGACGATTACAGGCCGGCGATGTGAGGGGGATAAAGGGAAGAACAGTCTCTCCCAGAGCCTACGGAGGTCGCAGTCGGAGAAAAGGCAGGGATCAGTGGAAACCGGATGTCGGAGAGTGGAACTTGAGACCGTCGATCGGCGAATAAGGGGGCATGCATGAAAGGTGAAAAAACATACTTCATCGTTGGCATTGTGCTGGGAGTGTTTCTGTCGGCCATCTTTTTCTTCTACTTTGCACCCCGTTACGAGACGGTCAAAGCGGGTGAGACCATGATCAAGCAGGATAAGTGGACGGGACGGTCCTGGCGGTTCACGGATGAGGAGTGGAAGCCTGTGGTGGGTGTGAACCGCGACTGGGAAAAAATCGACCGGGCTCTTATGGCGGCCCTCCGGATCCCCTTTGCCGATGTGGACACGGACAGCGCCCTTATCACCCTTCAGGATAAACACCCGGTTCTGGCGGATCTGAGAAGGGAAGAGCTCCTGGAAAGAATCAAGCTGGTGTATTCCAGGCAGATCCTTGTCAACATGTACCTGGACAGCTTTCTCAAGACGGAAGCACGGGAGCAATAATCCTGATCTTTTATTTCACTGGGGGAATTTGACATTGCCCTTGAGCTGTTCTTGAACTCATGAACGATACCTTAGAAGGCTCGGCCCTGTCCGCAGTGAAGGATCAACGTTTCCAAAGACGACGGATCCACGGAAAAGGACGGTCCCTGATTGACAAAGGGGATTGCGAGTGTTATTGAATGAGATCTTATTCAAACCCCCCAAAAGGAGAGCGTTTATGTCCGATATTATGCAAGTCACCGACGACACCTTTGATGCCGAAATCATGAAGTCCGAACTTCCTGCGATGGTCGATTTCTGGGCCGAGTGGTGCGGGCCATGCCGAATGGTAGGCCCGGTGGTGGAGGAACTGTCCAAAGCCTATGAAGGCAAAATCAAGATTGCTAAAATGGATGTGGACAAGAACCGCCAGACGCCGGCAAGATTCGGCATTCGGAATATTCCCACCCTGATTCTTTTCAAAGGCGGGGAAGTGGCCCAGACAATTATCGGCGCTCAGCCCAAAAGCTACATTGAGGGCGAGCTCAAGAAACTATTGTGAAATGTACGACGTCATCATCATAGGCGGAGGCCCGGCAGGGCTGTCGGCAGGTCTATACAATGCCAGAGCAAGGCTCAAGGTGGTGCTCTATGAACGCCTGGCGCCGGGCGGCCAGGTTCTGACCACGGACTGGGTTGAGAACTATCCCGGTTTCCCGGACGGTGTTTCGGGATTTGAGCTCATGGATCGCATGAAGAGCCAGGCCGAAAAATTCGGCCTTGAGATTCGAAATGATGAGATCATCCGGCTGGATCTTTCCGAATCAAAAAAGATCGTCACGACCGCCACAGAAACACTCGAAACAAAAGCGGTGATTATCGCATGCGGCGCCACGTGGAAGAGGCTGGGCATTGAAGGAGAAGAGCGTCTCATGGGAAAGGGAATCTCCTTTTGCGCCACCTGCGACGGCCCCTTTTACAGAGACCAGGAAGTGGCGGTCATCGGGGGAGGCGATACGGCGGTGGAAGAGGCTATTTTTCTGACCCGATTTGTCAGCAAGGTGCACATCGTCCACCGGAGGAACCAACTGAGGGCCACGAAACTGATTCAGGAAAGGGCCATGGCCCAGGAAAAAATCGAATTTGTCTGGGATACGATCCCGGTGAGTGTTCTGGGTGAAAGCGGCGTAGAAGGGATCGAACTGAAGAATGTTAAAACAGGGGCTCTATCAAGAAAAGCGGTCAAGGGGATTTTCGTGTTCATCGGCACCATCCCCAACTCGGACCTGGTGAAGGGGCAACTCAAACTGGATGAGGGCGGTTTCATTATCACCGATGACAACATGCAAGCCTCGGTGCCCGGGGTTTTCGCAGCAGGGGATATCCGGTCCAAACTCTTTCGGCAGATATCCACGGCCGTCGGGGAAGGGGCGACCGCTTCGTACGCGGTGGAAAAGTATTTAGAGAAGCAGTTCACCAGCTCATAAGTTCATAAGCCCATGAGCTCAATGATTTTCCTCATGCTTATGAACTCAATCACTCACGAACTTACGCACTTTGGATTACGAGATGAGACATCCAATCGGTAAAATGGCGAAGGGGCTCGTTGCCGGGCTGATGCTTTTGTTCTTTCTCGGGGGTTGTTCCACCATCGACCAGCTTCTCGGCAGAGGCGTGGACGAAACCGATCCCGGGGAGCTCATGGCCCAGGGCACCCAAATGCTCGAGGCAGGGCGTTATGCCGATGCGGTGAAAGCTTTTGAAACGATCCGGGATCGATATCCTTACAGCCAATTTGCGGTCACAGCGGAGCTGAAGCTGGCCGACGCCCTTTACCGGACAGAAGAATATGAACAGGCCTTTGAAGCTTATGATCAGTTCGAGAGGCTTCACCCCAGGCACAAGGAAATCCCTTATGTGATCTACCAGAAAGGGATGTGTTATTTTGATCAGATCACGACAACGGACAGGGACCAGTTACAAACCCAGAGAGCCAGAGAAGAATTCGAACGGCTGATCGCCCGCTTCCCGAGAGATGATCATGCCAACATGGCGCGCAAGAACCTGAGGAAGTGCTACATCTATCTGGCGGAGTATGAAATCTACGTGGGCCACTATTATTTCAAGCGGGGCTACTACAGGGCCGCTCTGGCGAGGTATACCTACGTGATCGAGAACTACCCGGACATGGGACAGTATCTCGTGGCCCTGGCGTACATCAGCAAGTGCAAGGAGCGCCTTGCTGCGGAAGAGCCGGATAGTCGAGAGTCAAAGATTGAAAAGCCCAGGCCATGGTGGAGGTTCGGTTCCTAGCCTTGACGACCGGGCGTATGAAATCCGGCGCCTCCGGATTTCAGGCTTCCAGAATCCTGAAAACTTCCTCAAGGGCACGACCGAGTTCTTCGGGTTTACTCCCTCCTCCCTGGGCCATGTCCGGCCGGCCTCCCCCCTTTCCGCCCACCATCTCCGACAGCCGCCTGATCATCTCCCCTGCCTTGAAACGATGAACAAGATCATCGCTGACCATGCAAAGAAGCATGACTTTGTCGTCATTCCTGGCCCCCAAAACGATGAGGCCGGAATGGAGTCTTTCCTTAATACGATCCGCAACATCCCGAAGCTCTTTGGGCGACCGTGCTTCCACCTCCCGGGCCAGGACCCGGACCCCTTTCACTTCCTTGATCCCGGCAAGCAGATCGCCGGACTGACTTGAGAGGAGCTTTGCCTTGAGGGCCTCGATTTGTCTTTCTTTTTGTTTCTGATCCGTTAAAAGCCTTTCCACCCGCTCTTCGATCTGATCCGGAGAGGTTTTCAGCAGGAGAGCCATGCTCCTGAGCTCATCCTCCCGGCTCTGGGCGTACTCCACAGCCGCCTCTCCCGTGAGGGCCTCGATACGGCGAACATTGGCGCCCACAGCGGCTTCGCTGAGGATCTTAAAAAAGCCGATATCGCCGGTTCTTCGGGCATGGGTGCCGCCGCAGAGCTCCATGCTCACCCCATCCCCCACCTGGACCAGCCTGACCTGCTCCCCGTACCTCTCTTCGAAAATGGCCATGGCGCCCGTTTTGATCGCCTCTTCGCGCGAGAGCAAGCGCGTGGAGAGGGGGAGGTTCAGGCGGATGTGACGATTGACGAGGCGTTCCACCTCTTTCAAGGTCTCCTGGTCGACCTGGGAGAAATGGCTGAAGTCAAAGCGGAACCTCCGGGGCGATACCAAGCTTCCGGCCTGCTTCACGTGGGTCCCCAGGATTTCCCTCAGGGCCGCGTGAAGCAGATGGGTCGCCGTGTGATTGAGAGCCGTGGCACGCCGTTCCTCTTCGTTGACCCGGGCCTCCACATGAGCATGGGCAGCAAGGGTCCCCTGCTCTACGACGCCCTGATGAACAAAAAGGGCATCGCCGAACTTGAGGGTGTTCGTGACCTGCATGCGCATGCCGTTGCCGGTCAGCCATCCCCTGTCGCCCACCTGGCCGCCGGCCTCGCCGTAAAAAGGCGTTCGGTCAAGGACGACTTCAACCTTGTCGCCGGCCTTGGCGGAGGAGACCTCCTTGCCCTCCACGAGAAGGGCCGTCACCTTCGCCGCCTGCACCAGGGCCTCGTAGCCGATAAACTCGCAGCCCACGCCCCTGTTGGCAAGGGTGCGATACACATCGGGGATCTCTTCTTCGCCGCTTCCCTTCCAGGATTCCTGAGAAAGGCTCCTTTGCCTGGCCATGGCCCGGTCAAAGCCTTCCAGGTCCACCTGCAGCCCTTCTTCCCTCGCCACGTCCTGCACAATATCCGGTGAAAGACCATAGGTGTCGTAAAGTTTGAAAGTCACGGCGCCCGGGATGGTGGTCTCCTTAGTCCCTTTCAACGCTTCGAGATGGTCCTGGAGAATCCGCATGCCGTGATAAAGGGTGGCGGCAAATCGCTTTTCCTCATTGAGGGCCATGCCTTCGATAAAACCCCTGGAGGAGAGAAGGTCCGGGTAGTCGACGCCCATGATGTCAATCACCCGGCCCGCAACGCGATGGAGGAAAGGGTCCCGGATGCCCAGAACCATGCCGAACCTCAGGGCCCTGCGAATGATTCGTCTCAGCACATAGCCCCGGCCTTCATTGGAAGGCAGAACGCCGTCGCAAATCAAGAACGCCGCGGCCCGGGCATGGTCGGCGATCACCCGGAAGGAGACGTCCTGTTTCTCCTCACGGCCGTATGATTTTTCTGCAATGCCCTCGGTGAAAGAAATGATGTCTCTGAAAAGGTCGGTGTCATAGTTGGAGGTGACGCCCTGCACCACGGCGGCGATTCTTTCAAGACCCATGCCCGTGTCTATGTTGGGGCTTGCAAGGGGGGTGAGGTTGCCGGACAGGTCCCGGTCGAACTGGGTGAACACAAGGTTCCAGATTTCGAGGTAGCGGTCGCACTCGCATCCGGGGCCGCATTCCGGCTTGCCGCAGCCGACGCTCTCTCCCTGGTCGATAATGATCTCGGAGCAGGGCCCGCAGGGTCCGGTGTCGCCCATGACCCAAAAGTTATCCTTTTCTCCCAGGCGGACGATCCGCTCGATCGGGACGCCGATCTGCTTTTCCCAGATAGCAAAGGCCTCGTCGTCATCCTGGTACACCGAAGCCCAGAGTTTGCCGGCAGGGAGCCCGTATCCTTCTGTGAGCAGTTCCCAGGCCCAGTGAATCGCCTGCACCTTGAAGTAGTCGCCGAAGGAGAAGTTGCCGAGCATCTCGAAGAAGGTATGGTGCCGCCCGGTGTACCCCACGTTTTCCAGGTCGTTGTGCTTTCCTCCGGCACGCACGCATTTCTGGGAGGTGACCGCCCTGCTGTAGGCGCGCTTCTCGGTACCGAGGTAAAGCCCCTTGAATTGCACCATTCCCGCATTGGTGAAAAGAAGGCTCGGGTCGTCTCTGGGAATCAGGGAGGAACTGGCGACCACCTCATGGTCCCGCTCCTTGAAGAAGTCTATAAACTTGGCTCTAATTTCTCTAAAATTCATCCCTTCTTGCTCTCCACCTGTTCCTTGATTTTTTTGAGCCCCGTCTTGTCCTTGACCAGATCGGCGATGCGGTCGCGAATGTCGGTGTTCTCGACCAGGAACTTCTTGACGTTCTCTCTTCCCTGACCCAACCGCTCACCTCCCAAGGAGTACCATGCCCCGCTTTTTTCGACAAGATTCATGGACACGGCAAGGTCCAGGATATCGCCTTCTTTGGAGATGCCGGTGCCGTAAATGATGTCGAATTCGGCCTCCTTGAAAGGAGGCGCGATTTTGTTCTTGACCACCTTCACTCGCGTTCGGTTGCCGATCACCTGGTCTCCTTCCTTGATGGCCGCAATCCGGCGGATATCCAGGCGCTGGGAGGCGTAGAACTTGAGGGCGTTGCCGCCTGTTGTGGTTTCGGGGCTGCCGAACATGACGCCGATCTTCATTCGGATCTGGTTGATGAAGATCACACAGGTCATGGATTTGCTGATGGTCGCCGTCAGTTTTCTGAGGGCCTGGGACATGAGTCTTGCCTGAAGACCCATGTGCTGGTCGCCCATCTCCCCTTCAAGCTCGGCCCTTGGGACAAGGGCGGCCACGGAGTCGATGACAAGCACATCGATGCCCCCGCTTCTCACGAGGATTTCCGCGATATCCAGGGCTTGCTCGCCTGTGTCCGGCTGGGAAACAAGAAGGTTGTCCACGTCCACGCCCAGCTTCCTGGCGTAACCCATGTCCAGGGCATGCTCGGCGTCGATGAAGGCCACCATGCCTCCCAAGACCTGCGCTTCGGCTGCGATGTGGAGGGCGAGGGTGGTCTTGCCCGAGGATTCCGGTCCGTAGATCTCCACAACCCTTCCCCTGGGAACGCCGCCGACCCCCAAAGCCGTATCCAGGGCCAGAGATCCGGTTGAGATGGCCGGGACCTCCAGGACTTTTTCCTCGCCCATCTTCATGATGGAACCACGACCAAATTGCTTTTCTATCTGAGAGATGGCCTGTTCCACCGCTCTTCCCTTGTCGTTTTGTTCTGCCATGATCCTCCCCCCATGAAATCTGCTTTCGCAGATTTCATAAAACGCCCCTTCGGGGCTTCCAGCTTTCCTGGATGCTGGATCCTAGATCCTAGATCCTGGATCCTGGATGCTGGATCCTGATTTCTGATTACTCCATCCGGCCTTCTGTGTTCTGCTCTTTTCCGGCCTCCGAACCCCTTGGCGCGGCGAAGTGCGCAGCGCGAAGACGGCTGATTACTGAACACCCCTCAGACCCCATGATGCCGTCTTCGTGTACACGGCGCCGCCGGGTTTCAGATCACTCTTAAAAAGAATCAATTCATTAAGAGAACAGACAGGACTTGTCAATCCCCTGTGTTTCAAAAGCAGTTCCTCGAGGGCGGCCTCCTTTTTGCCGGGCTTCTTGAAGCGACCCAGGGTCAGATGGGGCCGGAAGGCCCTTGCCTCGGACGGGATGCCGAAGGGGAGTAGTTTTTCCTGAAGATCATCCCGAAATTGCGACATCCTTTCGAGGTCGCTCTCCACGCCCAGCCAGAGCACCCTGGGATTTCGGCTGTTCGGGAAGCACCCCATGCCTTGCAGGGCCATGGAGAAAGGCCCGTAAGGGAGCGACGCTTCACCGACGCCTTCGATGATGGGCGCCATGTCCTCCTGCCGGACATCCCCCATGAAAACCACGGTGAGATGGATGCCTTCAGGCCTCACCCATCTCACGTCCAGGGGCAAACGCTTAAGCTCATCGTGAACCCGGAGCAATACCTGCCTGATCGGAGAGGGCAGCTCAAAGGCCAGGAAGGAACGAATCCCCACGCAGGCGCCTCCTTATCCAGTCCAGGGCCATCATGGCACTGTCGAGTTTAACCTGATTTCTGGCACCCCAAAAGCGATATCTTCTCGAAAAAGCGACATCGCGGTCGGCCATGCCGATGTAAACGGTGCCGACGGGTTTCTCCGGGCTACCCCCGTCAGGGCCTGCTATGCCTGAAACGGCCAGGGACAAATCCGTCCTGAATCTTTCTCGTGCGCCGGCCGCCATTTCACGCACGGTTTGATCGCTGACGGCGCCGTATTGGTCCAGGGTATCGGGGGAGACGCCGAGCAGGTCCAGCTTTGCCTGATTGCTGTAAGCGACCACGCCGCCCGCGAAGTATTCCGAACTGCCGGGCACATTGGTCATGAGATTTCCAATCAGACCTCCGGTACAGGATTCGGCCAGGGAAAGGGTCAGGCCTCTTTCTTTGAGCATGCCGCCCACCACGTCTTCCATGCTCTGCTCTCCTGTTGCGAAAACGTAAGCGCCCACACGAGAGCGTATTTCCTTTTCCATCAGCTCCAGCTCTTCGAGCATGGCCGGCTCATTCTCACCCCGGAGGCTTAGGGTAATATGGTTTTCCGGGAAACGGGGGTAGTAGCCCAGAATGATATTTCCCGCTTTTTCAGAGAGGTCCTTAAGGGCTTCGGCTATCATGGGCTCACTCAGACCGTAAAGCTTCAGAGCCCGGTATCGAAGAAGGGGAACGGTTTTGCAGTGGAGCAACAAATCGGGAAGCACGCACTGATCCATGAGGAAGCGCATTTGTTCGGGAACGCCGGGAAGGAAGTAGAGGCGCACCCGGTTTTCAAGCAGGGAGAAGCCGCAGACGTTCGCCTCAGGGTTCAGCAGCTTGGAATCTTTAGGCATCCAGGCCATTTTTTCGAGGGAGGCGGTCATTTTCATCCCCCGGGCTTCCATGAAACACCGGATCTGCTCCAGCATTTGGCGGTCAAGGCACAAAGGCCGGTCGAGCGCCTCGGCCACGATTCTGTTGGTCAGATCGTCATCCGTGGATCCTAGGCCCCCGGTAATGATGACAAAGTCGGCACCCGTGACGGCTTTTTTCAAGGCTGTGGCAATCCCCTCCGCTTCATCGCCCACCGTGGTCACGCGCGTCACCCTGAGACCCGAAGCGGTCAGCCTGCCGGCCGCATACCATGAATTGAGGTCCACGGTCCTGCCCGAAATCAGTTCATTGCCTATGGTGATAATCTCGCCTTGCATCATCGATATAAGAAGCTCGTAAGTTCATGAGTTCGTGAGTTCGTAAGCAAAAAGGAGCAGAAGCTCGTAAGTTCATGAGTTCGTGAGTTCGTAAGCAAAAAGGAGCAGAAGCTCGTAAGTTCATGAGCAAAACTCGCGATAATTTTG
>Ga0209164_1003290_pt1 | contig 15535 bp, 19 predicted proteins | sample MTBNYHSulfiMetaG_FD_187458 | JGI IMG/M metagenome (GOLD analysis project Ga0209164, IMG submission 187458) | Enrichment culture microbial communities from rom New York Harbor, USA that are MTBE-degrading - MTBE-NYH (New York Harbor Sulfidogenic)... | ecosystem: Environmental > Aquatic > Marine >...
ACCTTCCTCGACGGGCATCTGGGCCAGCACGTCCATGAGGCCGTCCCAGGCGGTCCCAACATCGAAGGGCCCGATCCCCAAGAAGCCCACTGAGTCGGCGGGCAGCTGGTCCGGAAGGCGGCTCTCCCCCAGCTCGGGGAGCGACTCGCCGAGGTCACCTACCGCCACCAGGTCGACGCGAATGCCTTCGGCTACGAGGGTGGCTGCCGCGCCGAGGCCCTTGGCGTCGGCCAGGGCCTGGGTCGGGTCGAGGCCGGCAGGCAGCGCCAGCTCACCGCCTTCGGCGGCCATGTCGGCGACGGCTTGCGACGCCTCGCGTAGCAGGCTGCCGGCCAGGTAGGCGCTGACGTGGCGGCCGCCGGGCAGGGCCGCCAGCACGTCGGAGAAGTCTGGGTCGTCGGCGAGCGAGGGGCCGTTGCCGAGGTCGATGGCACGCTCCACCATGTTGGGGCCCATGCCGAGGACCAGGTAACCCTCGATCAGGGCGATCGCCACCGGGGGCTCCTCCCCGCCGGGATTGGCCCGGTAGACGGTCGCTCCCTGGTAGGTGGTCTGCTCGAAGCTCGTTGCGGCGCAGGTCTCGAAGCCGGCGATGAGGTCGGCGAGGGCCCCTGCCGCGGCCCCCTGGTCGGCCACTGCCACCAGAGCCAGGTTGCTGGGATCGGTCATGTCGCCGGTGGCCGGGTCGATCTGGATGTCGAAGGCGGCCACGGCCGCCTCGCCGCCCATCCATGCCGGCGGATCACCGGCATCGAAAGCGATGGTGTCGGTGAGACAGGTCAGCAAGTCTTGGGCTTCCTGCACTCCTTCCACCGCCTGACCGGCCTGGTCGCCGAGGTCGAGGCCCTCTCCGAGGCCTTCACCCAGGCCCTCGCCCAGGCCCTCGCCCAGGCCGTCCTCCAGCAGAGACGGATCGAGGCCGGCGAAGGCTTCCAGGAGGCTGTGGAACTCGGGCAGGGCGGTGAGGTCGAACCCGGCGTAGGCCTGGGCGCCGGCGGGTATGGCCTCGGCGAGGGCGCCGGGGCTATTCCCCGAGCCCGCTGTGCCGGTACCACCGGTCCCGTCGGTCCCGTCGGTCCCGCCGGTGTCGATCAAGCCGCCGGGAACGGTTCCTTGGGTGCCGGGGGTGCCGTCGGCGCTGGTGGTGAACACCGAGTCATCCCCACTGCAAGCGGCGGCAGCCAGGAGCAGAACGAGAGCGGTCAGAAGGAGTCCGACACGGCCGTATCGAGACCGTGGGGGGCGAGTCAGCCGGGGCATGGTGGTATCCCTCCGTGCAGGAGCGGTTCGAGCCAAGGGTAGTCCTCGCCCGGGGTAGTCAACGTATGGGCGCCACCGGTCCCGGGTGGTAGCGAAGCAGCAGGCGGGCGCGCAGCCACTGCTGTCGGATGGGGCCGAGGGCCCGGCTGTCCACCGAACCGGCGTCTGGGTTGTCTCCCAGCACCCACATCTCACCCGGGCCGAGCGCCACCCGGCCCATGTCCTCCCCGGCCTCGGCGGCGACCCGCTTCACAATCTCGAAACCCGGGCGAAGGGGGTGTTCGAAGACCACCACATCGCCCCGGCGGGCGCGCTGCCCTCGCAGGCCCAACACCCAGTCGCCGGGCCGAAGCGTGGGCTCCATGCTGTGGTCCGCGATCTCGTAGGCGGCGAGACGGCGCACCGCTTCGGCGAGCGCGGCGGCGGCCAGGGCCAGGCCCAGCAAGGCGAGAATGCGACGCACCCGACCTCCGTCAAGCGACGGGCCGAGTGTAGGGTGAGAAGGCCCCCAGAACGAGGAGGAATCACCATGTCCCTGCTGCGCCCGCGCCGCATCGCCCACGCCCACTGCGACCTCATGTGTGGGGTCTACGACCCGGCCCAGGCCCGCATCGAGGCGGAATCGGTGAAGGCCATCGCGCAGAAGTACCAGGACTCGACCGACGAAGTGTTCCGCCAGCGCTGCATCATCATCAAGGAGCAGCGCGCCGAGATGGTGAAGCACCACTTGTGGGTGCTGTGGACCGACTACTTCAAGCCCCAGCACGTCGAGCAGTTCCCCAACCTGCACGACCTCTTCTGGCGAGCCACCAAGAAGGCCGGCGATGCCAAGAAGTCCATGGATCCGGCGGTGGGCGACGAACTGCTGGCGCTGATCGACGAGATCGCCGAAATCTTCTGGAAGACCAAGAAGGCATAGCGGCCTCGGTCTTCTCGTGGAGGGCGGCTCCCGAGCCGCCCTCCGGCGCGCCTAGAGGCTTTGCTGCATCGGGTAGCCCAGCAAGGTGAAGTCGGCTTCGTAGCGGGTGTTCACCAGGCGGAGCAGGCCGGTGTCGTACCACTCCTCCAGGCGCACCGGGGCCCCGGTGACGTTGTAGGCCCGGGCTACCGGCGACAGGCCGGTGTGGCGGCAGACCTCGGACCAGTCCCGATCGAAGTCCTCCAAGCGTCCGACGAGGTCCACCAGAGGCCGGCCGTCGCGGTAGAGGAAGGCCGTCTGGCTGCGGAAGTGTTTCTCGGCCCTCTGGTCGGGCACCGCCGCCACCGCCCGGACGAAGGCGGGGAAGTCCATGCCGAGGGTGATCCTGGGGCCGTAGACCCAGAAGATCGGCGAGATCCGCTTGCCTTGCTGCCGGGGGCGCTCGATCTTGTGGCGGTAGCAGGAGACGAGGCGGGCGTAGGGGTCCCGCACGAAGCCGAAACTGAAGGAGGGCGGCTGGAGGCCGGGGAAGCGCTCGGGGGCCACGAAGCGCACGTAGCGCCACAACGCCTCTTTGGGGAGGTCGGCGCCCGCCCGGTCGCGCAGAGCCCGCAACACCGTCATGCGGATCGTGCCCGACCCCGCCTTGGGCACCTGCACCGCCCGCACTCCCAGCTCGGGCACCTCGATCACCTCGAGGCGCTGCAGCCGGGGCCACTTGAGGGCGGCTCTCCAGAAGGTGGAGGTAGCAGTCATCTGACCTCGGGATCGTAGGCGCCCGGCACGGTGGGCTGTGGTCCCCGGCCCGGGCCCGGGACCACTCGGCCCCTGCAGATACCCTCTCTGCGACCGCCCCGCGGTGCCCGCGTCTCTCCCGCCTCGAGGGCGCCGGGAGAAACCGGGGCTAGCGCAGCTCCCGTCGCACCCACGGCGGTCCCAGCGTCACGCCCAGCACGATGATGCCGCCCACCGCCAGAGCGGCCAGGCTGGAGATCTCACCCTGGATCGGGAAGCGGCCCATGACCCAATCGGCGGCTGCCCAGGCCGCGAAGCCGGCCGCTGCCGCCAGGGGCAGGTTGCGCAGTGAGGTGACCGCCACCGGACGGGAGAACTCGCTGCCGGTACGCCGGTACCAGATGACCGCCAGGGCCGCGGTGTAGAGGGTGATGGCCACGGTCGAGGCCAGAGCCAGGCCGTTCACTCCCATGGCTTCGTGCAGGCCCCAGTAGATGGGAACGGCGGCGGCGGTGGCGAGGGTGCCGACGATCACCGGGGTCCACATCTCCTCGCGGGCGTAGAAGCCCCGCGCCAGGATCTGCTGCAGTCCCCACATGGGGACTCCCAAAGCGAAGAACACCACGGTGCCGGCGGTGGCGATGGTGTCGGTGGCGTCGAAGGACCCCCGCTCGTACAGCAGACGCACCGCGGGCACCGACAGCGCGATCAACCCCGCCGCCGCCGCCAGGCTGAGTACCACGATGTAGCGCAGCGCCCGGCTCACCGCCTCGGCCATCTCGCGGTGCTTGCCTTCGGCGATGAGGCGCGCCAGGAACGGGTAGGCGGCCACCCCGGCCGCCTGGGCGATCACCCCCACCGGGACCAGCATCGTCTGCCGCCCGAAGGTGAGCCACGAAACCCCGCCGTCTTTGATCAGCGAGCCGAAGGCACGGCCGAGTTGCTCGTCGAGGACGACCAACGACTGGCCGAGCATCAGCGGCACGGCAAGGGCCAAGTAGCGCCGCACGGCGGGGTGGCGGCGCAGCGAACCGGTGGGCCATTTGAGCCCACAGCGGCGCGCCCCCCACCACTGGAGCAGGAAGATGCCGACGAAGGAGCCGCCCAGCACTCCCCAGGCGAAGCCGTCGGCGCTGGGCTGCTCGCGACCCACAGCGCCGATGATCCCCCCGAGGATGATCCCCAGGTTGTAGACGATGGGCCCCAGGGTGGCGATGACGAAGCGTTCCCGGGCGAACTGCACGGCGGTGAACAACTGGCCGAGGATGAAGAAGACCTGGGCCGGCAGGACGATGCGGGTGAGGCGAGCGGCTTCGGTGATCTGGGCGTCGCTGAAACCCGGCTCCACGGCGCGCAGCACCGGCGAGACGAAGGGCATGGCCGCGGCCAGCAGCACCACGGAGCCCACCACCAACACCCGGGAGATCGACCAGAAAGCCCGCCAGGCATCCTCCTCATCACCGGCGGCGAAGCGTCGGGTGAGGATGGGAATGAGGGTGATTGCCATGTAGGCCCCGGCGAGCAGGTAGCCGAGGAAGTCCGGGATCAGGAAGGCGACGAAGTAGACATCACCGGTGGCCCCCGCCCCCAGGAGCCAGGCGAATACCACTTGACGCAGCAGCCCCAGGACCCGGGAGAGCAGCGTGCCTCCGGCCACGATGAGGGCGGCGATCCCCATGGCCCGGTAGAGGCCGGGGCGCTGGGGGACGGGGCCGGGATCGCTCACTGCGGGCAAGTTAGTGCCTCGGCACTCGTGCGGAGTGCCGCGCCTCAGGCGATATCGCGATGGCGCAACAGCAGCGTCACCATGCCGACGGCAACGATTGCCACCACAGCGGCCTTCAGGGCCGCACCCCCGGCCCCGGGCTGCACCACCCCGAGGATGTCCTCGATGTAGACCCGGCCGATGGGCACCAGGCCGGCGTAGGCACTGAGCCCGATGCGCATGAGGGAGACCGAGGCCAGGGACGGGATGGTCCCGGTCATGCTGGTCTCCCAGACGAACACGTAGAGCAGGCCGACGAGCACGGCGCGGGCGGTCAGATAGCCGAGGACGAGGAAGACCGACACGTAGGCCAGGCAGGAGAGGGCGGTACCCAGAAGCAGGGGCCCCAGGGGCGACCAGTCGCCGGAACGCACGCCGAGCACCACTGCCATGGCGGCCGCGCCGACTCCGACCACGGCGAAGGCGGCCAGCCAAGCCCCGAGCAGCTTGGCTGCGGCCAGCAGAGAGCGCGGCAGAGGACGCAGCAGGATGAAAGAGAGGGTGGCGTCGCGCCGCTCGTCGCCCAGGGCCCCAGACCCGAACACCAGTGAGGCCACCGGCAGGACGACGAAGAAGAGGATGACCAGAGGCGCCTCGTGGAAGGCCTGGCGGGCTCCGATGACGGTTCGTTGGTCGGCGAGGAGCACTCCCAGCACCGCCGCCGGCACCAAGCCCAGGAGCAGCAGCAGGAGGAGCCGCCGCCCCCCCAGCTGCTGACGCAGGGTGCCGGCCACCAGCGCCACGAAGGGCTTCATCGACCCCTCACCAGGTAGCGGAAGACACTCTCTAGGGAGAGATCCTCGGGTTCGAACAGGGAGAGGCGCAAGCCGAGGGAGCGGGCGAGAGGCGCCACCGTCGCGCCCAGGCCGGCCAGGTCGCCGGTCTCCACGGTGAGGATGCGGCCCGCCACCGCTACCGAGTCCACCACCGCGGCGTCGAGCAGGGCGGCGGCCAAGGGGCGCGGTTCGTCGGCCTCGAGCCTTACCCGGTAGGGGATGTCGGTCATGGCTTGCCGGATGGCGGCGACGTCCCCGGCGGCGGCCAGCTTGCCGTCGACCATGGCCAGCACCCGGTCGGCCATGCGCTCCACTTCGGCCAGCACGTGGGAGGAGACGATGACGGTGCGGCCCTCGGCGGCCAGGCGGCGGAACACGCCGATGAGATGGGCTCGCTGCACCGGGTCGGTGCCGTTGAGCGGTTCGTCGAGCACCAGGAGGGGGGCGTCGGTCACCAGGGCGGCGGCCACCTTGGCCCGCTGGCGCATGCCCTTGCTGAACCCCGATATGGGCCGGTCGGCGGCGTCGCCCAACTCGACGGTGGCGATCGCCTGCTCTACCGCCTCCGACCCGGCACCCGACAGCACGGCGGCGTAGGCGGCGAACTGGCGGGCGGTCTGGAAGCCGTAGACGGCGTCTTCCTCGGGAACCAGGGCCAGCGAGCGGTAGACGTCCGGGTTACGCCGCGGGTCCCGTCCCAGGACCCGGATCTCGCCGTCCGAGGGGGACAGCAAGCCCACCAGGAGCCGCAGCAAGGTGGTCTTCCCGGCGCCGTTGGGCCCCAGCAGACCGGTGATCCCGGGGCCGAAGGCGCAGGTGAGATCGGATACTGCCACCTTCTGGCCGAACCACTTGGACACCGTCCGTACCTCGACCGTGGGCTGCGCCACCCAGGAAGGGGAGAGCGCGTTCACACCGGCCTCCGGTAGCGGCGCACCACCAAATAGGCCGCGGCCAGGGCGACCACTGCCACTACCACCAGGGAGACCCAAGGGTCGTAGCCGGCCCGCTGGGGCACCAAGCGACGCCCTGCCGCTCCCATGATCCAGTCCTTGACCACCGCCGGATGCTGCTGCAGGGCGAACAGGCCGAAGGGCTTGAGGCCGCCTTCGACCACCAGGGCCTGGGTGGCGGGCGACAGCACCAGCATCGCCCCAACGAACGAACCGGCGGCCAGCGCGGGGCGCTTGCTGAAGACGGCGAAGAGGAAGGCCAGCGGGGCCAGCGCGGCAAAGTAGACCAGAGAGGCCAGGGCCGTCTGCCAGAGGATCTCGGCATTGCCGGCGACGTAGGAGCCGAAGCCCTCCTCGGCCACCCAAGCCCGGCCCAGGAACAGCACGAGGTGGGGGATCTCCATGAAGGCGAACACCACGGTGAGCAGAGCCGCCGCCCGGCCCAGCAGGTAGTCCCCCGGGGTCAGGGGGCGAGAGGCGTAGACCTGGAGCACGCCGTGGGTCCGGTCGGGTACCAGCAGCTCTCCGGCGGCGGCGGCGATGAACAGCAGGGCGATGGTGCCGGTGAGATCGAAGTACTGGGCATGGGAGAAGAACTCCACCTCGTTCACCCCCATCTGCCGGGTGAGCACGGCCAAGCCGATGAAGGCCACCGCCGGGAGGATGGCGATGGTGAGGAGACCCCAGGGCGCCACTTTGGCCCGGGCCCGGCGCCGCAACCCGAGGGTGCGCCGCAGCCCGTCGCGGTAGAGGGCCCTTACTGCCCCGGTCCGGCCCAGCCGGGGCCCTTCATGGGGGCGGTACCCGAGGTCGTAGATGACGCCCTCAGTCATCTCCCGCTCCCTCAAGTCCCGGTCCTCGAAGGAAGATGTCTTCGAGCGTGGTGCGCCGCGGGCCCAGGCGGCGTACTGCGGTGGCGGTGTCGGCCAGAGCGTCGCGCACCAGGTCGTATAGGTCGGCTCGCTCGGCGCGCACGATCACGACACGGCCCTGCACCTCCACGGCGGCCCCCGCCGCCTCCAGGGCGGCGGCGAGCGGGGCAGGGTCGGCGAGCACCTCCACGGACACCTCGTCGGTCGCAGAGATCTCGGTCAGAGGCCCGGAGCGCAGCACCCCACCGCCGTCGAGCATCACTATCCACTGGCAGGTCCGCTCGATGTCGGTGAGCACGTGGGAGGACACGACGGCGTTGATGCCGAAGCCCTCGAGGCGGCCGATCAACTGGAGCATCTCCTCCCGGCCTTCGGGGTCGAGGCCGGCGGTGGGCTCGTCCAGGAGCACCAGGTCGGGGTCGTGGACGATGGCCTGGGCCAGCTTGGCCCGCTGCTTCATGCCGGTGGAGAAGCCCCCCATCGGGCGGAAGCGTTCCTCGTGCAGGCCTACCAGCCCGAGCACGTCGCTGGCCCGCTGCCGGGCCGCCCGGGGGGTGAGGCCGGCCAACTCGGCGGCGTAGCCCACGAAGTCGGCGGCGGTCTGGTCGGGAGGGAGGCAGGCGCTCTCCGGCATGTAGCCGACCTGGGAGCGCACGGCCAGGGCCGCGGCCGGGACGGGATGGCCCATCGCCCAGACGGCGCCGGCGGCCGGGCGCAGGATGCCCAGCAGCAGCTTCAGGAGGGTGGTCTTGCCGGCCCCGTTGGCCCCCACCAGGCCGACGCATCCCGCCGGGATGTCCAGGGTGACGTCGCGCAGGGCCACGATGTCGCCGTAGGAGAATCCCAGTTCGCGGGTGACGATGATCGTCTCGGCCACGGCGCCAAGTTAGCCGAGCGGCCGGGAAGAGACCGCCGGGCTCACCCTGCTACCTCGGGGCCGGGGCCCGCCGGGGGCAGCGCAGGTTCGGCGCGTTCGGTGAAGACCACCCCGGCCAGGATGAGCCCTCCGCCGGCCGCCATCAGCCAGGTCACTCTCTCGTCGAGCAGGAACGCCCCTCCGGCCAGGGCGATGATGGGGATCACGTAGCTGGGCAGGGAGGCGGTGGTGGCGCTCACTCTCTGGAGCATCCAGAAGAAGAGCACGAAAGGCATGAATGTGCCCGCCAGGGCCATGTAGACCATCAGGCCCCAGCCGGCGGCCGAGACCGCGGTGGGTAGGCCCTCGATCCCCAGCATCAGCGGCAGCAGGACCGCCGCTCCCAGAGCGAACTGCGGACCGGCCAGGTCGAGGACCTCGTGGTCGGGGGCGTGGCGGCGGGCGAGGACCCCCCCGAAGGAGGCCACCAGCACCCCGCCGAGGGCCAGCGTTGCCGAGAGCCCGGCGCGGCCGGCGTCGCCCAGGCCGGACTCGCCGGCGGCCAGAAGCACCACCAGCCCGCCCACAGCCAGGGAGAGGCCGAGGGCTTTGCGGCGGTTCATCTTCTCGTCGGGCAGCATGAAGTGGGCCCAGATCGCAGTGACCAGGGGGATGTTGGCGATGAGCAGGCCGAGGAAGCCGGCGGAGGCATGCTGCACCGCCAGGGTGAACAGGATGTAGGGAGCAGTGATGTTGGTCAGGCCGATCACGGCCCCCAGGCGCCACATGGCGGCATCCGGCAGGCGCCGCCGCCGCAGCATCCGGTAGGCGAACAGGGCGGCGGTGGCGATGACGATGCGGACCCCCATGATGGTGTAGGGGCCGACGCCCTCGCGCAAGGCGGCGCGGGTAGCGATGCCCGCCGTGCCCCAGCCAACGGAGGAGATGATGATGGCCGTCCAGATCCGGGCTCTCACGGCGGCGTCTACGAGGGCCGCGGCCGGACGCGGAAGCGGAAGAGGTCACGGAAGGAGCGCCGCTCAGACGAGGCGGCGGTGCCGGTCCCGGCGTCGTCGAGGCGCTGCTGCAGACCGTCACGCTCCTGGCGCAGTTCGGCGAGCCGCTCCCGCAGGAAGGAGGCCTCGGTCTCGGCCTTGGCGGCCCGCTCGCGAGCTTCGGCGAGTTGCTGACCCGCCTCGTGGAGGTGCCCCAGTTGAGCGAGCAGGCGGTCCCAGGCATCGCGGGGGACGAGCATGGCGTTGCCGTCGGGGGTCGGTCCGGTGACGCGCTGCGCTCCGCGTCCGGTGCGGCGCTTGCGGGCGGCCACCGACGCCGGGGTCACCATCCACCGCCCGCCCTCCATGACCGCATCCACCTCTCCGCTTCGGCACCAGGCGCGCAGGCTGGCCAGGCCCACCCCGAAGCGGCGGGAGGCGTTCTTCAGGTCGATGCGCGGCGGGGCGGCGGATTGCTGCGCCGCGGTTCGCCGGGGGGCCGTCGCGGGTACAGCCGACGCCGGGGGCGGGACGGGCGCTGCAGGGCGCCGAACCCGCGGCCCGCTCCTTTCCCAGATGGAGGTGGGGTCGCTGCCCACGACACGGCTCCGCTGAATCGGGTGACGGCCCAGCATAGGGCCGCTGCCGGCGGGCCTTTCGTGGGATAATCCCGCCGTGACCGGGCGGCCCATCCCTTCCGAGGAGGAGATCCGCGCATTGGTGCGCCGGGTGGTGGCCGATGTCATGGCAGCCGGCGGCGCCGAAACGCGTTCTCCCCCGTCTGCCGCTCCCGGTTCTTCTCCCGTGCCTTCACCCTCTCCTGCTCCTGCCTCCTCACCTGCTTCCGCTCCGGCGCCGGCCGAGATTCTGTCCGAGCCGGAGGGTGCCATTGCCGTGGGAGCCGACCACGGCGGCTTCAAGCTCAAAGAACGCCTCGTCTTCCGGCTCCGGGAGAGAGGCCACGCCGTGGAGGATTGCGGCACCAACTCCACCGAGGCGGTGGATTACCCCGACTTCGCCGTGAAGGTGGCCGAAGCCGTGGCCTCCGGGCGCTGCGCCTGGGGCATCGCGGTCGACGGCGCCGGCATCGGTTCGGCGATGGTGGCCAACAAGGTGCCCGGGGTGCGGGCCGCCCTCTGTTACGACGTGTCCACCGCGGTGAACAGCCGCGAGCACAATCACGCCAACGTGCTCACCCTGGGGGCCGGGCTGATCGGGGAGAACCTCGCCTGGCAGATCGTGGAGACCTGGCTGGCCACGCCTTGGGGCGGCGGCCGCCACGCGGCACGAGTGGCCAAGATCGAGGCCGTGGAGCAGCGCTATCTGGCCGGGCGGGGGACCTCATGACTCAGGACATGGAAGCGATCGTCGAGGCGGTCACCCGGCGGGTGCTCACCGCGCTCACCGGGGAGGCCTTCGCCCAGTGTCTGCTCTGCCCGGGCGATTGTGCCTCGCACTCCTCGGGCGCAGTACGCGAGGTGGTGGCGGCAGGCGCCTCGCGCATCTCCTACAACGGGAGTGGGGCGGACGTCCCCACGGATCTGGCGGGCTTCATCGACCACACTCTGCTGCGGGCCGACGCCACCGCCGCAGACATCGATCGGATGTGCGCCGAGGCTCGCCGCTACGGCTTCGCCTCGGTGTGCGTCAACCCGGCCTGGATCCGACGCGTGGCGCTGAACCTGCGGGGGAGCGAGGCGGTGGCTTGCTCCGTGGTGGGCTTCCCCTTGGGCGCTCACACCCCGGCCGTGAAGGCGATGGAGGCCCGCCAGGCCATCCGCGAAGGCGCCCGGGAGATCGACATGGTCATCAACATCGGGGCGCTGAAATCCGGCGACTACGAACTGGTGGAGCGCGACATCGCCGGAGTGGCCGACGCCTGCCGCGAGGCCGGGGTCGTCTGCAAGGTGATCATCGAAGCGGCCCTGCTCACCGACGAGGAGAAGGTCGTCGCCAGCCGCCTCGCCAAGCGGGCCAAGGCGCATTTCGTCAAGACCTCTACCGGGTTCGGCCCGGGCGGGGCCACCGTCTACGACGTGGCTCTCATGCGGGAGGCGGTGGGGCCCGAGATGGGCATCAAAGCCTCCGGAGGCATCAAGACCCGCAAGGATGCCGAGGAATTGATCGCCGCCGGGGCGACGCGCATCGGTGCCTCGGCGGGGATCGCTATCGTCAGCGAGTCGGGAGGAGTGGGGTGAAGAGCGACGTCGACCTGCGCGGCTACTCGTTTCTGGACAGCCTCCAGCCCCAGTACGCCGCATTTCTCGGGACGGTGGCCCAGGGCTTCCTGCCGCTGGCCAACGACGCTTCGCTGATGGTGGAGATCAGCCCGGGTATCGAGATCAACCGCCTCACCGACGTCGCCCTGAAGGCCACCAAGGTGAAGCCCGGCATGCAGATCGTGGAGCGCTACTTCGGGCTGCTCGAGGTCCATTCCCCGGAGCAGGCCGAGACCCGCGCCGCGGGGGCGGCCATCCTGGCGGCCATCGGGGCCGAGGAGTCCGATCGCAACAAGCCGCGCATCGCTTCGAGCCAGATCATTCGCCGCATCGACGACCACCAGGCGCAGTTGATAAACCGCATGCGCCACGGTCAGATGCTCATCCCCGGGCAGACTCTCTACGTGCTCGAGATGGAGCCGGCTTCCTACGCCGCCCTTGCTGCCAACGAAGCGGAGAAGGCGGCGCACATCACCATTCTCGAGGTGCGCTCTTTCGGCTCGCTGGGACGGGTATACCTGGGTGGGGAGGAGCGCGACATCGACGTGGGCTGGCGGGCGGCGGTGGCCGCTCTGGAAGGGATCACCGGCCGGCCCATGGACGGCAAGGGTTGAGCTAGCGAGGGAACGCCAAGCGAGCGAAGGCCGAACGAGGCGAGAGGCAAGGAGAGCCCATGGCAGAAGCACTCGGCATGATCGAATGCCGCGGATTCCCGGCGATGGTCGAGGCCGCCGACGCGATGGTCAAGGCCGCCAAAGTGGAACTGGTCTCCTACGAGAAGACCGGCGGCGGCTATGTGACCGCCATCGTGCGCGGGGACGTTGCCGCGGTGAAGGCGGCCGTCGAGGCGGGGACCCGCGGCGCCGAGAAGGTCGGCGAGGTCATCTCCACTCATGTGATCGCCCGGCCGCACGTCAACATCGACCTGGTGCTTCCGCTCGGCCGCGTGGACGAGGCCGAGGCGGAGATCACCGGCTGAGCGGCGGCGCAGCGCATGTTCCTGGGCCGCGTCGTCGGCACGCTGGTCGCCAGCCGCAAGGAGGGCACTCTCGAGGGCCTCAAGTTCCTCGTCCTGCGCCAGATCGACGTGGACCGCGCCGAGACGGGCACTTATGTGGTGGCCGCCGATGCGGTGGGCGCCGGCGTGGGGGAGATCGTGCTGTACGCCTCCGGTTCCAGCGCCCGCCAAACCCTGGTCACCAAAGATCGGCCCGTCGACGCGGTGATCATGGCGATCGTCGACACCTGGGAGGTGCACGGCGAGACCCGCTACCACAAGTACCGCGAGTGACGCCTCGAGGGAAGCGTCTAGTGATTCGGGGAGGGACGTGAAGCCCGGGCTGAGCCCCGAGGAGGTCTACGAAACCATCGCCCGGGTGCGTCGCCGTCTGGGCGGCACTCCCGAGGCACCCCCGGCGCAGCCCCGGGTGCCCGTCGAGGTCCCCGAGACCGAACTGGGCGACGGCATCCACGCCACGGTGGACCAGGCGGTGACCGCTGCCGAGCGGGCCGGGGAGGAGTACCGACGGCTCGGCTCGGAGATCCGCGTGGCCGTGGTCGACTCGATCCGCCGGGCGATGGTGGATTCCGCCAAGCACCTGGCCGTCCTGGCCTGCGAGGAGACCGGGCTGGGCCGGGTGGAGGACAAGGTGCGCAAGAACGTCCTGGTGGCCACCCGCACGCCGGGGCCGGAGGACCTGGCGCCGATCATCGAGACCGGTGACGACGGGATGATGCTCACCGAGATGGCCCCCTTCGGGCTGATCGCTTCCATCACCCCTACCACCAACCCCACGGCCACGATCATCAACAACACCATCGCCGTGCTCTCCGGGGGCAACTCGCTGGTGTTCAACGCCCACCCCAGCGCCAAGGGGGTGTCCGCCGAATGCATCCGGCGCATCTGCCGGGCAGTCATCCGGGCGGGCGGGCCGCCCGACCTGGTGACCGCGGTGGCCCGGCCCACCATCGAAACCGCCCAGGCGCTGATGCGGCACCCGGCGGTTCAGGTGCTTTTGGTGACCGGGGGCCCCGGGGTGGTGCGGGAGGCGCTGAAGACCGACAAGCGGGCCGTCACCGCCGGTCCGGGGAACCCCCCAGCGGTGGTCGACGACACCGCCAACATCGAGAAGGCCGCCCAGGACATCATCGCCGGGGCCTCTTTCGACAACAACATCATCTGCATCGACGAGAAGACCACCATCGTGCTGCGTTCGGTGGCCGACGAGTTGCTCCGGGCGATGAGCCGTCACGGCGCCCGCATCCTCAAGGAACACGAGTTGCGCAAGGTGGAGCGGCTGGTGTTCTCGTCGCTCGGCCCGCCCAGTCGACCGGGCGTCGTCAACGGGAAATGGATCGGCAAGAACGCCGCGGTCATCGCCCAGGCCGCCGGCGTGGAGGTGGACGGCGATCCGCGGTTGCTGGTGGCCGAGGTACCCGCCGAGCACAGCCTGGTGTGGACCGAGCAGATGATGCCGGTGATGCCGGTGGTGCGGGTGGGCACGGTGGACGAGGCCATCGACCTGGCGGTGCGCTCCGAGCACGGGTTCCGCCACACCGCTTCGATTCACTCCACCAACGTCTCCACGATCACGCGCATGGCGCGGACCATCAACGTGAGCATCTTCATCGCCAACGGCCCCAACTACGCCGGCCTGGGCCAAGGGGGCGAGGGGTTCACCTCGTTCTCCATCGCCAGCCCCTCGGGCGACGGCATGACCCGGCCGCTGACCTTCACCCGGGAGCGGCGTATCTCGGTGGTGGGGGCGCTGAGGATCGTATGAGCCCCGGCGCCCACCCCGCCCTGGCTCTCCTCGAGTTCGGCTCGGTGGCGTCCGGCATCGTGGCCGGCGACGCCATGGTGAAGCGGGCGCCGCTCTCCGGCCTCTGGGCCGGCACCGTGCAGCCCGGCCACTACCTGGTGATGGTCGCCGGCGACACCGCCAGCGTGGTGGAGTCCATCGACGCCGGGCTGCACGCCTCCGGCGAGGCCCTGCTCGACAAGGTGTTCCTGCCGGACGTGCACCCCGATGTGGTGGACGCGGTGCGCGGCGCCACGGTCGCCGGGGCCATTGAGGCCCTCGGCATCGTGGAGACCACGTTCGTGGCTTCGACCATCGAGGCGGCCGACGCCGGCATCAAGGGCGCGGCGGTGGCCATCGTCGAGTTGCGCGTAGCCGACGGTCTCGGTGGCCGGGGGTATGTGCTCTTCGGTGGGGCGGTGCCAGACGTGGAGGCGGCGGTGGAGATCGGCGCCGACCGGGTGCCCCCCGGGCACCTCATCCGAGCAACGGTCATCGCCAGCTTGCACCCGGAGATGACGGAGAACCTGGAGGGAGACGCGCGTTTCGGTGGGCGCGTCGGCCGGGACTTGCGAGGCCCCGATGCAGCTCGGTGAGGTCATTGGAACGGTGGTGGCCACCGTCAAGTACCAGGGCCTAGAAGGGGTGCGCTTCCTGATCGTGCAACCGCTCGACCGGGAACGCCGCCCCGTGGGTCGGGCGGTGGTGGCGGCCGATGGGGTCCACATGGCGGCGCCCGGGGATACCGTCTACTTCATCGGCATCCGGGAGGCCGCCCTGGCTCTGCCCGAGCCTTTCGTGCCGGTGGATCACGCCATCTGCGGCATCGTGGATCACGTGGAGCGGCCGTGAGGATCGGGCGAGTGGCCGGGACGGTGGTCAGCACCATCAACGTGCCCATCTACGAGAGCCGGCGCCTGCTGATGGTGGATGTGCTCGACGACCGCGGCCGGGACACGGGCAACTACCTCATTTGCGTCGATGCGGTCGGGGCCGGCTACCGCGAGACGGTGCTGGTGCTGGACGAGGGCAACGGGGCCCGCCAGGTGGTGGGGGACCCCAACGCTCCGATTCGGGCGGTGGTGGTGGGCATCGTGGATCAACTGCTAGTAGACGGCGATTTGATCCCGGTGGAGTGACCCGGCAGACGGATCGGCCCGGAGGGCGATCACTGCTTGAGGGGGTAGGGCTGGTGGTGGTGGGTGTCGTGGTGGTGTTTGCGGCATAGGAGCCGCAGGTTTGTCAGGTCGGTTTTGCCTCCTTGGGCCCAGTGTTGGATGTGATGCGCGTCACCAGCGGGCGGGGACATCACATCCGGGGTGGGTGCAATGCCCGTCCCGCAGGTCCAGCGCCTTATGTAGGCCTGGGGGGATGATCCGGGTGG
>Ga0209164_1003292_pt1 | contig 15528 bp, 12 predicted proteins | sample MTBNYHSulfiMetaG_FD_187458 | JGI IMG/M metagenome (GOLD analysis project Ga0209164, IMG submission 187458) | Enrichment culture microbial communities from rom New York Harbor, USA that are MTBE-degrading - MTBE-NYH (New York Harbor Sulfidogenic)... | ecosystem: Environmental > Aquatic > Marine >...
AAAGAACCTGAAACCAACAAATCAATGATCAACATAGCGGATCTGGTCAAGCATGTTTTGCAGAACCAGCCGCCGCCACAGAGTATCCATGTAAAAACCAGTTTCGCAGGCAATCTGCCGCCCGCATTCGCGGATGCCCAGCATGTGGAGCAGATCTTGACCAACTTGATCAGCAATGCCTATCAAGCCATGCCTCAGGCCGGCACTTTGCAGATTCAAGGTAAAAAGATAAAGGATGGTGTATCTATCACCATCAAGGACAGCGGAGTGGGCATTCTGCCGGAAAACATGCCGAAGATATTCACTCCCTTATTCACCACCAAAGCCACCGGCATTGGGCTGGGTTTGCCCATCGCGAAAAAATTAGCCGAAAGCAATGGCGGCAGAATTGAGGTCGAAAGCGTTCCCAACCAGGGCAGCACCCTCACCCTCAACTTGCCAATGGCGGGAGGGCAAAATGACCAATAGACACCGGCTGCTGGTGGTGGACGATGACCCGCTGAACACGCTCACGCTTTCGGAAATTTTCTCCCTCAAAGGGTATCAGGTAGAGATTGCCAACTCGGGACCTGCAGCGCTGGAAATGATCCACAATCAGGATTACAGCTGTGTGCTTTCAGACATCAAGATGGACAAAATGAACGGCGTGGAACTGCTGATCGCAGTCAAAGCGGTCAAACCCAGCTTGCCCTTCATCCTAATGACTGCCTATTCCGATGATGACCTCATTCTGCAGGGGATCAAGGAGGGGGCGTTGATCACGCTCATCAAGCCGTTGGATATCGAGCGGTTGCTGGGTCATGTTGCGCGCATCCTCAAGATCGAAGAGCCAAATTAAAAATACATGAAAACTTATCACAGGTGAACAAGCATGGGTGAAACCGACGCTGAAAAGAAGCCAGTGATCTTGCTGGTAGATGATCATCCTGAAAATATCGAACTGCTGAAAGCTTACCTTGCGCCGCAGGGTTATGAAACCGTTCAAGCCGCCAACGGCGAAGAAGCGCTTAAGGCTTTGTCCTCGCAGGCAATTGACTTGATCCTGCTGGATGTGATGATGCCCGGCATGGATGGTTTTGAGGTGACGCGCCGCGTCCGGCAGGATAAAGCCAATCCGCAGCTGCCCATTGTGCTGGTAACTGCCCTGCGCGAGACGGAAGACCGCGTGAAGGGCATCGAAGCGGGCTGCGACGATTTCATCTCTAAACCTTTTGATGGCATCGAGCTCCTGGCGCGGGTGCGTTCTTTGTTGAAGGTAAAAGCGTATAACGATCTGATGAGCCGTTACCAGCAGAAGTTAGAAGCGGAGGTGCGCAAGCGCACGGAAGAGTTGAGGCAGGCATTCGAAAAGATCAAATCTGCCTCTCTGGATACGATTTATCGGTTATCTGTTGCATCGGAATACAAGGACGAGGATACAGGCGCCCACATCAAACGCATGAGCCATTATTCAGCGGCGATCGCCCGGCAGTTGGGATTGGATGCAAAACTGGTCGAAGCGATCCTGTACGCCGCTCCCATGCACGATGTGGGCAAGATCGGCATTCCGGATCACATCCTGATGAAACCCGGCAAACTGGATGCGCAGGAATGGGAAATCATGCAGCAGCATACTGTCATCGGGGCAGCCATTCTTAGAGGTTCCAGGGCAGAGTCCATCCAGCTGGGCGAATCCATCGCCCGCCATCATCACGAAAAATGGGATGGCAGCGGTTATCCCGATCATTTGAAGGGCAGCGAAATCCCCATCACCAGCCGCATCGTGGCAATCGCGGATGTGTTCGACGCATTGACCTCTAAGCGCCCTTACAAAGAACCTTTCTCCTTGGAAAAATCATTCGCGATCATCCAGGAAGGGAAAGGCACCCATTTCGACCCGGATGTGGTGGATGCATTTTTTGCTATCCAGGATGAAATCCTTTCCATCCACAAGGAGTTTGGGGGAACCAAATAATTCATTGGATTTTTATCCAATTGCCCGCCACCATTGAAATTCCCATATTTCGTCTTAGAATTTGCCAAGAGTATTTTCAGCAGAAGTGAGGAACTAGTGACGAATTTTTACCTTGCGGCAGCATCGATCCTCTTTGGATGGATAATTTATACATGGTTCATCAACACTGAGCGGCAGTCTTTGAACAGCGACACCCGTTCCATGCTGGGAGGCTGTTATGTCGCCACCCAAAAAGGCATGGTGCATTACGAAATGGGGGGAAACCCCGATCTGCCGCTGGTGATCCTGGTGCATGGTTTTTCCACGCCCGCCTATATCTGGGATCCAACCTTTGAGGCTCTGGCGAAGGCGGATTTCCGCGTGCTGCGCTATGACCTGTTCGGACGCGGGTATTCCGACCGGCTCAAAGCAGCCAATGACCTGGAGCTGTTCGTCCATCAGCTTGAAGTGCTGCTGCCTGCCCTGGAAATTCACGCACCTTTTCATCTAGTCGGGTTGTCGATGGGGGGATTGATCGCGGCGGAATTCGCCGTGCGCCACCCCGATCGCATTCAATCATTGACTTTGATCGACCCGGTCGTCAGCAATATCTTCAGAAAAAACGCCTTTTGGTTGAATCTGCCGCTCTTAGGAGAACTGATCATGGCGCTGGTATTAGCTCCCGCGCGCCTGCCAAAATCGCAAAGCGCTGATTTCGCGCATCCGCTGGACTTTCCTGATTGGCAGCAGCGCTTTCGGCAGCAGATGCGATTCAAGGGCTTCCGCCGCTCGATCCTCTCAACCATACGCAGCTTTTCCCGCCTGGACACACTGGGCATTTACCGAAAGTTAGGGAAATTGAATATTGCGCCATTAATCCTGCGAGGAGAAAAAGACCAAACCATTTCCGCGCAAGATATCGCGATCCTGCGCGGTGTATTGCCGATGCACACTTTCCATGCCATTCAAGATGCCGGTCATATTCCGCATTTTGAACGCCCGGCGGTGGTTAATCCGATCTTGATGAATTTTTTCAGGAAGAATTCAGGCAGGTAATTATCCTGGTCTTGAATTATGCTGGGTTTTTGCGTATGATGGTTATTGGTGATTTACATAAAAAAGGTTATTTTCATGAAGAAAAACGCTGCAACCATTACTTGCTTGGCAATCTTATTATTGATTCTGCTCGCCTGCCGCATCGAGTTCCAAGATGCCACCCCCACCCCCCAGCCGACTCCCAGCCTGCAGCCGACTGCCACCCTCGCGCCTCCGCCCACTGCCACCAGCCAGTCTGCAAACATACCAGCTGGTTGGCTGACCTATCAAGACAGCACGGTTGGATTTAGCATTTCTTATCCCACTGATTACAATCCTTTGAATGATGCAAAGAATCTATACGGCTGGCCGAATGGCGCACTGCTGCTGTATAATGGCGGACAATCTTACGACATCGCCATTGAAGTTTGGCAGCAGGAACAAGAAGCCTATACGAAATACTCCGTTGATGGAGATTTTTTGAAGGTATTTTCCTGCGGCGATCGTTTCATCTCAATTTTCGATATCACCCATGAACCTGAGAATGCCGCGGTTATAGAAACATTTGTTGCTTGTCAGAACTAGAGTCCGTCAGCGAAAAACATCAATTCATCGTAACCGTCTCAAGGCGCCATGAATACTCATTCAAAGCCTGCAATCTGCAGGATGCGTTGAAAACGGGTTTCTTGTTTGAGCGCGCAGGCGCTGAAATAATCTCCAGAACGGATCTCAGCAGCTGACTTCATGGGGAAGATGAAGAAATAGTATTGTTTGCTGTTCATTTCTACATCCGCCCATAAGCGATAACCCTGCGGCCAGACCGAACCGAATTCCATTAATTTGTTGAAAAAATCATCCGTGCTTTGATCTCTGCCATTTTGCGCAAATTCCGCCAGGCATACTGCAGGAGCCAAACCGCAATCTGCGCTTCCTTCCGGCAGGATATCCACATACGAACCGCGGTCAAAGCGCGCGGTGATGGCCATTTGCTGTTCACCGCATTCGATGGTTCCCGGCAGGTCAGCGGCATGGGTGGCACGCATCAGCCATACTCCCACCAACAGCAGCAGCATCCCGCCCGCCAGGCAGCAGGATTGAAAAACGCTCAATCCTCCAAAACCCGCTTGTTTCTCGAAACTGGCTGCGTTTTCTTTCATCGAAGGCAATCCAGCCGCCATGAGCGCAAACAGGAATGGAACGCTGGCGGAATAGAACCGGTTGCCGCCGTCAATGGGTGGCAGAAACGGAATGGAAAACAGGACTCCAAGGAAACATGCTAACAGCAGGGCATGCACGGATTCTCGGTGATTTTTCAGCATTTTGACAAGGCCGCTCAGCAGCAGCAGAACGCAGCCGGTCCAGAATACCCAATTAAGCGCTGAGCGTTCGCCAGCCAGCAGGTCGAACATGCCGCGCGAATTGTTGCTGAAAAAATCTCGATAGGCTTTATAAAATCCGATCGCCAGCCCAAGGGGATGCTTCTGGATGCGCTGCAGAGCGGCTTGCAGCACGATTCCCGGATCGCTGGTTCCCAATGTCTTCACGTGGTAATCCCAACCCGCGCCGCCCGCCGCCTGACCATACAGCATCCAGGAGAAGTTGCCGAAAGCCGAACCGCCGCCTTCGCTGACCAGGCGTGGAAAAACCAAATTAGCCAAGAGAAAAACGCCAATCATAACAAAGGAAAAAATCAGCATCCATTTCAAGGAGAACTTGCGTTCCGCTCGCATCAGCCATCCCAGCCAAAGAACCAGGCCGGGCAGCATGAAAAACGCGCCGGCGCGGATGCTGAGCGCCAGAATCAACAGACTGCCGCCTAGCATGGCTTCCGGCCAGCTTTTCGTCTGCGCCGTCCTGAACAGCAGGCATAAAGACAGGCAAGCCAGCGCCAGGCTGGGGATCTCCGCTAGAGTGTCGCCCAGCATGGGGCGGATGAAAGCATACATCAGGGTGAAAAAGAGCGCCGCCGGCAGCGAGCCATGCTGTTCGCGCACTGCCAACGCCGCCGCGTAAGCAGTCATGGCTGCACCCAGCACCATCAAACCCAAAGTGAGCAATAAATTGCGGCTGGTTAGAAATAAGATGATCGCAAGCAGCCCGGGAAACAACGGCCGGAAAGCTCCCTGCAGTCCATCCTGCGGGATCGGCATGCCTGCCAGAAGCATGTTGGCGCCATTGTAGTAATAAAAACCATCTTTATAGGGGATAAAACCGCCGATCACCGTGGCGCTTGAGAAACCCGTGGAAATCCGCAGTGCCAGGGGCAGCATATAAACCAGCGTCGCCAGTAGAAAGCCAATCAACCGAGAGAAGCCGCTTTCCCAGCGCAGCAAAAGGAAATACAGCAGGGTTAAGCCTGCAAAATGAACCAGCTTGAATCGGCTGAAAGCTTGAATGATGGCATCCGGCATTTCGACTTTCAGCATGAACAGCATCAGCCCGCCGCACAGCAGAATAATCCCCAGCCAGTAGAACACTCGTGTTAGCCCTGCGGAATTCTTATTCGCCATGCGCATGCATCAATTCATAAAACGGTATTTGATCAAAGTCCACATGGCGATAAAGGCATCCTTCATCTTGATCTTCTTGCCTTCTTCGTAAAAGCGCGGGGTAAAGCGGATGGGCACTTCATAGATGCGCACGCGCTTTTTAAGGATCTTGGCGGTGAATTCGGGTTCAAAATCAAATCCGTTCGCCTGTATATTGATATCTTTAATTACCTCCCGCCTGAAAAGCTTATAACCTGTTTCCATGTCCGTCAGAATGTTGTTGTAGAGGATGTTGGTGGCAAAGGTCAGAATGCGGTTGGCGACCATGTTCCAGAATAATATCGGCCGGCGGGCTGCCCCCAGAAAACGCGACCCATACACAACATCCGCCAAACCTTCTTGGATGGGCTGCAGCAAGGCGGTGTAATCGCGCGGGTCGTATTCCAGGTCGGCATCCTGGATCAGTATCAAATCTCCCGTAGCCACAGCCAGACCGCTGCGGATAGCGGCGCCTTTGCCCCGATTGCGCTCATGCAGAACTATTTTCATCCCGCGCGTCTCGCGATATTCAGCCAGAATCTCACGCGTGCCGTCCTGCGAACCATCATCTACCAGCACCAGCTCGTCAGCCAATCCAGTCGCTTTGACCCTGCGTATAATTTCGCGAATGGTCTGGCATTCATTGTAAATCGGGATGATGACCGAAAGGGAAGCGTCTTTTTCAGGCATTAAACCATCCTCTGGAGATTTATTATATTTAATATTGATATCCTTATTCTACCCGACGGATTGACACACTGAAATGTCAATTGAAAAAGTAAGTCCATTTCCCTCACACAATTCTCATCTGCGGGTGAAAAGGTTGACGGATTCCATGTGGAACGTCTGGGGGAACATATCCAGCAGGGCGCTGGATGACAAGTCATAACCTGCCGACACCAAATGGCGCGCGTCACGCGCCAGCGTGGCGGGATTGCAAGAGACGTAGATCACGGAAGCGGGTTGCATAGCTGTCAGGGCGCGCAGCGCAGCCAGGCGCACACCCGCGCGGGGTGGATCGAGAATAGCTACATCGGCTGGAAACTTCAAATTCGGCAGCACCGCTTCAGCCGATCCCTGATAGAGGCTGACATGATCGTATTCATCCAGATTCAGGGCGAAATCGCGGCAGGCAACGGGATTCGATTCCACTGCTGCCACTTGTGTGACGCGATCTGCCAGAAAAGCCGAGAAAAAGCCCACCCCGCAGTACACATCCAGCAGCTGCCGGCAGCTCAAACATTCAACCAGCTCCTGCACTTCCTGAAGTAAAGCCTCGGCTGCGTTGAAATTGACTTGAAAAAATGATCCAGCGGAAACCTTCAATTCGCGCCCTTGAATGTTCATAAGCAAATGGTCATCCCCCGCCAGCACCACTTGCTCCTCACCCGCCAATGCCACAATCGAAAGGTTTGCCTGGCTCTCCAAGGCCGGCATCGCTTGATCCTCCATCTCCATTACCATCAGCACATCTCTCTCCACATTCTGGCGCAGTTCCAGGCGGCCGCTGAAAGCCCCTTTCTCGAACTGCAGTCGCGGCCACAGATCATTGAGTGCTTTCATCGGCAGGTGGCACTCCCGAACGGCAAACAGAGATTGATCGCGCGCCATCGAGTAACACAGCTCTCCTAAAGGAGAAACCTGAAATTGAATGGCATTGCGGTAATCCCAGGGCTGCTGGGCAGGCACGACTTTTTCGATTTTTGGCTGCGAAATGTGCGCGATGCGTTCAAGCTGCTCGGCAAAGATATCCCGCTTGAATTCCAACTGCAGGTCATAGGGAATGTGCTGGTAGTGGCAGCCGCCGCAAATTCCGAAATGAGCGCAGCGGGCTGCCTGGCGGCGCGGATGGGGGTTTTCGATTTCCAGCAGTTCCGCGCGGGTATATCCGGCATGTTCTTCTATGATGCCTATGCGCAATTTCTCGCCCGGCATCACAAAAGGTACAAAGACTGCCCTGCCATCCGGCAGGCGTCCGAATCCGCCGCCCTCATATACCAGCGCTTGAATGACGATCGTATGTTCTTGCAAAGCTGCCCCCTCAGGGCTGGCTGACGATCAGATTGTCAAAGGAGACGATGGTATTGCCATTATTGTACGTGCCGGCAAAAATGCCATATTGACCTTCGCTGAATGAGCTATCCTGCGCCTCGCCCAATAGTCTGCCATCCACTGCCAAACTTAATGTATTTCCGATGCAGGAAGCGGTCACCGTTGTTTCACGCTTGTTCGCGAGCTGCGCTGATTGGGTATATTCGATCAACGGGTACCATTCGGCATCCATATACTTATAGATCGCGTAATATCCATCTTGGGTGATTTCAAAATAGTACATGTTATTTTCATCCTCGTAACGGCAAACAACTCCAAACTCGCCGTCTCCTGAGGATTGTTCCACGCGTGCATCGATTTGAAGGATAACGTTATCCAAGTTCGATCCCGTTGTGACCGGTCGGTAATATTGTGCGGATTTTATTTCAATCCAGTATCTTCCGTTTTGATAATAGAAAGCTTCGCGGAAATTTTCCCCCGTTGGCCATCCTGATCCTGAATCAGAGAAATCATCCTGGTAGATCACTTTCGCGGTGACAGGCATCTGCGCCACAGGCAATGCTTCCTGTTGGTACGCCACCTGCCCGCTGCGGGCTGCTTCGATTAAGGGCATGGCTAGCTTGATTGGGCGCAGGGCATTGATAAAGCCGCCGGTGGGAACGCAGGTATCGTATTGGTTGATATAACCATCGCGGTTGGTATCCGCCAGCGGACGACAGTCCACCACCTCCCCCAGCTCCTCGCCCGCCCCCACCTGGGTGGGGATGCCAACCAGCGCGTTCTCACGATTGATAGCCAACCCGCCGCTGTTCCCGCCGGCGATGGTAGCTGAGGTCTTGATGAAAGCGCGCTTGCCATAAGTCGCTTCAGAGGTGAAACCGCTCACCTCCCCGCGCGTCAGGGTAATGGTTTCGCCGCCGATGCCGGGGTATCCTAAAATAGCAATGTCGTCGCCCAAATGCAGCGCATCCGAATCTCCCAGAGCGGCATAGGGCAGGTTCAGTGATGAGGCGTTGATCGCATCCCCGAACAAATCGAAAGCCGGGCGCAACACGGCAATATCCAGCTCCTGGTCGGCTTGAACGACCTCGGCATAAAAAGCGGCTTCAGGGGGCTGGTCCTCCGCCACGGTCAGCATAATCAACAGCTCTTCGGCCGGATAGAAACGGTCGCCCATGGCCACATGCGCATTGGTCAGGATCAGCCCATCCGGTGAGATAATGGTGCCCGATCCGCTCCACTCCTGCAGGGTGCCTTCCACGGTTCCGCTAACTACGATCTGCACCACCGCTCCGACCGGAAGCTGCCCGGCCGGGATGGGTTGGGCTTGAATCTTCGCCAATACCGTGGGCAGGTAATCACTGGGCAGTTCTTCTTCTGAAAAACCGCTGAGCGGAGCCGGCGTCCAATCAAAGAAATCCTCATCTTCAACGATTTCCACCAAGCCGCAGGAAATTAATAGCAAGGATAATAACATCCAAAATAACCACAACTGCTTGATGAAATGCATTTTTCTCATGGTTTAAACACTCATTCTTTAATCTAAAAGATTATATGAATTATACATGCGCTGTATTTTTATCAGTTCAAAAAAAGTTAATAACTTCACAAAGTTCCTTCGTTCCTCATTAATTATCAATCCATATACATACTCTTTTTTATCGTTAGTTCTAATAGAGAACCAACAAAAAAAATCATAATTCTAAAACTTTTTTATTATTCCTTATTTTTTAATGCATACCAACGTAAGTTTAATATTTGATATTAATGATGGATTATTTTCTCAATATGATTTACCAAACTGTGGTATTATATATTTACACTATTGTAGTATTATCATATGAGGAATAATATGATCGGAATATCAAACAAGGAAATTACTCTACTAGGACTGCTCTCAGAAAAACCTAAGCATGCCTATGAAATTGAAAGTGATATCAAAGAAAGAGATATGCGTCATTGGACGGAAATTTCAAAATCCTCTATTTACAAGATTTTGAATAATTTAGAAAAAAAAGGATTACTCAAAAGCGAAATAAATTTATCGGACAAGAATGTTATCCAAAAAATATACTCATTGACAGACAAGGGTAAGGCATCTTTCGAAGAAAATATTAAACACCTATTGTCAAATTGGAGACCTTCAATCGATCCAATTGACATATCCTTAGCCAATCTTGATTCATTGAATAAAAAACAGATATGTGAATGTTTAAAAAAATACGAAGAATCACTTGAAATAAGCATTAAATGCTATAAAGATTTAGAAAATTTTCTGATCGAGAATAAGTGTCCAATAGGGAATATTCAACTCGCGACTCGAAGAATTTTTTTGCTAAATGGTGAAAAAAAATGGTTAATGAAGTTCATAAAACTTTTCTATTGAATAATAAAATGCAGAAAGAATACATCAAAAAGGGAGGGAATTATCTTGGAACTCTTTGCGATTTTAAACCAAGCCGGAGCACTGGTTCCGCGGGTAATAAGAAAGCAACTTCTTTCTTTGCACGAACCGTCAAGCGAAATGGCTTTCAAGTAAGAACGGACACTTTTAATTGCTTAGATTTCAAAAACCAGAATGCGATTTTAAAGAGCAAAAGTAAAAACTTCAGTGTTTTTCCAAGTCCTTTTTCTTTAGGATGCAAAGTAAAAACCGAGTTGGTGTGTGTATCAAGCATTGAGGAATTAGCGACTTGTTGTTGTATAGGAAAGTTGCTTTTATTGAAAGATAAAATTTGTAATGAACAATTAATGCCTAAGGAATTTGTCTTCTACAATCCAGAACATCATAAAAAAATATACTCTCTTTTACAAAAAAATAATCCCGCCGCAATCATAACTGCGACTAAACCCAACCCTGACCTAGTCGGAGCAATCTATCCATATCCTCTGATTGAAGACGGAGATTTTAATATACCGTCATGCTACTGTAGCCGATCAACTGGACAAAAATTATCAAAGCATGAAGGTGAAATATTTGAATTGGTTATAAAAGCTAAGAGGATTTTCACAAAAGCATGCAATGTAGTAGCCAGCAAGAATCCTAAGTCTGATAGAAAAATCGTTATCTGTGCTCATATAGACTCCAGAGCTGGTACACCGGGAGCGTCTGATAATGCTTCGGGAACTGTAGTGTTACTATTGCTTGCTGAAATGTTATCAGATTATCAAGGGGATAATTGCATCGAGATAGTTGCATTGAATGGGGAGGACCATTTCAGCGTTGCTGGACAAATGGATTATTTGAGGTTGAACAAAAATAAACTAGGAAAGATCATTATGGCAATAAATATTGATGATGTAGGATATAAAAAAGGCAAAACTTCTTACACCTTCTATCAGTGCAGTAACCAAACCAAACAATTTGTGAGAATGATTTTTTCAAAAAATGCGGAATTGATGGAGGGCGAACCTTGGTATAACGGCGACCATATGATTTTTTCTCAGAATTCTGTTGAATCCATAGCACTGACATCGGCAAATTCAGCATATTTAATGAGAAATATTACTCATACGCAGAAAGATAAACCCGAGATTATTAAAATCGGTAAACTAGTAGAAATTGCGAATGGTTTAAAAAAATTGGTTTTAAATCTAAACTATAGGGAGTAAAACGCTTATATGAATCACGATAGAGTCATTATTAAAAACGCTACAACCCATAATTTGAAAAACGTTTCATTGGAAATACCAAAAAACAAGCTGGTTGTTTTTACTGGCGTTTCGGGTTCTGGGAAATCCTCGCTGGTTTTCGATACGCTCTATACGGAATCCCAAAGGCAGCTTATCGAAACTTTTTCTTCTTTTGCAAGGTCAAGAATGCCAAAGCTTTCCAAGCCTCCTGTTGATGAGATAAAAAATATTTCTACAGCAATAGTAATAGATCAAAAAAGGATGGGGATAACTTTAAGAAGTACCGTTGGAACCGCCACAGAACTTTATACTTACCTGAGATTATTGTTTTCAAGATGCGGAGATAAGTTTATTGGTCCTTCTTTTGTTTTTGGATTTAATCATCCCTCTGGAATGTGTCCCGATTGCAAGGGTCTTGGGAAAAGAATCAAAGTAGATCCTAATAAAATATTGGATAAAGAAAAATCTATACGCGAAGGTGCAATAAACCATCCAGACCATAAGGTTGGCGGGTGGAACTGGAGAGAAATGGTTGCAATAAATCTCTTCGATGTTGATAAAAAATTAAAGGATTTTTCTGAAAAAGAACTTGATGATTTTCTTTATGCGAAATCAATCCCAATAGAAAAAAAGCATGGTGCTGGAATTTATGCAAAAAACTATGAGGGCATCATAAGGAAGCTTGAAAGGATTTATGTAAATAAGGCAAAAGATGAATTACCTCAACTCAAGAAAGATGCCTACCAAAAATATTTTGTGTATTCTGATTGTCATTCTTGTAATGGATCAAGGATTAATGAGAAAGCAAGGAGTGTAAAACTGAATGGAAAGACAATTCCTGAATTGATAGACCTTGAGTTTATTGAACTTTACAATTTTCTTGGAACAATAAAGGGGGATATTGCTAAACCAATAGTTCAGAAGATGCGACAAATGCTTTCACACCTTATTGAGATTGGTGTTGGCTATCTTTCTCTAAATCGTCCCGTTGCAACTCTTTCTGGTGGTGAATCCCAAAGGGTAAAAATGGCAAGACAACTTGATTGCGATCTAGTTGATATGATGTACATTATGGATGAGCCATCAATCGGGCTTCACCCAAGAGACATTAATAAACTGATTGAAATGCTAGTCCAACTAAAAGAAAAAGGAAACAGTGTTTATGTTGTAGAACATGACCTCGCGTTAATTGAATGTGCAGAGTATATTATTGATATTGGACCAAGAGCAGGAAGTTCAGGTGGAGAAATAATTTATGCGGGGACGTTTGAGGGCTTAAAAAAATCAAAGGGTTTAACAGCTGAATATTTGAATAAAAAAGAAAAAGTGAATTACAACAGAAGAAAATGGAAGGATTATTTTGAAATCAAGGATGCAACATTACACAATCTGAAAAATGTATCAACAAAAATTCCTAAAAAAGTAATGACTTGTATAACAGGGGTTGCAGGATCAGGAAAAAGCAGCCTGATCAAAGATTTGTTTTTGGAAGAAAATCAAGATGCGATCATCATCGACCAATCACCTGTCGGAAAATCATCTCGTTCAAATCCTGCTACATATATTGGGGTTTTTGATTTAATAAGACAAGAATTTGCTAAAGCAAACGATAAGATGCCATCATTATTTAGCTTTAATTCAAAAGGAGCTTGCCCAAAATGTAAAGGGCTAGGAATATTAAGTTTTGAAATGAGTTTTATGGATGAAGTAAAAATTACCTGTGATGAATGTAACGGAAAAAGGTATATTGATGAAGTCTTGAAATTAAAGTATCAGAAGAAAAATATTTTCGAAGTCCTGAATATGACAATCAGGGAAGCAAAAGATTTTTTCGATAATTCTGAGGTTATGAGAAAGTTACAGGTTTTGTGTGATGTTGGCTTGGAATATCTGCAGTTGGGGCAACCTTTGAGTACCTTATCGGGAGGAGAATGCCAAAGAGTTAAATTAGCATCTGAATTGCATAAAAAAGGGAATGTATATGTCATGGATGAACCAACAACCGGACTCCACATGGCAGATATAGAAAAGTTAATGCAGATAATAAAAAACTTGGTTGATAATGATAATACTGTGATTGTTATTGAGCACAATCTTGATGTTATTAAGCATGCTGATTGGGTTATAGATTTAGGTCCTGAAGGCGGTAATAAAGGGGGAGAAATATTATTCGAAGGGACACCTGAAGATTTAGTAAAATGCAAAAGAAGTTTTACAGGTAAATATCTAGGGTATCTGATGATTTAATTATTATTGTTGGAAAAATTTTTTATTATTTACTCCTAATCAACATTTTCAATTTCACAAAAAATGTCTAATTCAAATCTTTCAGGGGAGGTGAATTTTTTATTATTTCCTTCCTCAGTACCGATCCTTTTCCCAAATCATCTAAAAATTTTTCAACCACATTGATGATTTTTTTTGGTTCCGCCAGGTGTATATCATGCATTGCGTTCACTTTTACCACTTGGATGTTTTTTACGAGAGAACAAATTTTTTTAACATCATTATCATCCAGGGCTCCAATCAATCCCCAAGTTTTATGTCTCGTCCAATACGCATGTATCAGTAAGACGGGGCATTGAATTTTTTTCAGGATTTGTTCTGGGTTAAAGCCTGCGCTTAATCTTCCATCAATTGTTGCTTTAGAGAAATCAACGTCATATTCGCTGATGAATTTTAATCCAGCTCTCTGATCATAGCGAGCATTTAGCAAATCGTATTTTTTTGATGGTCGAATTTTCTTATTTAGTTCAAGGCTCATCGCCCTATAGTTTGCGATAAAAGAAGGCATATGTAAAAGTTCTTCTTTGTCTTTTATTGGAATGCCCTGTTTTGCAAAAAATCCTTTAATATCCCTCTTGGGTCTATCAAGGGTTTCTATTGCGGTTTGAAAAAGGGTGTACATGTATTTTTCCTCTTTGATCCTTGGATACATTGAAGAAAAAAATGGTGGATCCTCCGCTATTGCCGCGGAGACATTTTCAGATGCGTAAGCGGCAAGCCAAAGTGATAGTACTGCTCCTGAAGAAAGTCCTGAAACAATTGCAGGTTCTTGAATGATATTCCTCAAGAACAGTTTTAAGTCTTCACCGCAAATATTATAAGAATATTTTCCCGGAGTTCGAGTGGATTTTCCATGTCCTCTAAGATCAATGGCAAAAACATGGAATTTTTTAGAAAAATGAGGCATTACAAGTCTATATCCTTGCCAAAATTCCATTTGTCCAGGAATAAACAATAATGGGGGGCCATTTTCTGGACCTTCTACATAATTTAGAATCACCTCGCCCGTATTGAATTTTTTTTCGACAAATCCTTTAGGAATGGTTTCAGTGGAAAGCCTAAATGGATTAAAGGTTTTTACAAGTAGAAAGATCACTGTTCCTAGAAAAAACCATAATCCTGATGGAGGATAAAACACAATAGCCGACACTGCAAGAACTCCAAGAATACTATAAACAATCTCTTTCTTCATTATTTAATTCCTTTTCTCTATCGGCATCTCTGGCAATTTATTTTTACCGTCATAGTATAGCAATAAATCCTATTATTAAAAAAGGATGATCAAAAATAAGAAATGCTGTCGTTCTCATCTCTTTTAATTATCTGATACGGGTAAAGGCTTTTTGAGAAACCAAATGTAGAAAAATCTTCTTCTGATGTATCGCATTGAAAAAATTTATTAAACCATTAGCGAGTCTTCACAAAAGACTCGCTAAATCTATCTTTATCCAACTGGCGGAGAGGGTGGGATTCGAACCCACGGTACCTTGCGGTACACACGCTCTCCAAGCGTGCGCGTTAAGCCGGACTACGCAACCTCTCCGAGAATGCTGTTTGCTCAGCGGCGCAAATTATATCATGGTTGACCAATCCTCAAACTTCGACCAGCCGGCCGCAATTTTCCGGTTGAAATCCTTGCGCGGTTTGATATCATAGAGATACTGGACATTTAATTCTGGAGAGATGATGCCTGTTGTTATTCGTGAAATGCACTGCCAAGATTATCCTGCCGCTTATGCGCTCTGGAAATCCCTGCCCGGCATGGGCTTGAGCAGCGCGGACGAACGCAAGGCGATACGGTCTTTCCTGCAGAAGAATCTACAAACGTGTTTCGTGGCCGAGCATGCCGGAACGCTGATTGGCAGCATACTGGGCGGCAGCGACGGACGGCGCGGGTACATCTACCATTTGGCGGTAGGTCACCGTTTTCAAAGGCAGGGGGTCGGCCGGCAGTTGGTGCAGACCTGCCTGGATGCACTGAAAGCCCAGGGCATTGAAAAATGCCACCTGTTTGTCATATCCTCCAATCAAAGCGGGCGTGATTTCTGGAAGCGGCTGGGC
>Ga0209164_1003293_pt1 | contig 15528 bp, 13 predicted proteins | sample MTBNYHSulfiMetaG_FD_187458 | JGI IMG/M metagenome (GOLD analysis project Ga0209164, IMG submission 187458) | Enrichment culture microbial communities from rom New York Harbor, USA that are MTBE-degrading - MTBE-NYH (New York Harbor Sulfidogenic)... | ecosystem: Environmental > Aquatic > Marine >...
CTCGATCATTTCGGGGCTTCCTGCAGCAGCAGGTACGGTAATGTTAAAATAAACAGCATGTGTACGGTCTTTGCTGAATCAGAGGTTATCAGTCTTATAGCGAAAGGTGAAAAGAGAGAAGTAATTGCGTATTCCATCCATGATTCGATTGCGAGTAAAGTCATATCTATGGTAAAGAGGATAGATATTCAGGATGACATTGTTTTCGCAGGAGGATGCGCCCGGAACCCATGTCTCAGGAGGATACTGGAAGAACGATTACAAAAAACGCTTTATGTTCATGAAAATCCCTATATGCACGCCGCGTATGGCGCGGCGCTCTATGCGGACATATAATTGCGATGGAGACTTCACCAAAATTAGCAGAAAAAGCACGCGCTGCCGGTTGAGCTTCAAAGATAAGTCCGGGTGACTTATCAGAGATACTTCAAGGGCTTTTTATCAGAAAAGACCCGAACCTGCTCGTCGGAATTGAAACATCCGATGATGCAGGAGTATATAGACTAACTCCTGAGATAGCGCTGATACAGACTCTCGATTTCTTCACTCCGATCGTCAACGACCCCTATGAATTTGGCCGTATCGCTGCTGCGAATTCATTAAGCGATGTGTATTCTATGGGAGGGAAGCCCCTGACAGCGATGAATATCGTCTGTTTTCCTATCAAAGAAATGGACAAGTCGGTTCTCCGGTCAATTCTTGAAGGAGGACTTGAGGTCATTCATAAATCCGGGGCAGTTATGGTTGGCGGGCATAGCGTCGAAGATCCGGAACTGAAATACGGACTCTCCGTAACCGGTGTTGTACATCCGGAGCATTTCCTGACAAATTCCGGAGCCAGACCGGGAGATATGCTTGTTCTCACCAAACCTTTGGGCACCGGTGTGCTTGCTACCGCATTGAAGGGACGTCTCCTTGATGATTGGACGACCAGCGTACTGACTGATTTGATGGCAGCCCTGAACAAAGATGCAGCGGAAGTCATGTCTGAAGCAGGCGTGAATGCCTGTACCGATATAACGGGGTTCGGCCTTATCGGACATGCGCTTGAAATGGCGAAGGCAAGCAACGTCGGTATGCGCATTTATGCCGACAAAGTCCCGGTTATTCCCGAGGCCAAAGATTTTGCATCGATGGGAATGATTCCGGCCGGAAGTCACCTGAACCGTAAGTTCTGTGCTCATCATCTCGACATCAGCCCTTCTATAAATCCTATTCTTTTAGATCTTTTTTCGGATGCGCAAACATCAGGCGGTCTTCTCATCTCTGTTCCTGAACAAATAATTCATACTCTTGTCCAGAGACTGCTTGAAAGGGAAACTCCCGCAGCACACGTTATAGGAGAGGTGATCTCTGAACCGTCGGGAGTCATCCAGATACGATAAATATTCATGACAGTATATGCGGTCATAACCTTTCATAACACGCATTTTGCGCTCAAGGCCAAAAAAGTCCTTGAGAAAAACGGAAAAACCGTCGAGACAATCCCCGTTCCCCGTGAATTCAGTTCAGAGTGCGGGTTCTGCTGTAAGGTACCGTGGGACGAGAGAGATATGGCTGATAAAATTCTCAGGGAGCATGATGTACAAGTAGAACATATCTACCGCTGGGAAAGAGACGATGATAAAGAGAGGAAAAACAAGTTTACGTTTGTATAAAAGAGGAGGCAAGGTATGGCTTATCAGATTGATGCAAGAGGATTGCCCTGTCCTCAGCCTGTTTTAAAAACAAAGGAAGCCCTTGAGCAGGCAAAAGGGTCTTCTTTGGTTGTTATTATCGACAATGAGGCATCAAGGGATAATGTTATAAGATTTCTTGAGAATTCCGGCGTTACTGTTGAGAAAGTCGAGACCAGAGGAAAAGATTTTTTTGTTTATACAAAGGAAACAACAGGCAGTATCTCGTCCGGGATTAAACCTGAAGACTATCCATGTGCAGTTCCCTCGGGTGCCGGATCTGCTCTTTTCATCAATAAAGACCGCATCGGACATGGGAGCGATGAACTGGGAACAAACCTTATGAAGGCTTTTATCACGACCATAAAAGACCTCTCTGTGCAACCGAAAACTATCTGTTTCATGAACAGCGGGGTAAAGCTGACGGTGAAAGAGGCGGCAACCCTTCCCTATCTGAAAGAATTAGAAGAGAAAGGTATAGAAATGCTGGTGTGCGGTACCTGTCTCAGTTACTTTAACCTCAAAGAACAAATCGGCGTCGGAAAAATATCCAATATGTACGATATATCAGAAACCATGCTGAAGTCTTCTAAAGTAATAACCCTATAGTGTCCATGACAAACTTGGTTATGGGTACAAAAGTTATCTACTTTGACAACGCTGCAACATCCGGGAAGAAGCCTGAGACGGTTTCTCACAGCATATGCGACTGCCTCGAACACGCAAACGCGAATCCCGGAAGATCCGGACACACACTTTCGGTGAAGGCTGCCGAGATCATTTATTCGTGCCGTGAAATCCTTGGTGAATTATTTAACTTCCCTAAAACGGAAAATATTGTCCTGACAAAAAACGCAACCGAAGCATTGAATCTCGCCCTCTATGGCGGGCTGAAGAACGGTGGCGAAGTCATAACCACTTCCATGGAACACAATTCTGTACTGAGACCCCTGAATCATCTGCACAACAAGGGCATCATCCGTTTACAGATAGTAAAGGCTGACAGAAATGGTGTGGTCCATCCGGGACAGATAAAGGAATCCATTACTAAAGAGACAAGTCTCATTGTTGTCACTTCCGCCTCTAATGTCACCGGTACAAAGATGGATTTGCAGGGCATATATCAGGCTGCACAAGAAGCCGGAGTAAAAATGCTTGTTGACGGCGCACAGGGCGCCGGAGCAACACGGATAGACCTTCAGAAAACGCCGTTTGATTTTTTCGCCATTACAGGACACAAGCATCTCTTCGGCCCTCAGGGCACCGGCGCTCTGATTATAAAGAATACAGATGATCTGGACTCCTTCATGCGGGGCGGCACCGGCAGTCAGTCGGAAATGACAATACATCCTGATTTTCCTCCCGACAAATATGAGGCGGGAACTCTGAATACTCCGGGATACGCCGGTCTTGTTGCAGGGATACGGTTCATTCTTGATAAAGGCATGGAGAAAATCATTGCCTATGAGCATGACCTCACCGAATATCTTCTCGGAAAACTGGCAGATATCGAAGAGATACAAATATATGCACCCGATGCAGACCGTGTTGCTACGATATCGTTTAATGTTCAGGGCGTACCTCCTTCCGATGTTGCGTATTTTCTGGACAGGGAATGGGGAATATGTGCAAGATCCGGTCTCCACTGCGCTCCGGAAGCACATAAAACACTGGGCACGTTTCCAGGAGGAACAATCAGGTTTTCTCTCTCATTTTTTAATACGAAAAAGGAAATTGACATTGCAATAGAGGCGCTGAAGAATTTTGTGAAACACAGATAGATACAACGGACTTACAGCCTTTTGCGCTATTTTCCAATAATTGACTAGGCAAGAATACTTTAATATGTATCAGGCACCTGGCATGCAAGAGTCTTCGGATATCCAGACAGAAAAAAAGAAGGTTATCGCCAAAGATTTTAGTTCTTACGATGTGCACAAAAATCTCAAGGCTGAGCTTTCGGTCATTTCCGGAAAATGCATACAATGTAAGCTCTGTCAGAAAGAATGCGCGTTCCTCGGTAAGTATGGAAAACCAAAGGATATCTCCGATTCATACGATCCCGAAAACATTGCACATCAGGGCATGCCGTTTGAATGCAGTCTCTGTCAGCTCTGCGCATCTGTCTGTCCGGTAAAAATCAACCCGGCACGCATGTTTCTTGAAATGAGACGTGAAACCGTCAGAAAAGGAAAAGGCGATTATCCTGAACATAGCGTCATTCTTGGATATGAAAAGCGGGGCGCCTCGAAACGGTATTCATACTATGCTCTTCCGGAGGGCTGTGACACTGTCTTCTTCCCCGGCTGCGCTCTGCCGGGTAACCGTCCCGATAAGGTGCTGAAACTTTATGAGCATATGAAGAAAACTATACCTTCACTTGGCATTGTGCTTGATTGTTGCACAAAGCCCTCGCATGACCTGGGAAGAGAGCGGTTCTTTCAGGCAATGTTCCAGGAGATGAAGGGGTATCTTGCAGGAAATGGGATACGCACTGTCATTGTGGCCTGCCCGAACTGTTATAAGATTTTTCAACAATACGGAAGAGATGAACTTTCTGTTGTTACCGCGTATGAAGTTATGTCAGAAAAAGGTCTTCCTGAAACCGGCCAGGTGGCGGGAAGTATTACTGTTCATGACTCCTGCGGAGTAAGATTCGAAGAAAATATTCACGAATCGGTACGAAACATCGTAAAGAAAAGAGGCTTGCAGGTCGACGAAATGAAGCACAGCGGGAAGAAGACGCTCTGCTGCGGGGAAGGGGGATCAGTCGGCTTCCTGAATCCTGACCTATCCAGGAAATGGGGTTCCCTGAGAAAAAATGAAGCGGACGGGAGAAAAATGGTTGCATATTGTGCAGGATGCGTCAACCTCCTCAATTCGATCACCCCCACGAGCCATATTCTTGACCTCACCTTTGAACCGGAAGCCGCCGTTGCAGGAACAGTGAAGGTTTCCAAAGCTCCATTCACATACCTCAACCGTCTCAGGCTGAAAAAACATTTCAAAAACACTCTCATTGCTGCAAAAACGAGAGAGAGAACATTTTTTGAAGCTGAAGAAAAGGGAAAAATACGGTTGTTAAAGCGTATAATAATCCTTCTCGTCGTTCTCTCTGCTATCCTTGCCATACGGGTTACCAATGCAACCCAGTACCTTGAACAGGACGCCCTCAGAGGCCTGATTCATGGGTATGGTGTACTGGCTCCGGTTATCTATATGCTGATATATACTGTGGCGCCTGCCTTGTTTTTGCCCGGACTTCCCCTCACTATTGCAGGAGGCATTCTCTTCGGACCCTTATGGGGGGTTGTCTATACTATTACAGGCGCCACTCTGGGCGCCTGCGTGGCTTTTCTTATATCACGATATGTCGCCAGGGAATGGTTAGCAAACAAATGCAGAAGCCCCAGATGGAGAAGACTTGACAAAGGTGTTGAGAAGCACGGCTGGAAAATTGTTGCGTTTACGCGCCTCATACCAATATTTCCTTTTAATCTTCTGAACTATGCATTCGGACTTACAAAGATACCATTTCTGCACTATGCCGTCACAACATTTCTCTTTATGCTGCCGGCCTGCATTGCTTTTATAGTCTTTTCGAGTTCTCTTCCGGATGTCTTGAAAGGGAAGATATCCCCCTCTTTCCTTGCAGGGGTTGGTCTTATTGCGCTGGTTTCGCTATTCCCTTATTTTTACAGACGTTACAAGGCAAAAAAGTGCGAATCAGACCCTCTGTGAAGTATGAGAAAGATACGATCGTATTTCATCTTCAGCAGTTTTGAATGCAAATTCATGATAATATCTTTTTAAAGCCGCTTCATCAAATATTGCTTTTCCGTCTTTGTCCTGATAATTTTTACTTAACACACATGCAAGCTGTTCTTCTCCTTCCTTCCAGTTCTGGCCCAGGATATCCTCTATTTCCTTTCCTGAATGCACGTTCCGGAGTGGCATAAAAAGCTCCAGATCAAACCTTTTCAGAAATTCGCTATAGGCATCCAGGGCCACCCCTGTCTGGTTCACTTTCACCTTGCCGTCGTGAGACTCCCTTTCACCTCCAATTACAAGAGTACAATTCAGCAGTTTTGCTAAAGGGATCCTGATGGCATGAAAATACAGATGGCAACCTAAACAAGGAGTAAAATAACCGTATTTTTTAAACAGTTCAGTAGTATATCTACCACAGAGTTTCCACCAGAACCGCGGAGAACCGAGCACAATTACGCTGAATACCCTTATGTCCTCTTTTTCAAGCTTCTCCTTCATAAGTTCTGTCTTCCCGAAAGGAACCTTCCAGTTGCCGTATTCCGTTCCGGTAAATGCGATAGTCGGAACAATAGCCTTGATGTCTCGAACCCTACAGGCCCTGATGACTGCCGCGACACTGTCTCTCCCGGCTATTTCTGCAATCGCAACATTCTCTGTTCCCTGTATCTCTGCTCTCGTTTCATCAGAAAACATCCAGTCGGGAAACTCTGCCACAAGCTCAGGTTTATTTGCCAGGATTTCTAAAAGTTCATTCTCTTTGTTCATAAGGTTAAAGAAGTGTAATCTCCTGGATAATACGGTTGATCGACCGGGGTATCCATAAGCCCCTGGAGTTTTGACCTGTCAAGGAAATTAAGGATCAGATACAGTAATTCCTTCCCCTTTACGATACCGAGCGCCCCTTTCGCGCAGCTTATTTCATTGTAGTGTGTGACATCGTCTTTCCGGACATATTTCCCGACCATTGTGAGCGGCACTGTCTCACCGGTGTGGATCATGGCACCGGAGCTTGCAGTAGAATGGTCAGCAGTGATGACCAGCAGGTTCTCCTTGTCCGGTGCGATTTCGCCTACTGCAACAGACATTGCACGGTCAATCGCCTCTATTACCTCTTTTTTGTACCACGGGTTTTTTGTATGGCCTGCCTCATCAGGCATTTTTGTGTGGACATGAATAAAATCATACTCATATGCATCTTTTGCAAGCCGGAGGCGAGATTTGAGGTCTTCCTCAACGTTCCCTGTATCCCTGACTCTCATGAGGTCCATCCCCAATTCATTGCAGAGCCCCCAGTAAATCGGTCCGGATGAAATGGACAGACCCTTCATGCCCCACTTTTCCCTGAAAGGTATAAGTCTTTTCTTCCTGCCTGCCCTCTGGGTAACAAGTGCATTGATCGGCAAAAGGTTTGATGCGCTTCTCTGTTTATTGATATCATGGCCCGACAATACCCGATAACACCATACGAGGTATTCATTTAACGCCGCTGCTGTGTTTCTCGAAGACTGAGTAATACGCTTCTGCTGGAACGGCAAAACCTTTATAACTTCCCTTCCCTCATATATGGGGTCAGAATCGGTAATTTTTTCGGATACATTCCCTTTCAGGAGAAGAAACCCGCGGATACCTTTTGCATGAAATAGTTCAAAGTGGATTCCGTTCTTCTGGAAACTCTGTATCGCTTCCTTCAGAACACGCCCGTCTTCGTCCCCAAGTTCAGGACAACCATAGGTCAGAACAAGATTTTCTCCGTGTTCTTCCACAGAACATAAATGGCAGAGGAGCGCCACAGTTCTCTCACCTGCAGGGATGCCTGCTCCCGTTGCTTCGATATACCCTCTTCCCGGGAACTCTTCTCTGTCATACCCGAAAATTAAAAAGTGAGCGGTCTCACTCGACATGGGTACGCCCTGGTGAAAGCTGTGGTACAGCCCGTTCATCCCGATCGATGCAAGATAATCCATATGGGGAGTATATGCCGCATAAAGGGGAGTTCTTCCTTCAAAACAGTCCTGTCCCCTGTCCCCCAGACCATCCAGTATGACCAGAATACACCGCATTTTTTATTTAACCATAAAGACATTCATTTTTATCATAGATATTTACTATATTACCGGCTTTTCTCATATGCTTTCACTATTTGACAGGGAAAAATCACAATTATATTATAAATAATGATCATCGATATGCATGTCCATACCCGTTTTTCGCCCTGCAGTGTTATGCGCATAACCCAACTATTGCAGAGCGCAAAGAAAAAGGGACTGAACGGCGTGTGCATCACTGATCACGACACGACCGGCTCTTCATCTGCGCTTCGAAACATACAGGATGAATACGGGATCTCTGTTATTGTCGGGATAGAATATACCACGAAACAGGGAGATTTCCTCATCTTTGGTCCTCTCGAATCTGTCCCAAAAGGCTCCGATGCAGAGGGTCTCCTGCGCTGGACTGAAAAGGAGGGCTGCATAGCTGTTCCTGCTCATCCTTTCAGGAAAAGCCGGCCGTCAGATATGAGCATCCTCAAATCCTTCGGCATCATTGAACTGCTGAACGGAAGGAATCAACCGTCAGAAAACGAGGCATGCAGGGTCTGGATCGAACAACAGGGGAATGGAACACGAACAATCGGCGGAAGCGACGCTCATACAACTGATGAACTAGGCCGCGCAGTAACTGTTTTTGAAAATGATATTTTTTCTTCTGAAGATTTGATCCGCGAACTTCGGTATGGCCGTTATGCTCCTCGTTCCATGTATCACCTGCAAGGAAAAACTTCTCTCTGATATTTTTTTTAATTAATTTTTTCTTCTCTCCTCTTTCGTATTGAACTTTCTCCGGAAGATAGTATTAAATATTCTGTATGCCTGAGCTTACCCCCTTAATGAAACAATATTTCAGCATCAAAGAAAAATATCAGGACGCCATCGTCTTTTTCAGGCTTGGTGATTTTTATGAAATGTTCGGAGAAGACGCTGAGAAGGCTTCCAGGATTCTCCAGATAGCATTGACTACAAGAGACAAGACCAAAGAAGACCCTATGCCTATGTGCGGCATACCTTACTTCGCCGCAGAATCATACATACTGAAACTCGTAAAGGCCGGGCATAAGGTTGCGATATGCGAACAAATGGAGGACGCAAAAGAAGCAAAGGGCATTGTAGAGAGGGATATTGTACGGGTGATTACTCCGGGAACGCATACACCGGAAAAACCAAAGGAAAATACCTATATCATGAGTCTGTTCCCATCAGGGGACAGGCACGGGATAGCGGTCGCAGACATTTCTACCGGAGAATTTATCGTTTTCGAGACGGACAAGAACATTCAGGATGAAGTATACCGCTTTGAACCCAGAGAAATCCTGATTCCCAATAGTATCAAAGAAAATATCCACTATAAAGAATCACTCAACGACTTTTATCTCTCCTCATATGATGACTGGTTCTATGATTATCCCGAGGCGTATAAAGTCCTGCTCCATCACCTGAAAGTCTCTTCACTCGAAGGGTACGGCTGTGACGTCATGACTGCTGCTATTTCCGCTGCAGGCGCACTCGTGAGTTATCTCGAAGAGACACAAAAAGACTCGTTCATGCTGAAGAAAATATCCTCCCTGCGATCTGATACCTTTATGTTTCTCGATGCCGCAACCCAGCGGAACCTCGAACTCGTTCATAACCTCAGAGACGGGTCGAATGAGGGGACCCTGCTCTGGGTACTTGATGAAACACTGACGCCGATGGGTGGCAGAATGCTGAGGTCTTCGCTCCTGAAGCCCCTTGTCAATCTTCAGGAAATAAAAAAGCGCCAGGACGCGGTTGAATATCTCGCCGAAGATTTTGTCCTGATCGAGGAACTGAGAACATCGCTGAGAAAAATCCAGGACCTTGAGCGTCTTTCTTCACGGGTCTCGTCAAGGACGGCAAACGCCAGGGACCTTATTGCGATAAGAAATTCAATTGACTCCCTTCCGAAAATTGCAAAAACCCTCGCTTCTACAAAAAATACATACCTTTCAGCCCTTGCACAGGATATTGCTGATTTCTCTGCCCTTAGAAATCTTATCGATCAGAGTATCGTTGATTCGCCGCCAGTAGGTCTGAAGGATGGCGGCATTATTAAAAAAGGATATAACCCTGATGTCGATGAATTAAGCTCAATCTCACAGAAAAGCAAAGGATTCATCGCAGAACTTGAACGAAAAGAGAGGGAGAGGAGCGGGATACCATCCCTGAAAGTCGGATACAACCGGGTCTTCGGATACTATATCGAGGTGACGAAATCGAACCTGCATATGGTCCCGGAAGAGTATATAAGAAAACAGACCCTTGTCGGTGGCGAGAGGTTTATCACTCCTGAATTGAAGGAATATGAAGCAAAGGTGCTTGGTTCCGAGGAAAAGCTGAAAAGCCTTGAATATCAGCTCTTTCTGAATATACTTGAACTCATACAGCATGAAACTCCTGTCCTTTCGAAAACAGCACTGACACTGGCGCTGGTTGATTTCCTTGCAGCGCTTGCAGTCTTAGCCAAGAGGTATAATTATGTCAAACCGTCAATAGATGACAGTGGAACAATTGAGATTACTGAAGGGCGCCATGCTGTCCTGGAACGGCTCCCCTCAGACACTAAATTCATCCCGAACAGTGTCAGCCTTGACACAGACGATGACCGTCTTCTCATCATCACCGGGCCTAATATGGCGGGCAAATCAACATTTATGAGACAGGCAGCCCTTATTGTGATACTCGCCCAGATGGGAAGTTTCGTTCCGGCATCTGCGGCCAAAATAGGCATAGCAGACCGTATTTTCACGAGGATCGGCGCGTCCGACTATCTCACCAAAGGACAGAGCACTTTTATGGTAGAGATGATTGAAGTCGCGAATATTACGCATAACGCAACCACAAGAAGTCTTGTTCTGCTCGATGAGGTGGGAAGAGGGACAAGTACTTTTGATGGGATAAGTATAGCATGGGCAGTTGCCGAATACATACTGAATACCATAAAAGCAAGAACTCTCTTCGCAACACATTACCATGAACTTACCGAACTGTCCCTCACCCATGAAGGGGTCAGAAATTATAATGTCTCGGTAAAGGAATGGGGCGATGAGATAATCTTTCTCAGGAAAATCGAAAAAGGTCCCGCTGACAAGAGTTACGGCATACAGGTGGCACGTCTCGCGGGAATCCCTGATGCTATACTTCTCCGCGCCAAAGAGGTGCTTGCAAATCTCGAAAAAGAGGAACTGAACGAAACAGGGGACCCAAGGTTCGCTGCGCGGAAAACAAAGAAAGGCACTGTGCAGCTTGACCTCTTCTCGTCGATGAACGAGTCGGTCATTGCGGAAATCCGGCGTCTCGACGTAAAAAGCATGTCACAGGAAGTCGCTTTGAAAACCCTTATTGCCCTTCAGAAGAAACTAGGCCTTGGTTAATCCCTGCCCGCTATAATATGTAAAATCTCCCTGTACCTTTGTGCTGTCTTTTCGATAATCTCACCGGGAAGCACCGGTCCCGGATAGGTTTTGTCCCAGTCCAACGTAAGCAGATAGTCCCTTACGATCTGTTTATCATAGCTGTCCTGGCTTCTGCCGGGGGTGTAATCCTGAAGCGACCAGAAGCGTGATGAGTCAGGGGTAAGCAGTTCATCAATGAGAATGAGTTTGCCGTTGAAGACGCCGAACTCAAACTTAGTGTCTGCGATGATAATCCCTTTCTTTTCAGCCATATCCCTTGCTTTGCGATATATGTTCAGGCTTGTATCTCTCAGCTGAACGGCAATTTCCTCGCCTACTCTTTCGACCACTCCTTCATAGGTGATATTCATATCGTGACCATGTTCTTCCTTCGTGGTCGGAGTGAATATCGGTCCATCGAGACGTCCAGACTCAGGAAGTCCTTCCGGCAGCCTGATACCGCAGACAGATTGTGATTTCCTGTATTCCTTCCATCCGCTTCCCGTAAGATATCCCCTCACAACGCATTCGACCGGGACAGGTTGAGTCTTTTTTACCAGCATGCTTCTCCCTTCCAGGACATCAGCGTATTGCTGTAAGTACGCAGGAAAGGTTTTTATTTCCGACGATACGAGATGGTTTGGGACGATGTCCTTCATCTGTTCGAACCAGTAAAGAGATATCTGGGTGAGCACTCTGCCCTTCCCTGGGATCCCGTCAGGCAATACTACATCAAATGCAGATATTCTATCAGTGGCAATGAGAAGCAAGTGATGGTCTGTTTCATAGATATCACGGACCTTCCCGCTCTTCACAAATGCAACGTCAGGCATCTCGGTTTTTAACACTATGGTTTCCATGCACTATCCTCTCGTGAATACGGTTTTTTATTGGGGGGAACAAATGATTTTATCTTCCAGGCGCCAGTGCTGTCAAGAAACCAGGAAAGTTTTTATCAAGCACAGGCTTAAATGCCGTACAGATTTCTGAACGCCCTTATATTCTGCCATTATTTCATATATAATTATAGTTGTGGATATACAGAAAAAAAGTTCTCTTCTCATCGTTGATGATGACTCTGTGTTTCTTGAGATGCTGGAAAATGGACTCACGCTTGAAGGATACCGGTGTGAAACAGCAACAAATGCCGCCTCTGCCCTCGAACGTATCCGGCAAAACGCTTTTGACCTCTTGCTGTCAGACATAGCAATGCCCGGCATGAAAGGGTTCGAGCTTGCCATGCACGCAAAGCGCTCAAACCCCGACACCGCAATTATTATCATGACAGGACATATTGATAATTTTTCATATGACAGTGCAATAGAAGCAGGCGCTTCCGATTTCATCAAAAAGCCTTTCACCCTGAAAGAACTTATCGCACGGATAGAGCATGTAAAAATGCTTGAATATATGCGAACGATTTCGTACACTGATGAGCTTACAAGCCTCTATAACAGACGAGGGTTCTTCACCCTGGTTGACCATCTCTTAAAGGTGGCAAAGCGACAAGGTAAAAAGGTCTTCATGCTTTATGCAGATCTCGATAACCTGAAGGTCGTGAACGATACGTTTGGCCATCAGAAGGGAGACCAGGCGCTCACTGACGCAGCAAAAATGCTGAAAGACAATTTCCGCGAGTCTGATATCATCGCCCGCATAGGCGGAGACGAATTTGTGGTCATGTCAATCGGGTCAAACGATACCGAAGCAAAGACACTGATTGACCGCCTGGAGAGAAAAATAGAGGATCATAATAAAACGGGCAGCCGTAAATTTCAACTCTCACTGAGCATCGGCATGACTTTTTTCGATCCGCAGAACCCCGTGCCAATTGATACCCTCCTTGCCAGGGCTGACCAATCTATGTATGAAAATAAGCGGAATAAAAAAACGGGCGACTTGAATAATACCGGAATTCATTGAAATTATATATAATAATATGGAACCATTTAAGGAGGGAACAGTGTCTGTTGTTATTCTTGATGCAAAAGGCCTCAAATGCCCGCAGCCAACAATACAGATGACGATCAAAGCACTGAAATTGAAACAAGGCGATGTCCTGGAAGTTATTGCGGACTGTTCAACCTTCGAAAACGATGTAAAGAACTGGTGCCGCCGGAACAAGAAAACCCTTCTCTGGATCAATGATGAAGGGAACAGCGTGAAGCGTTGCCAGGTCCAGTTTTAACAGCATGAATCTCTTTTGTTTAATATCTTATTCAGGATACCGTCTTTGCGGCTGAATCAAAAATATATAGCATGTATCCCGGCGGTGTCATCCCTTCTCTTCTGTTTTCTGCTCGTCTTTACCTTTACCGGCGTTTCTTTTGCTGAAGAGATCACCGTCGGAATGTCCGCCGCATTCAAGGGCGCCACGGGAGGTCTCGGGAGCGAACTCTACCGGGGTTCCATGGCATATATAGAACATGTGAACCGGAACGGCGGCATACACGGGAAAAAACTCAGAATAATCGCATATGATGACGGATATAATCCTGTCCCTGCCATTAAGAATACTATCAGGCTGATCGATGAGGACACATTCCTCCTTTTCGATTATGTAGGGACGCCTACCGTTACGAGGATGCTTCCCATTCTGAAAAGTAACGCACAGAAGCATATCTATCTGTTTTTCCCGTTCACCGGCGCACAACCTCACCGGCAGCCGCCGTATGACGAATTTGTATTTAATCTGCGCGCCTCATATCAGCAGGAGACAGGGGGTCTGGTAGACAATTTCGTGCGTGAAGGGAGAAAGAGGATCGCGGTCTTCTATCAGGTCGATGCATACGGGAGAAGCGGCTGGGATGGTGTGCAAAAGACACTTGCCCGGTACGGACTCAGGATAGTGGGAGAAACTACCTATCGCAGGGGCACCACGTATTCCGACAGCATGCAACAGCAGGTTGATATCCTCAAAGCAACTACTCCCGATGCAATTATTTCCATAGGCGCATATGCTGCCTGCGCCGCCTTTATTCGCGATGCGAGGAATTCCGGGCTGAATGTGCCGATAGCGAATGTGTCGTTCGTAGGGACTGAGTTCCTTATCCATCTCCTTCTGGAGGAGGGCAGAAAATCAGGAAAGGACTATACGAAAAACCTCATCAATTCTCAGGTAGTGCCAAGTTATGAGGACACCTCACTGCCTGCGGTAAGGGAATACAGGATGCTCATGGACAAATATACAACGAGCCCTCCCCTTCATCTATTGGAAGAGGAATACAGGCCGCTGCGTTACAGCTTTGTGAGTTTCGAGGGGTTTCTCAATGCTAAATTGCTGGTTGGGATTCTCAGGAAAATGGGGAACAATCCTGACCGCGCTGACATCAGGACTACGGTCGAAACAATAAGGAACCTCGATATCGGCATTGATTCCCTTGTATCATTTGGTCCGGAGAAACATCAGGGATTAGACAAAGTATATTATACAACTGTCAGGAACGGACAATCTGTTCCTATCCGGGACTGGTCGGAGTGGAAGAAATAATCAACCATGTCTAAACTGTTCAAGAAAACTCTTATTATCATGATCATCCTCTTTGCCGTTATCGCAATGACCACCGCGATATCAACAGGATGGAATCTCTATAACGATCTTATCGCCGAGTATAAAAGCAAAGGCTCTGCAATTGCAAGGAGCATCGCAAGTTCGAGCGTTGAGACCCTTCTCAACAGGGAACCGTCCACCGTTCAGGCCATGATAGACCAGTTTACCGAGATTCTGGGAGTATCCTATGTTTTTGTTGTGGACAACCAGGGGGAAATTATTTCCCATACCTTCGTTCCCATGATTCCCAGGGAAATCATTCAGATTAAAAACTCGATACTGGACACATCCCGCGATGTGAGCATTGAAGGCAAAGGGGAGTTTATTGATATATCGTTTCCCATTGTGGAGGGAACCGTCGGGGTTGTGCATGTGGGAATGGACAAAGGAATAATCTTTTCACAACTCCGTGCCGGAATGTTCAGGCAGCTTTCTCTTCTCACCATAATTTTTATTATCAGCGTGGTATTTGCCTATATGTTCGTGAACAAGATTTCGCAGCCGTTGAATAAACTTACCGACTACTCGAGGAAGCTTGCATCGCATGACTTTACCGCGACAGTTGACATAAAATCGCAGGATGAAATAGGCATGCTCGCAGAAACTATGAAATCGATGGCAATGGACCTGAGCGAGGTTTTTGAACGGTATGAACTGGCGCTGAAAGACGCCATTGTAGAACTGCAGGACACCCTCGCATATCTTACCGCTGTTATAGATAATATGGCCGATGGTCTGCTTGTCACCGACACAGACGGAATTATCAACCATGTGAACCCTGCGCTCTCTCTCATGTTTCATATGCGTGAAGCTGACATGATCGGGAAGAACTGCAGGGATATTTTCGGAATCGAACTTTTCGAACTTGTCGAAAAGAGCAGAAAACATCCTGACGAGGCATTCACTACAGGAATTAAACTCGCCGAGGGGAAGTTTGGACAGGCCGTAGCTACAGGAATACATAAGGATTCCTTGGAAACAGAGGATGTACATGAAAAAGGAATCGGTTCGGTAATACTCATCAGGGACATCACTGCTGAAAAAGAGATCGACCAGATGAAGAC
>Ga0209164_1003299_pt1 | contig 15508 bp, 14 predicted proteins | sample MTBNYHSulfiMetaG_FD_187458 | JGI IMG/M metagenome (GOLD analysis project Ga0209164, IMG submission 187458) | Enrichment culture microbial communities from rom New York Harbor, USA that are MTBE-degrading - MTBE-NYH (New York Harbor Sulfidogenic)... | ecosystem: Environmental > Aquatic > Marine >...
CCGGAGCCAACGCCCCACCCCTCCCTCCCCCACCCCCTCCACCAAGGCAACGAAGGGACGGTATCGTGCCTTCAGGTGCGAGAAGAGCTGGGTCACCGCCTCCAATTCGGCGGGCTCCCCCACCACGTTCAGCCCGAGCCCCGCCGCCAAACGCAGGACTGCGTCCCGGGCGGTCAGGCCGGCCTCCACCTCAGTGCCCGGGAATTCCCACATTCCCGCCAGGAGGCCCCGGGCAGGTCGCTTCTGCAGGAGGAACCGGGAGTCGGGACCCCTAACCGCAGCCACCACCACAATCTCAATCTCCGGAAGCGGCGGCCGTGCTTTCCTGACCGGCCTCTCCTCCACGGTGTCGCGTGCCCTTGCCAGACACAGGTTACCGAGCGGGCACGAGGCGCAGCCGGGGGCGCGAGGGAGACATACCATAGCCCCCAGCTCCATCAGTGCTTGGTTGAAATCCCCCGGGCGGACGGGATCCACCAGGGCCCCGGCCAGGTCCCTGAGCTCGGCGCCACCGGGGTCCGGAAGATCGAAGAGCCGAGCCAGCACCCTCCTGACATTCCCGTCCACAGCCGGCACTACCGCCCCGAAGGCCATGGAGGCCACGGCACCGGCAGTGTACTCTCCCACCCCGGGCAGCCGTCTGAGCTCCTCCGCCGAGGTGGGCAAATCCCCCCCGTGCTCTTCCCGGACGATCCGGGCGGCCCCCAGGAGGCGCCGGGCGCGGGAGTAGTAGCCCATCCCCTGCCATGCTACCAGGACCTCTTCTTCCTGGGCCTCGGCCAGGGACTCGAGCGTGGGAAACCGCTCAAGCCACATCCTGTAGTAGGGGATGACGGTCTCCACCCGGGTCTGCTGGAGCATCACTTCCGACACCCAGATTCGGTACGGATCGGACTCCCCCCGCCAGGGGAGGTCCCGCCTCCCGGCATCATAGGCGTCCAGTAGGCTTCGGCGAATCTCGTCCGCCCGGGGGTCGTCCTCCATCACCATGTCCGGAAGGTATCACCGCTTCGTGCGCTTCCACACCAGCACGAGGTGCGACAGACGTTGGCTGGACTACCTGACGCTGGAGATCTTCCACGGAGCGGCTGGCAAAATCCCCCCTGGCCGGAGGAATATCGACGGGGCCCGGGATGGTCACTCCCGGCTCACCTATCTCTCCCCAGCTCCCGCCACCAAAGCCAATCCGTCCGGTTCCTTTCCAACGGGGATGAGCTTGACTACCGCACCCTCTTCCAGGTCCACGACCGCCACGGCATCGGCGCTGGCAGCAGCTATGTACACATGACGGCCGTCGGGGTCCGCCAGGAGGCCAATGGGGGAGGCGCTTCCCTCGAAGGCGATGACCTGGGCGCGTCCCTCGATGACCGGTGCCTTGATGGGCACCGCAATGAGATGCTCCCTGGCCGGAGCGTCGAACACCCGGAGCTCCGCCGAGCGTGCATTGGTCACCATGGCCAGGGTGCCATCGGGAGAGAAGACGACGCGAATCGGGAAGTCCCCGGAAGGAAGTGTGGCCAGAACCTCCAGCGACCGGGCATCCAGGACCGTCACCGTGTTTTCGGCCCGGTTGGTCACCCACACCTCATCGCCCGCCGGGGCCACCGCTACCCCCTCTGCACCCTGTCCCGTGGGTACGCTCCGAAGGACGGACATGGCCTCCAGGTCCACGACCGTGACGCTCCCCGAACCTATATTCGCCACGAAGGCCCTCGTCCCGTCCGGCGTCACGGACACCTGGTGGGACACTCGCTGGTCTGTGGGTACCGCCGCCAGTACCCGCCGGCCACCCACATCCACCACCGTGAGAGTGCCATTGCCCTCCGTGGTAACGACCACACGGTCCGTTGAGCCGGGGAGCCAGGTGATGCCGTGGGGGCGTGTCTGCTCGCCCAAGTCGATGGTCGCGACAGGCTCCATGGTGGCAAGGTCCACTACGGTGAGAGTATTCCCTGGCTCCTGCCCGGTCCCGTAGTTGGTCACCACGGCGATGTGCCCGTCGGGAGAGACCGCCACCTCATGGGGCGCGTAACCCGTGGGCACCCGTCCGATCTCGCGCCCCACTGCCAGGTCCACCACCGAAACCGTGGCCTCGGCCTTGTTGACCACCAGTAGCCGGCCAGAAGACTGCCCAAGGGCTGGATGGGGAATCAGGACTGGCAGCGCAATCAAGGCAAGAATCCCAAGACGAAAAGTCATGGCATCACTCCGGGTCCAGCAGGGGATGATAAGTAGTAGCAGGGGGCTGGGAGCAACCCACCATGGCCTAACGATCACCCCCGTCGCACTCGGACGCAACCGTCGGCGGGGATGGAACGATGCCCTTCGCGCGCCGCGCATCCGGGCAGAGTACAGCCCTCCGCCCATCTCTTCCGGATGGCGGCTCAGATTGCCCCGGCCGGGCCAACCGGGGGAAGGTCTTGGCTTGGGGGCGGAAGGGGATATCCTTAGGGGCGGAGGGGCTGCGCAGAGGCCAGCGAAAAGATACCCAACACCCATTCTGGAGGCAGGGCCCATGTCTCATGGGAATCGGTTACCGATATACCACGTGGACGCCTTCACCGACCGTCCCTTCTCCGGGAACCCTGCCGGGGTCTGTCTCCTGGACTCCCCCCTCCCACCCCACCTCATGCAGGCCATCGCAGCCGAGCTGAACCTCTCGGAGACGGCTTTCGTGCAGCCACCCGACGCCGACGGAACCCGCAGGCTCCAGTGGTTCACCCCCACTGTGGAGGTTCCACTTTGCGGGCACGCGACTCTCGCCACGTCCCACGTCCTCCTGCGGGAGGCCGGAGCCGAGCCACCGCTCCGCTTCTCCACCCTCAGCGGCATCCTGGAGGTACACCCTGCGGAGCACGGATGGCTCCGGATGGACTTCCCGGCCGATCCTCCGGCTCCGGCGCCCGCGCCGGAAGGGCTCCTGGAAGTTCTGGAATGCCACCCCACCACACCAACGCAGGTCGCGGTGAAGGGATGGATCGTACGGCTCGGCGCTGAATCCGAAGTCCGGAGCCTGAGCCCGGACTACGGCCGTCTCAGGAAGGTCGATCTCGGCCCCACCGCCCTCGGAGTCATGGTCACGGCGCCCGGAGCCGGGAGTGCGGAGTTTGTCTCCCGCTTTTTCGGCCCCTGGGTCGGAGTCGACGAGGATCCTGTGACGGGAATGGCCCATACGATCCTCGGCCCGTTCTGGGCCAAGGAGCTCGGGACTCCGGACCTGAGGGCACGGCAGGTCTCGGACCGGGGTGGCCTTCTGGGAGTCCGGATCGTGGGAGAGAGGGTCCACATCTCCGGGCAGGCGGTGACCGTGGTCAAGGGTATGCTTTCCTTGCCATCCGTCTGAGAATCGCCGACTTGCACCGCTGCTCCGTGATCCATCAGAAGGACCCCAGGACGCTGAACAGGAGGCGCCCATCGTTGTTGCTAAGGGCTCCTCGAGACTCAGCCCTACTGTCATAGTTGTCCACCAGGGAGAGCTTCAGGCTCACCACCCTGGACAGGGCGAAGGAGAGGCTGGTCTCGGATTTCACGGTGAAGTTGGCGAACTCATCGAAGACGGGGTTGTACTCAGCCTCGGCGTTGAGCACCACGCGAGCGTCGGAGAAGCTCCGCCTGAGGCGAAATCTCCCCGTCCACCGTGCCAGGAGCTCATCGTCAGCCCCATTGCTGTCCCTCTCCACCGTCCTCTCTGCCAGGACGGCCAGGCTGAAATCCAGCCGGGAGCGCTCGTCGTCCAGGACGGTGACGCGCCCCCCCGCCCCAGCGTTGTAGCGCCGAGCGATCTTCTTCTCCAGGCTGGAGAGGCCCTTTCCGAAGAGGTAGGGGTTCACTCTGGAGAAGCCCCGGTAGCTCAGGTTGGAGCCCACCTCCCATGAGCGCTTGTTCACCGACGCCACGCCCTCCTCGGTGGTAGCCTCACCGTAGAGGAACGAACCCCTGTTCTCCAACTCGAAGGTGGTGCCCGTACGGTCGGCCACGAGCTTCGTGGCCACCGAGGTCTGGTCCGAGGCCCCGAAGAAGAGGCTGGCGCCCACCTCGCTCTCGAAGCGCCACGTCCGGGGCGGTTCCGGGGCTTCCTGGGCGGAGAGCATCCGGAAGCCAAAGAGGACCAGGACAGCCGCGAGAGTGGCAGCCGTCAGCCGGGCCCCTGCGGCCGGGATGGGGGGGAAGGACCGGAATCCTGGTGGCATCATCAAGCTTCCAGGCACTCAAGGTGCCCCGGCCTCGACCTCTTTCCTCCCCCAGGAGCTGTACTCGTCCCTGGTCCATCGGAAGAACACTGCCGTGATCCCGATCCAGAAGATGAGCATTCCCGGGATCCACATGATGAGGCCCCCAAGGCGCTGATCCTCCAGGGCGGTCAGCGAGGTGACTCGGGGCGCCATCTCATACCAGGGATAGAAGACCGAGTCTGAGAGGGTGATGAAGGCCGACAACACCGTGGTTGGGATTCCAAAGGCGAACACGTACATCATGAGGATCGGTCCCGTAGGGATTCGCTCCAGCTCCGGCACCGGATTCACCACCGGCCACCACATCATGACGGCGACACTCATGAACATGATATGCTGGAGGATGTGCATGCCATGACTCATGAGGGCCCAGTTGTACATCTGTGGAACATGCCACCCAATAAACGTGACGTTGTATGCAAGGTAGGCAAGGATCGGATTGGTCAGCGCACGCGCAACCCTCTTGACCTTGGGCACATCCAGGGCCTGCCTGATCAGCCAGGGGGGTAGGCCGAGGATAAGGAAGGGGGGCATGATGAGCATGAGCAGCATGTGCTGCACCATGTGGGCGCTGAAGAGGTAGTCGTCCGAAAGAGTGTGCAACGGGCCGTTCAGGGAGAAGAAGATCACCCCGACGGCACCCAGGTAGGACGCCCTCCGCCAGGGGGAGACCGGCTCGTCAGGCCAGCCGTACTTCTCACGGGCGGGCCCCACCGCGAAGAGGTAGATGGCCGCCAGGTACACCGTCCCGATCAGGACGGAGACATGAACCTCGAATCCCCAGAGGTCCATGCGGTCCCAACTGGTCGAGGCCAGCAGGACTGGAGGTTGGAGCCCGGTAACGCTCATGTCGTTGGGCCTTATCCCCTTTCGCCGATGCCCTGACCCCCTCCGGAACGAAGGCCAGCCTTCACCGGAGGAACGAACCGGAGGCGCGGACCTCCCACCCCCGGCAGAGTGAGTACACCCCCACCGAGCCGCCGATCCCCCAGGAGTGGGAGGGTCGCATCGGAGGGGGGCGGACTCCAATCCCGGTCTGATTCTCGACGGGCGCCGCCCGTTCCGTCACGCCGCTACCCCATGAAGTCGTAGGCCGGCAGCACGTGATAGAGGACCACAAGGGCCACCGACATGAACATGGCCAGGACCATCCCCGCCAGGAACACCCCCGAGAAGATCCTGCTGTCGAACCTCAGGTGCATGAAGAACATGACCACCAGGAGGAACTTCCCCGCAGAGAGGAGGAGAAGACTGGGCACCAGAACGGGCTCAAGGACCGGGATGTAGAAGATGGCCACCTCCACGGCGGTGATGACCGTGAGCACTCCCCCGATGGCCCAGTAGAACGCCGCAGAGGCGTGGCTTCCGGTCCGGTGCCCAGCGCTTCGATGGGCTCCGGGCCCGGAAACCTGGGGATAGGCACCGCCATGCTGGCCGTTCTCCTCTTCTGTTGATCCGCCTGAGCGCATTTCAGCGTCCTCCTCTACTGAATGAGATAGACGAGGGTGAAGATGACGATCCACACAACGTCCACGAAGTGCCAGTATAGCCCCGCGATCTCCACCTTCAGGCTGGCGGTGGCCGGAAGCCGGTTCCGGGCCCCCAGGATCCAGAGGGTGACCATCCAGATGATCCCCGCTGCCACGTGTGCCCCATGGAATCCCGTGAGAACGAAGAAGGAGGATCCGAACACGTTGGTCCCGATGGTGAGACCTTGGTGCACGAAGTGGTTGAACTCATAGACCTGGAAGCCCAGGAACGCGGCCCCAAGGACGATCACCGCCCCGAGCCAGACCAGGGTCAGCCTTCGGCTACCCCGCTGGACCCCGTCGAGGGCAAGGACCATGGCCAGGGAGCTCATGAGGAGAACGAAGGTGCTGATGGAGGTCAGGGGAATGTCCAGGATCTCTTCAGGATACGGACCTACGATACTCCGCCCTTTGTAGACCATGTAGGTCGAGATGAGGGTGGCGAAGAATAGGCACTCGGAACCGATAAAGGTCCAGAATCCCACTTTCCAGCTGCTGAGCCCCGTGCTGGTGTAGTGGTGATCGTCGCGGGCAATGGCGGCGGCGTGAGCCATGTCGTTCCTCTCGTCCCTATCGGTAGGCTGGCTGGAAGGCCCACCCGAACACGGCGACGGCCACCAGGGCCAGTCCAAGGAGGGGCATCCACCATGTGTGCGTCATGAGGAGTATCCAGGTCAGGGCCACCCCGAAGGCCAGGACCACGGGCCAGAAGGAAGGACTCGGCATGTGGGGCTCCTCGGCGGGCTCCGCGTGGGTCACGGCCTCCACCTCCTGGCGCTCTGTGTCGTCCCAGAGGGGCTCCCGGCTCCGAACCGTGGGAAGGGCAGGAAAGTTGTAGTGCCTTGGGGGAGAGGGCAGGGACCATTCCAGCGTTGCGGCTCCCCACGGGTTCGCCGAGGCCTTTTCGCCCTTCCTCCAGCTGTAGAAGAGGTTCCACATGAGAAGGAGGGAGGCGGCACCGAAGATGAACGCCCCCACCGTCGAGAGCTGGTTCCATGTTTCCAGGTTCAGCTCGGCCAGGTATGTCCAGGTCCTTCGGGGCATACCGAAGAGCCCCGAGAAGTGCATGGGAAAGAAGGTAAGGTTGAACCCGATGAGCGTGGTCCAGAAGTGCCACTTCCCGATGGTCTCGTTCATCATCCTGCCGGTGACCTTGGGAAACCAGAAATAGACGCCGCTGAACAGCCCCATGAGGGCGCCGCCAACCAAGACATAGTGGAAGTGGGCCACCACGAAGTACGAATCGTGCTGTTGGAGGTCCACCGGAGCCGAGGCGTGCATGACCCCGCTGAGCCCCCCCACAGTGAAGACGGCGACCAGCCCCACGGCGAAGAGCATCGGGGTGGGGAAACGCAGAGCTCCTCCCCACATGGTGGCGAGCCAGTTGAAGATCTTGATGCCAGTGGGAATGGCGATGATCATGGTGCTGGCCACAAAGAACGAGTCGGCGATTGGGCCCAGCCCCACCGTGAACATGTGGTGGCTCCACACTCCCCATCCAATGAAGCCGATGAGGATTCCGGCATACACCACCACCGGATAGCCGAAGAGGGGCTTCTTCGAGAATGTGGGGATCACATCGGAGATGATCCCGAAGGCAGGCAAGATCAGGATGTAGACTTCCGGATGCCCGAAGAGCCAGAAGAGGTGCTGCCAGAGGATTGGATCCCCTCCGGCCGTCACCTCGAAGAAGTTGGCCCCGAAGAACCGGTCGAATCCCAGGATGATGAGGGCCACGGCGATGACCGGAAGGGCCGTGATGAGAAGGAAGCTGGTCACCAGGGTCATCCAGCTGAAGAGCGGCATCCGCATGAGCTTCATGCCGGGAGCCCGGAGATTGATGATGGTGGTGATGAAGTTCACTCCCCCCAGGATGGAGCTCACTCCCAGGATGGATAGGCCGATGATCCAGAACTCCACGTTGCGGCCCGGCGTGAACTGGAGGGAGGTGAGGTTCGCGTATCCGACCCAACTCGTGTTCGGCGCCGCACCGAAAAGAAAGCTGGAGTTCAAATAGAGACCCCCGAAGAGAAAGATCCAGTAGGAGAGGGCGTTCAGCCTGGGGAAGGCTACGTCCCGGGCCCCGATCTGGAGGGGAACCAGGTAGTTGAAGAATGCCACCGCCATGGGCATGGCCACCAGGAACACCATGGTGGTGCCGTGCATGGTGAACATCTGGTTGTAGGTCTCGGCGGAGATGAAGGCGTTCTCCGGGCGCATGAGCTGGATTCGGATGAGCAGCGCCTCAAAGCCTCCCACGAAAAGGAAGAAGAAGGAGGTGAGGAAGTACATGATGCCGATCCGCTTGTGATCGACGGTGGTGATCCAACTCCAGAGCCCCACGGCATCCTCGTGGACGGATGAGTTGGCTTTCGCGGCGGTGGTGGCTTCCGACATGATGTTGTCCCTCTCTACCTCATGCTGGACAGATAAGCCGCGAGGGCCCGAATCTGCTCGTCATTCAGGTTCAAGGGCGGGAAGGTCTGGCCCTCGTAGGTCACCGTGTACTGGGCCCCGGGCATCTGCGCCCCGGGCTTCACCCCTCTCGGATCCGTGATCCACGCGATGAGGTTCTCCTCAGTGTTCGGAAGCATGCCCGCGGCGAGTGTGGTGCGGCCTCCAAACCGGGTGAGGTTCGGCCCGATGATCCCGGCGGCCGGCGTCCCTTCTATGGCATGGCAAAGAACACAGTACGATTCCCTGAAAAAGACATCCCGGCCCCGAGCTACCAGCGGATCCTCCGGAGGGGCCATCCCCGCAGGCGAGTCCTGCTGGGCAGGGGAGCCGCCGCCGGCCGAGGTCGAGCCCGAAACCGACGTGGGGGTCCCCGGGCCACCGGACTCTTCCACCTGCGGCCCGGCAGCAGTGGGTGCCGGGGTCTTCCAGTCATCCACCCATGCCTGGAACTCCTCCTCGCTCTGGGCCACCACCCGGATCCCCATGAGGGAATGGGCCTCACCACAGAACTCGGCACACTGCCCCCAGAAGACGCCCTCCTCCTTGATGGTGAAGTGCATCCAGTTGCGCTTGGGCTCTCTGCCCTCGGGAACCATGACCACGGGATTCACATCCCGCTTGCCCCCGATCTGGGGGACCCAGAAGGAGTGGATGACATCCCCCGATTCAAGGCGGAGGCTAACCGGCCTCCCCACGGGGAGATGCAGCTCGTTCGCCGTGGTTACTCCAAGCTCCGGGAAATGGAAGCTCCACCAGTAGCGCTTGCCTGTAACCTCCACAACAAGCACATCACCCTCGGGCGGTCTCTGGATCTGGAAGACCGCCTGAATCGTGGGGATCACGATAGCCACCACGATCAGGGCAGGCAGCAGAGTCCACGCGATCTCCAAACCCATGTGGCCGTGGACCGGCTTCGGCCTCCCCTGGCCCGGCTTCTCCCGGAACCGGATGAGAATGAAGGCCAAGAGTGCCCACACCACCGCCAGGATCAGCATGGTCCACCAGAAGACCTGCACGTAGAGCCGGTGCGTGGCCTCTCCGTAATCGGTCACCGGATTGATCGTGGACTGGAGGTACTCCTGGCCGCAGGCCGACAGGGAAGCCATAAGGAGCAACGCTCCCATGCCTCTTGCCCATCGCATTAGAATGGCGTTTCGCATCACACCTGCCCGTTTCAGGGGTCGATCCGACGTCGTTCCAGTAGCGGTCCGTGGCCGGGCCCCGGACGGCACATTTCCCTACCCTGGGGGACTTGGCCCCCGGGGACTGAGCTACAAAGGCCTCTTGCTTGGTCGAACCCGGAAGGGTCCAGGAGGCACGAACACAGCCCTCGGACCCCTGAGGGTGCCGAGGAGACCGTGGCTACACTCGATCAGGGGAGATGATCCAGGAGTATGGCCTCGTCCAGGAGCATGACGGGGATGTCGTCCCGAACCGGATACAGGACTTCCCCATCCTCCCGCACGAGCCCTTCCTGGACCTGGCATTCAACCCGCTCGCCAGCACGGTTGCGCAGAACCCCTTCCGCCACGGCCAGGTTCACCCGTTCCAGGGTGCCGGCGTCCGCAAGCTCCAACGCTTGCTTCGTCTCCGGGCACACGAGAATCTTCAGGAGCTCTGGATTCAGCATGGTCGGCCTGGCGGTACGGGTACCCTCATGCGTATCTATCGCAAGTTGCCACCGTCCTATGAGGATGGAGGCAATCTTTAAACCTAAAACTCTTGTCGCCCCTTGTGGAGAGGTGAACCGCATGTGTATCGCGCCGACGCCGACCATCTCGCTCTGGGGTTCGTGCTCATGGGTTGTCCGGGTACATCTCGCGACATATTTGCTCGTGGGGTGCGGTCCGTCGGGGGGCCAGATCCAGAGCCGTGAGGGTCCTCCTGATGAGGGCTCTCCGTCTCACCTGACCGGACAGGAGACCCTGCCCCCTTCGGGCGAGGCCTGGGTCATCTTCGGAGCGGACACGGTACGGGCAGAGGTGGCAGGCACTCCGGAGCAGAGGGAGCGAGGCCTCATGTACCGGGAGACCCTCAACCCCGGGAGGGGAATGCTCTTCGTATTTCCGGACACACAGACCCGGTCGTTCTGGATGAAGAATACGTTCATCCCCCTCGACATTGCGTACCTGGACGAAGACCTGAGAATCGTGGATATCCAAGCCATGGAGCCGCAGGACGAAGACACCTATCCCTCGGCCAGGCCCGCCATGTTCGCCCTCGAGGTACCCAGGGGTTGGTTCGAAGGAAGCGGGATTCGAGTAGGTGCCCAGGCTCGGATCGTCTTTGGCCCCGGGCGCTCCTGATTCGAAATTCAGGCCACGGGTCGGGCCGACGAACCCGTGGGTGAGGCACATCCGCCCGACCAGGGGGACTGACTCCCTCTTATCCGCCGAAGAGCCCGAAGACCAGGGCAAACAACAGGGCGAAGGCAAACAAGAAGCCCATTGCGGATCCCAGGCTGCGCCGTGGGTCTATTTTCGTTACGCCCACCGCCATGACCCCGTACCCCCAAAGGCCGAAGAACTCCAAAAGCTTGAGGACCCGGAACGCATACCCCTCCTCCAGGAAGACGGCGAACGTACCCAGGTTTAGGGTGAGGGAGGGATCCTGCTGGACGAGCTTCAGGGGAACGGTCATCAGGGCGCCCGCGGCGCCGATCAGCAGCCCGTGGGACACCACGGAAAGATACTGGGTGTAGCGTCCTTCGTCGCCGAGGGCAAAGGAAAAGACCACCGTGACAATCCCCGCCAGCAGGAAGGCCCAGGCGAACCAGAAGAGACCCCCGCCCACCAGGGCGGCGATTCGGATGAAGGTCCCGGTGGATGCCAGTCCAGGCGGGATCTCCCTCCCTTGCCGGATGAGTTGTTCGCGGGCGGAGGCAACCCAGAGATCCGGCGGGATGAGAAGAATGGATGCCACCACCAATGCTCCGCCCACGGCCAGCACTCCGAACCAGGCCGGGTTCTCCCTGAGGCTCTGGAAGAGATCACCTGGAGCAATGAACACCTGGATCATCCTCTTTGGAAGGGAGGATAGAGGGGATGTCTTGGGCTCTTGCACGGTTTCTCGCCTCGGGAAGGTGTGAGGGGGATGGGAGGGCTCAGGACCTGGGTCCAGAGCCCTCCAGCCGTCACTCATCCACCCTGGAGGCGGGTGGAGCTCGTTCCCCTCATGCTCATGGGCATGGGAGGAATGCCGGCACCCGGTACCTCCACCGCGCCCGTCATGTTCTGGCTTCCTTCATCCGCCACCAGGAGGCTCCTAGACGCGTCCCAGAGGACGATCCCCGAAACGGTGCCCGTCATGGACTGAAGCACCTGCATCCCCTCGGTCATCGTCGCTCCCTGGACATCGGCCTTTCCTTCATAGGCGATGTTCAGGAGACTCGCACCGCCGACGATGGTGTCCCCCTGCAGGGTGTAGACCACCACGACGCTGGATGACACGTCTCCCTGGCTGGTCTGGGACTGGTACTGGATCGTGTCCGTCCATGTCGCCCCGGCACCTACGACCGCCCCCGGAAGGCGGGGAAACAGCTCATGGACAAAGCCAAGCGGGTTAGCCAGTTGCTCGGCAGCTCCCCTCGCAGGGGGGAGGGAGATGACCTGCGCCTTCCCCCTCCGGTCCAAGCTGAACACGATATCTCCATCGATGTCCGCCTCCGACGCGCTCTGGGAGCCACCCATGGGCTGAGTCATGCTGGCCGCCAGCTTCTGGACGGTGGCGGTCACCTGGAGACCATCGGTCCCGGGTGTGAAGGTGACCCCCACGGTGGCTTCGCTGGTCCCCCTCATACCGAAGCTACCCATGCCCGCGGCGTCGATGTTGATGTCGCTTCTCGATTCGGTCAGGTAGACCACCGTCGAGGGCTCCGGGAGCCGGTACATGAGACCTCCGCTGGGGGCGACGCCCCCGGGGCCAGCGCAGGCCGAAAGGCCAAGCAGGATCAGGATTGATGCGGCGACGTTCTTCATGGACTTCCTCCGCGGGAAGAGAGCGACCGCCCGGAACGCGGGACGGTGGGAGGTCAGGGCGATCCAAGTGACTGGTTGCATCATATAGAGCCTCCTGTCCTACGGAACAAGGGCAGCGTTTCTTCCATCGGCAGCCTCGTTCGCACCCGGAGCCTCCCAAACCCGGGACGCAGGATCCGTTCCCGATGGAGTCATGGACCCGGCCGCAGAAGGTGGGCAGCCCTCCCAGGGCCCTTGGCCTCCCTCCCCACCGGGGGTTATCCTTTTTCGGCGAACCGATATACCTGACCAGGAGCAAGATGATGAGCCTTCGGACCAACCCGGATCGAATCCTCGAGAGCATCGACCGGGAACGCACGCGAGATGAGGAGACCGCCGGTCGCCCCTCCGACGATCGCCAGGCCGTTGGCCGTGAGCTTGACACCATTCCCCCTCCACCTGACGCCACCAACCCGGAACGTGTGAAGCGGATCTTCCAGCTGGTGGAGCTGGCATACCGAAGGACAGCCCAGGCGGCTGAGCTCGGTAAGCTGGCTGCCCGCTTTCGGGGAATCGGTGATCTGCATCACCATCACGCCCGCGGAGACGTGAGCGTCGTAATCCATTACCACGACTCGGCCAGGCCTGACGATGTAGGAATGTCACCCTTCGAAGTTCGCCCGGAGGATCTCCTGGAAGCCAGGAAGAGCACGGGGAACAGTCGTGCCGACCTGAACGCCATGAAGATCCTGCGAGAGGAGCTACGGGACGGGGTCCTCTCCGCGTACAGGAAGATGGAGCCACGCATCCGGGATGCCCTCAGGGAGCGGGCGGACCTGGGCCACCTGTCCGTGACCGTGACAATGGACCTCCGAACCGCCCGCTGACACGCCCGGGCCGAGCGTGCCACTCCTGGGCGGTGGGCCCGATCACACTGACCTTACGGTGAGGGCCCAGCCCCGGGCTAGCCGCTCGGAGGTGGTAGGCCTTCACGGAGAGGCTCTCAGGGTCCGCCTGGCGGCGGCGCCGGTGGAGGGGGCCGCTAATCGGGAACTCGAGAAGGTCCTGGCGAAGGTCCTTGGCGTCTCCAGGTCCTCCGTAGAGGTCCTTCGGGGCGCATCGGGAAGAGAGAAGGTCCTTCGAATCCACGGCCTCTCCCCCGATGAAACCCGTAAGCGGCTTGGAATCTAGGGTCCTCTTCATCTTCCTGGACGGAGTGGGCGTTGGCCCTTCCGACCCCCGGGTCAACCCGTTTCTGGAGGCTCGCCTGCCTCAACTTCGAGGCCGGCTCGGGGGAGGGCTCCCCCATCTCCAGCAGCCGGAAAGCGGGGACGGCGAGGCGAAAGCCTTTCCCCTCGATCCCCTTCTGGGGGTTGAAGGTATCCCCCAGAGCGGCACCGGCCAGACGGCCCTCCTTACGGGTGCGAACGCACCGTTTCTCCACGGTCACCACTTTGGGCCCTGGGTACCGGTGGGACTCCGCCCCATGCTCCTGGAGAAGAGCATCCTCTCCCGTGCCCAGGACAAGGGAGTCTCCTGCGCGTTCGCCAACGCCTACCCTGCCCGGTTCGCAGGCGCCGCATTGCCCAAGAGGCCTCCTGCGCCTCCCCTGGCCGCCCATGGGGCCGGACTCCTTCACCGCCACGAGGATGCCTTGGCCAGGGGGGAAGCCCTGGCCAGTGAGATCATCAACACGACCTGGAGGACCCGCCTCGGGCTCACCGACCTGCCCGAAATCACCCCTGCGGAGGCGGGACGTAATCTCGCCGGGATCGTTGAAACGGCGCGCCTGACCTTCTTCGCGCACTACTCCACGGATTCGGCCGGCCACACGCACCGGATGCAGGAGGCCGTCGAGGCCCTCGAGCGGGTGGATGCATTCGTCGGCGCGGCATTGGACGCCCTCCCCAGGGGCACCCTCACCGTTGTGGCCAGCGACCACGGGAACATCGAGGACATCAGCAAGGGCCATACGCTGAACCCGGCACTAACGCTCTTGATGGGGCCGACCGCCGCCGCCCTGAGGGAGGGGCTCTGCCGGATTACCGACATTCCCGACCTCATCCTGCGTTACCTCTCGGAACCTTCCTGAGGCCGCCCCGAGGCCGCCCCGAGGCCGCCCCACGGTCTGCCGTCCTCCGGGCGCCCTGCCCGCCAGTCGCTCTCTCTCTCCGAACGGCTTCCTGCGGTGCCAGCTCTCCAGTGACCTCCTGCACCATGGGACCGCCCCGGGGCATCACCGATAGTCCAGGGGTGAAACCGAAACCGAAGATCCTAGGGCAACTGTTGTTGGACGCCGGAGCGGTCTCCAAGGAGGCTCTCGAAGCGGCCCTGGCCGAGCAGCTCACCACCGGGCAGCGCATCGGCACGCTGCTTGTGGAAAAGGGATGGGCCGACGAGGAGGCCGTGGCGCGTTGCCTCGCCCTACAGCTTTGCCTGCCCTACAATCCTCCGCCATTGGCGATCGACAGGGCCGCCGTCAAGATGATCCGGCCGGAGTTGGCACAGCGAGGACGGGTCCTGCCCCTCTCCGCCACCCCACGGACGATTCGGCTGGCCATGGCCGATCCACTGGATCTTGCCACCCTGGACGACGTCCAGTTCCAGACCGGGCGCCGAGTCGAGGCGGTGGTCGCCTCTCTCGCGGCCGTTCTTGACGCCCTGGCCCGGGGATACGGCGACGAGGCACAACAGCTCATCCGGGACTTGCCCGAGAAATGGCGCCAACCGGAGGCAGACACGGACCACGCCCTTGAGCGCCTGGCGCAATCCGCCCCGGTGGTGAGGCTCCTCGATCACGTGTTGGCCAGGGCCGCAGAGGAGGGAGCCAGCGACATCCATCTTGAAGCGCACCTGGGCGAGATGCGGATCCGGTACCGGCTCGACGGAGTCCTCCGGACCGTTCTCGGCCTCCCCTCGGAGAGCCTGCTCGCCGTGCTCTCCCGGCTCAAGATCATGGCCGGCATGGACATCTCCGTGAAGCGGCGGCCGCAGGACGGGGCTTTCACCATGAAGAGGGGGGCCACCGAGCTGACCCTGCGCGTGTCGTCTCTCCCGGTAAAGGAGGGAGAGAAGGCGGTGGTCAGGATCCTGGACCCCGAAAAGGCTCCCCTCAGTCTGGAGGGACTAGGCCTCTCCGGGGAGGACCTCGGCAGGCTTCGCCGTCTGATGCAGGCCGGCCAGGGAGTCATCCTGGCGGCGGGGCCTACGGGTAGTGGAAAGAGCAGCACCCTCTTTGCGGCGCTGGGAGAGCTGGACAGGGAGGGACAGAACCTCGTCACCCTCGAGGATCCCGTGGAGTACCGGCTGCCAGGCGCCAACCAGGTGCAGGTGA
>Ga0209164_1003300_pt1 | contig 15504 bp, 14 predicted proteins | sample MTBNYHSulfiMetaG_FD_187458 | JGI IMG/M metagenome (GOLD analysis project Ga0209164, IMG submission 187458) | Enrichment culture microbial communities from rom New York Harbor, USA that are MTBE-degrading - MTBE-NYH (New York Harbor Sulfidogenic)... | ecosystem: Environmental > Aquatic > Marine >...
ACAGATTCAGTTACTTGATACCCCGCCCCTGGGTGAACAATCCATTGAGTGGTGGATGCGCCATTTGATCATACGAGCCGATGCTCTCCTTCTGGTTGTGAGCTTATCTGATGACCCTCTGATTCAGTTAGAAAGCCTGAGGAAACAGCTCGAGAAACTGAGGATAGGTATAGTTGAAAGTGAGCCGGGGGACGAAGACGACTCCCTGTTGTACTATAAGAAGGCTCTTATCGTGGGTAACAAAATCGATAAAGATACTTCTGGGGAAGTATTGAGGAAATTAAAAGAAAAGAGTGATATACGAGTACCCGTAATCGGTATTTCGGCGGAATTTGGAGACGGTCTAGAGGATCTGCGTTATCATATATATCACATGCTCGATATCATTCGTGTATATACCAAGGCCCCTGGAAAGAAACCAGAACTCAACGACCCTATAGTGCTTGCTAGGGGTAGTACTCTTACCGATGCTGCGCAGGCTGTTCATAAGGATTTCGGGAGCAATCTAAAATACGCTCGTATATGGGGTTCCGGGAAGCACGATGGAGTAATGGCAAAGAGAGACCACTTGCTTCAGGATGGGGATATTATTGAATTGCATGTCTAATTGTCTTTAGGTAACGAGAGCATGCAATTGTATCCAAGTTTGCCATTGTGGGCATCGATATCGTCCTGTATAATATCATGGCAAGTAAGAAGGAGTGTGGAATAAATATGCTTACTACGGTTATCGGGAGTTATCCGTTAAGCTACGATGAATTGGGTAGGGATGCAGTGATCGAATCGGTAAAGGATCAGCTCGATGCTGGAATAGACCTGATTACCGATGGGCAGACCAGGTACGATATGATAGGGTATTTCGCACGAGCTATCGAGGGCTTCCATTACGACTTGGCCAGTTCCCAAAGCTTCATAGAGGGGAAGATAGGTAAGGGAGACCCGGGAATCTTTCTGGATGATTTGGCCGTCACTCGTGGTATTGCTCCGCGGGTAAAATCAAATATTACCGGGCCGGTAACCATGGTTTTTTCATCCAAAATTGAGGACAATTACCATGGATATCAGGACAAAGTTGTCTATCTCGATACTGCCCGTGCCCTACTCGATATAGCTGTCGCCCTTCAGGATAGCGGCGCAGAATGGATACAGATAGATGAGCCTTTCCTCTCGGTCGGTGCGCCAATGGAAATTGCCCGTGAAGCGGTACAAAAATTGGCGACGGGACTCAGGGTGCCTGTTGCCCTGCATGTATGTGGAAATGTCAATCAAATATTCGGTGAGCTCCTAAAATGGGAAGGCATTACGATGCTTTCTCATGCCTTTATGGGTGACGGCAGCATTGATATACTTAATTTCCCGGGGCTTCAGGAATCTAACAAAATGCTTGGCCTGGGTTGTGTTGATACCAAGAGCTCAAGGGTCGAGGAAATAGAGGAGATAGAGGCATTGATAAAGAAAGCGCTTGAAAGCTTGCCGCCAGAGCGTATAGCTGTTCATCCCGATTGCGGACTTCGTGCTTTGCCTAGAGAAGTTGCTCATGAAAAACTTAGACGGATGGTAATAGCCACCAGCAGGGCTGATGATTATGGGTGTGATTGACAAATATTTTAACTTGCTTCGAAATCTCGTCTATTAATCGGTAATCTCGATCTATCTCTAATTCGTACAGGAGAGTAGTTATGGCCAAAGTGAAATTGGGACCACAGGCCCTGGTTTACCCTATGCCGCTATTTTTAGTTGGAACTCATGTATCGGGACAGCCCAATTTCCTGGCTGTTGCCTGGAGCGGTATCGCTAACGGCGAACCGCCGATGGTATCTGTGGCTATACGGCATAGCCGGTATTCCCATGAAGGTATTAAACGTGAAGGCGTTTTTTCTGTGAATATCCCTTCTGCTGATATTGTCAGGCAGGCCGATTACTGCGGCTTGTTATCAGGTAAGAGGGTTGATAAGGTGGCTGCCTGTGGTTTTGAGGTGTTTTATGGTGGATTGTCTGGTGCTCCCCTTATAAAGCAGTGTCCGGTAAATCTGGAATGCCGTTTGGTTAACAGTCTCGATCTGGGAAGCCACTCGCTTTTTATTGGCCGGATTGAAGAGACGCATGTATCCGAAGAATGCCTTACCCGGGGAAAGCCTGATGTTAAAAAAATCAAGCCTTTTGCATATATTACTACCCAAAGCCATTATCAGGCGATGGGGGATATCATTGGCAAGGCTTTTAGCTGTGGAAGGGGATTAGGAGATAGGCCGGTAAAATAATCAGGAAATCCGGACCAGGAATTTCTCGATTGCCGCTGCCAGCCCATTATGTTCAACATCGAGGGTAACTTCATCGGCAACTTCTTTTACCGAATTCGGCGCATTACCCATGGCTATTCCAAGTCCTGCTGAAGAAAGTAGAGGAATGTCATTCAGGCCATCCCCGATAGCTATGATCTCTTCGGATTTTATGCTCAGATGAGACGCCAATGCTATAAGAGCTTTACCTTTGGACACCCCCGGTGCGACTATGTTAACGAAATCTACTCCGGGAAAACTCGGGGTACGTACATATGAAAAGTGTAAACTGGAATTGAACCTGCAATGTATGACTGATACTCTAGAAGTATCCTCTTGATTGTTGGTAACCATACCAATCTTTATAATGGTCTCGCTTTTCCAGAGGTTTGTGAAATCACAGATAGTGGGTTCAATATCGAAAAAGCGGCTATGGATATCGGACGACCAGCTCTCACGCTCTATAAAATAGCGGCTTGCTGAATATAGGTCTATTTCGATCCCACGGTCTCTGCTAAAATCAATAACCTGTTTAATGGTGCCCTGATCTATCGCTTTGCGGTAGATTTCACTGCTAAGGTCGGAGGTTCCGACCAGTGCTCCATCGAAGAATATGTGGTGCCCTTCCAACCCCAGTTGCTCGATGAATTTTCGAGAAGCTGCTATGGCGCGGCCAGTGGAAAGACAGATCTTTATGCCTTTGTTAATCTTTGTTAATGCCTTTTGATTATCCGCAGAGATAGATCCGTTGTTATTAATCAGTGTGCCATCGATATCTATAACCAAAAGCTTGTATTTATTAGAGGGTAAAATCAAAACGCTCTCACGTTACTTGTGTTTTCAATTGATCTTGATTTAATATATCTGCGGTTAATGCCTCTTATTCTATCCACCAGCTCAGGACACGGGTTCCCAGACCGGTGTGAATTGTGACCAGGGGGCCAATATTACTCATAAATACCTCTTCGCAACGGAAGCGCTTGAGAAGCTCTGTCTTAATCTGCCCTGCCTCAATCGAGGCATCTGCATGATTGATTGCTACATGTAGCTTGCTGATTGCCAGCTCACTGCCTACTAGGTTGAAGAGTGTATCCAGGGCCTCTCCCTTGGTCCTGCATCTCGCGATAGGGCTTGTTTTACCTCCAGTAGAAGCGTCCAATTTCAGTAGAGCCGTATTGCTGACTTTTGAATTAGCCCACGGGCGCGCTTGGTGTATTCTACCGCCTTTTGCCAAATAATACAGATTATCTGATAGTATGACCTGGTTTAACCTACTTATCATTTCGCCGGCGAATTCTACTAATTCCTTAAAAGTCATACCGGTTTTACTTGCTCTTATAAGCTCAAGTGTTAACATCATCTGGGCCCCGCCCCAGCTCTTTGAGTCGATTACCTTTATCTTGGTCTTGGGGACTTCCTCCTTAATCAGGTCCTTTGCCAGTAGAGCCGATCTTACCGCCATTCCAAGATGCTCACTGTAGCCGATATATATGATAGACTCGTGTTCCTTGCTGAGCTTACGATATGCGTTGACAAAGTCATCTGGTGATGGAGAGGAGGTAGTGGGAAGTTTATCCTCTTCTTTCCAAATGGGTATTTTTCTGTAGAACTCCCCAATTTCAATCTCATTCTCCGGGAATGAACAACCATCCATCACAATATGTACCGGCGCCTGTATAATATTATATTCAGCGGCAGTCTCCGCCGGGAAATAGCTAACAGTATCTGTCATAATGGCGGTTTTTTGCATTTAACGCTGTCCTCCTTTAAATATGTTTTTACTATGAATTATACTCTGTTAAGGCATTTTATTACCATTATCTGAGCGGTATATTCGCGGATTTGATTGTAAAGAGATTTCGTGTAGCGATTTCGACTAAAATGGATAGCGCACTATCAATATTCACCTACCTCTAGCAGAGAAAAGCCGGTAAACTTGTCTCGGATCCTGATCGCCCTGGCCTCTAAAATCTCATAAAGAATGACTTCTCCTACTACCCAGGTCTCAACGCCGGGCCTGAGGCAACCGCTCACGGTATTTCCTGATCGACCCAGCGCAGCGTGTATGTGAAGGATAGGCTTTCCCGTTTCATCTGGGGCGAGTATACCGAGACCAACCACTTCATGAGCGCCGTCTACAGGCAGGAGCATCGGTTTAGGCGGCATCTCCTCTGACTTACGCGGTCCAACCACTATTTCACCGCCTCCGATACCACCGACCATTACGACATGTCCTGTGTATATTTTGTTATCCTCGGCAAAATGCTCAATGCAGGCAGGTAATGTATCACCGTCTTCTAGCCTGATAATGAATATCCTGCCCATTTTTCCCTGGCTTGCCTTCATTGGAACTCCCTCTCTTTCTACGATCAATAAAGCTAAAAAAATGAATATTAGGCAACTGAATAAATGAATTTTTCCTTTAAACGATATTAGTTAAGCCTCCCCGTTTTTGTCAAGACATTTATATCAAAACTTTTTTCATTGACTTGCAATTTTATTAACTGGTAAAATAGCTAATATTGATTACAACTGCTAGTTATGAAAAACTATAATAGGTGTTTTAATTAACAGTAGTTATCGTTCCTATATAAGTCATATGTCACGTCTTGCAACTGGATAGCTGTCATCCATACCCCTTCCGAGCATTTTTCCGGTTTTGTGTTCATTTTCAATGCAGGTTTGTTTATGAAGATCGCCGTTAGCGGAAAAGGTGGAGTAGGTAAGACTCTATTAACCGCGCTACTCTGTAGGGAATTTGCCCGAGCCGGATACTCTGTTATCGCTATCGATGCTGATCCTGATGCCAATCTCGCTGCAGCCCTTCATTTCCCTCATCCGGAACGTATAACTCCCATATGCGATCTCAATGACCTTATTGAGGAAAGAACCGGAGCAAGACCGGGTCAGATATCTGCCTTCTTTAAATTGAACCCCGATGTTAGCGACCTGCCTGAAAAATATTCTCTCGTACACAATGGTATTCGCCTGATGGTAATGGGACGCATAAAGAGAGGAGGAACTGGTTGCTACTGCCCGGAAGGAGTATTATTACAGGCCTTACTTTCTAACCTGCTATTCAAGAGGGACGAGGTGGTCATTCTGGATATGGAAGCCGGCATAGAACACCTCAGCCGAGGTACTGCCAGGGCAGTCGATAAATTGATAATAGTAGTCGAGCCAGGAAGGTTGAGCATTGATACGGCTCAGCGGATTGCTGGACTGGCAAAAGATATCGGTATCAAGGACATGGCCGTGGTCGGAAACAAAATTCAGGAACATAAGGATGAAGAAAGGTTAAAGGAAAGCCTTTCAGGATTGAATTTAATCGGTTTCATCCCTTATGACCGATCTGTTATAAGAGCAGAGACTGATGGAATTCCAATTGAAGATGCCAGTTTCATGATCCGTAATTCAGTGTACGATATTTACAATTCTATATTGTCGAAAGGAAAGTGAGCCGGGCACTTACCGAGGCTAAGTAAAGGCGTATAATATTGCGCACACCTTTAAACTCCCGTGCACTCCTCTGTGCGCGAGGGTTTAAGGTGTGCCGGGATTAAAAATAAGTTCACAGGAAATTTAAGGAGGAAAAATGGCTTACAATGCAGTGGAAATGAAGGACTGGCAGATCTCGGAGGAGGCGGAGAAGAACATGCCCACCCCCGAGGAGTGGCGGGAGAAGCTAAGGCTGGAGAAGGACGAGGTCCTTCCCTACGGGAGGCTTTGCAAGCTCGATTTCATGAAGATCATGGACCGCCTCAAGGACAGGCCGGACGGGAAATACATCGAGGTGACCGCCATAACCCCGACGCCGCTGGGCGAGGGAAAGAGCACCACCTCCTGCGGTCTCATGGAGGGCATGGGCAAAAGGGGCCTTAACGTGGGCGGATGTCTCCGCCAGCCCTCGGGCGGACCCACCATGAACATCAAGGGAACCGCTGCCGGGGGCGGAAACGCCCTCCTCATCCCCTTAACGGAGTTCTCCATGGGCCTCACCGGCGACATCAACGACATCATGAATGCCCACAACCTGGCCATGGTCGCCCTTACCGCCCGCATGCAGCACGAGCGAAACTACGATGACGAGCAGCTGGCCCGGCTCACCCGGATGCCCCGCTTAAATGTCGACCCCACCCGGGTCGAGATGGGCTGGATCCTTGATTTCTGCGCGCAGAGCCTGCGAAACATAGTTATCGGCCTGGGAGGCCGTGCCGACGGGTTCACCATGCAGTCCAGGTTCGGCATCGCGGTGAGCTCCGAGCTCATGGCCATCCTCTCCATCGTCAGGGACCTCCCCGACCTCAGGGAGCGGATGGACCAGATCACGGTGGCCTACGACAAGAAGGGTAAACCCATCACCACCGGAGACCTGGAGGTGGGCGGCGCCATGACCGCATGGATGCGCAACACCATCAACCCCACCCTGTGCTCGACGGTGGAATACCAGCCCTGCATGGTACATGCCGGGCCCTTCGCCAACATCGCGGTGGGCCAGTCCTCCATCATCGCCGACCGCATCGGCCTCAAGATGTTCGACTACCACGTCACCGAGAGCGGTTTCGCCGCCGATATCGGCTTCGAGAAGTTCTGGAACGTGAAGTGCCGCTTCAGCGGGCTCAAGCCCCATGTCTCGGTGCTCACCACCACCATCCGGGCCCTCAAGATGCACGGCGGCGGCCCCAAGGTGGTTGCCGGCCTGCCCCTTCCCACCGAATACACCAAGGAGAACCTGGGACTTTTGGAAAAGGGCCTCCCCAACATGCTCCACCTCATCGACGTCATAAGGGAGTCGGGCATCAACCCGGTGGTATGCATCAACTGCTTCCACACCGATACCAAGGCCGAGATCGACATGGTGAGGAAGGCGGCCGAGGCCGAGGGAGCGCGCTGTGCCGTATCGACCCACTGGGCCGACGGCGGAGACGGGGCGCTCGAGCTTGCCGACGCGGTCAAGGATGCCTGCGAGGAGAAGAGCGAATTCCGCTTCCTCTATCCCAACGAGATGAAGCTCAGGGAGCGGGTGGATAAAATAGCCAGGGTGGTATACGGTGCCGACGGCGTATCCTGGTCGCCGGAGGCGGAGGCCAAGGCCAAGCGCTTCGAGGCCGATTCCCGTTTCGACGAGTACGCCACCATGATGGTGAAGACCCATCTCAGCCTCACCCATGACCCCACCCTGAAAGGGGTTCCCAAGGGATGGACACTTCCCATCCGCGACGTGCTCATCTACTCCGGGGCCAAGTTCCTCTGCCCCTGTGCCGGTACCATCAGCCTGATGCCGGGAACCTCCTCCGACCCCGCCTTCAGAAAGGTCGATGTCGATGTCAACACCGGCAAGGTAATGGGCCTCTTCTAATATATTACTCCGAGGCATTGTATAATGGAGGTTGATGAAAGACGGTAAGATACATAGAAAAATAAAAGTGCATTTTGAACCGGATGGTGTTGGTGCTTTAGTAGATAAGGGTGCGAATCTGCTACAGGCGGCCGTAGATGCCGGTGTCCACATAACAGCTTCATGCGGAGGTGCTGGTGTTTGCGGGACCTGCAAAGTTCTGATTGAACGCGGCGAGGTAGAGAGTAGCCCCAGTAAACATATTACAAATGATGATTGGAACCGGGGGATACGGAAGGCCTGTCAGAGCAAGGTTCTCACTGATCTGAAGGTAGTAGTACCAGTGGAATCGCGGCTGGAGACCGCTGTTGTTAGCAGGGAGATAGATATGACCGCGGGTGTTGGCCAACCTGCTGGAACGGTAGCCACTGGCTGGAAGTTCAAACCCCCACTTAACAAGTGTTATCTGGAACTGCCGATGCCGACGCTTTCAGACAATACATCCGACCTGTCGCGATTGCTGCGAGGTTTAAAAAAGTACTGCAACCTAAAATACGCCGGGGTTGATCCCGGTGTATTAAAGAAACTGCCTCAGGTAATGCGTAGGAAAAATTACCGGGTTACCGCTACAACTTTGGTTAAGGCAGTTAAGACACAAGCTGATAAAAGAAAGCCCACTGTAATAAACATTGAATCTGGAAACACCACACGAGCCCACCTTGGACTGGCATTTGACATCGGAACCACCACAGTTTGTGGGCAACTACTGGATCTGGGTCGTGGAGAGGTTATCGCTGAAGCTATGACCCGTAACGGGCAGATAGGGTACGGCGAGGATGTTATTACTCGAATTGCTTATTCACAGAGGTCCGGGGGGCTAAAAAAGCTGCAGCAGGCAGTGGTTACGACCATTAACAATATCATTCAGGTTTTACTGGACAATAGCAAATTCAAATCGGAAGACATTGGACATATGACTGTTGCTGGTAATACCGTTATGACCCATATCCTGTTTGGCGTCGATCCCAAATATATACGTCTGGCTCCTTATACGCCGGTGGCCAACTTTTTCCCGCCGGTTAAAGCAAATTCCTTGGGAATTGTGGTGCAGAGCCACGTTCATGTTTTTTCCTTTCCCTGTGTGGCAAGCTATGTCGGAGGTGATATTGTCTCCGGAGTAGTGGCGGCCGGAATGCATCAGCGTGAAAAGCTGACTTTCTATATAGATATCGGTACCAATGGCGAGATCGTGATCGGTAACTCTGACTGGATGGTAACCGCAGCCTGTTCAGCAGGTCCCGCTTTTGAGGGCGGCGGCATCAAACATGGAATGATAGCCACTGAAGGGGCCATTGAAGACTTTAAAATTCGGGAAATTGGCTGTAAACCCGAATTTCGCACCATTGGGGGGGTAAAAGCGAAAGGTATCTGTGGATCAGGGTTGATAAATATTGTCGCCGGGTTACTCGGAGCCGGCATTATTAGCCAGAATGGCAAATTTAATTTCGATGCCGAAGAGGGCAGGATTAGAGAAGGTGAAGATGGATGCGAGTACCTAATCGTGCCTGCCCCAGAATCACAAACGGGCAAGGATATCGTTATTACCGAAGTAGATATCGATAACTTAATGCGAGCCAAGGCGGCGATTTTTGCTGGTTGCCAGACGCTTACCAAAAATGTCGGCGTTTCATGCGCCGATCTTGAGCAGGTGATAATAGCTGGTGCTTTCGGCAGCCACATCGACGTTGAAAACAGTATTACAATCGGCTTACTTCCCGATATTTCGCGGCATAAATTTGCCTTTGTCGGTAATGGTTCCCTTTCTGGAAGCAGGCTGGTTTCTTTCTCAACCGATCTGCTTGACGATGCTAGGAAGGTAGCTACTATGATGACCAATTTCGAACTCAGCGAAAGCCCTGATTTCATGCATCATTACGTAGCCGGTCTTTTTTTGCCCAATACCCATGCTGGCGATTTTCCGAGTGTGAAAAGGCGGTTGATAGGACTCAAAGGGCGTTAAGAAGAAGGAAGGTGAGGATTTGACTATATCGATAGCAGTAGCAGGGAAGGGTGGTAGTGGTAAGACTTCTATATCGAGTCTTATCATCCGATACCTCGTAAAGAATAGTTCTGGCCCGGTTTTAGCAGTAGATGCAGATCCCAATGCGAATTTGGCCGAAAGCCTTGGCCTTGAGGTCAAGCAAACAATTGGCAATATCCTAGATCAGTTCCAGAAGGACAAGATCCAGATTCCGCCGGGAATGACCAAAGAAAACTATCTGGAATACAGACTAAACGGAGTTATCGTTGAGGATGAAAAATTTGACCTGATAACGATGGGCAGGGGGGAAGGGCCTGAGTGCTACTGTTACCCCAACTTGATTTTAAGGAAATTTGCTGATAAGCTTGCCGGTAATTACTCTTATATCGTTATGGATAATGAGGCTGGTCTAGAGCATCTTTCCCGGAGGACCACCCAGGACGTTGACGAGCTTCTTATTATAGCCAATCCCACAGTCAAGGGAATACGCACTGTAGCCCGAATAAAGGATATCGTGAGTGGTCTCAGGCTCAGGGTAAAGAGGCAATCGGTAGTAATTAACACTGCCCCGCTTGAGCTTGATCCGATGGTAATTGAGGAGATGAATCGGTTGAAGATAGAGCCTGCATTCTTGGTGCCGCAGGACGAAGATTTATACCGTTTTGATGTTGAGTTAAGGTCACTCCTTGATCTTCCTGATAGCTCTGTTGCGGCTTCGGCGGTAAAGGACCTTATGGATGAACTCATTTCTTGAACAAAGGCTCAATATAAACAATAACTTAATAATTGGAGGTTAAAAGTGACAGCAAAGGTTATTGACGGTAAAGAGGTTGCGGAAAATATACGCGGTGAGCTTATACCGCGGGTGGAGAAACTGAAAGGTAAGGGCGTGGTGCCCGGCCTGGCGGCGGTGATGGTGGGTGAGGACCCCGGCGCACAGTCGTATCTTAAAGGCATCGCCAAGGGGTGCGAGAAGGTGGGCATCTTTACCGAGACGGTAACCCTCCCCGAGGATGTCAGCCAGGAGAAGCTCGCTGAGGCAGTCGAGGGGCTGAATGCCAACCCCAAGTTCCACGGCATCATCATCCAGCGCCCCCTTCCCAAGCACATCAACGAAAGCGCCATCCTGAAGCTGCTTGCCACCGAGAAAGATGTCGATTGCCTCAACCCGATCAGCATGGCCAAGCTGGTATCGCGGGAGACCGACGGCTTTGCTCCCTGCACCCCCTCCGCGGTGATCGAGTTACTGGACCGGTACAAGGTGGAGATCGACGGTAAAAGGGTGGTGATCGTGGGCGGTGCCGGCAACATCGGAAGGACCGTCGGCATCATGGTCCTCAACCGCTGGGCCACCGTCATACTCTGCGATTACAAGACCGTTGAACCCGCCGCCGAGTACCGCCGGGCCGAGATCCTGGTGAGCGCGGTGGGCAGGGCGAAGATGGTAAAGAAGGACATGGTTAGCCCGGGCACGGTGGTGATCGATGTCGGGGTGAGCCGCGGCGAGGACGGCAAGATGAGCGGGGATGTCGATTACGATGCGGTGAGCCAGGTGGCCGGGATGATAACCCCGGTACCGGGCGGGGTCGGATCGGTGACCACGACGATACTGCTTGCTCACACCGTAGAAGCGGCAGAGAGGCTTAACGGATAAAATGGCGGTAGTACTTGACGGCAAAAAGGTTTCCGCCCAGATCAGGGAGGAGCTTAAAGGGGAGGTAGCCCGCCTCAAGGAGAGAGGGATAACCCCCGGGCTCACCGGGATTCTGGTCGGTGAGGACCCCGGCTCGGCAAGCTACATACGCCTCAAGGAAAAGGCGGCCAATGACCTGGGCATCCGTGCCGGGATGCTACGGCTTCCCGGGGATGCGCTCGAATCAAGCGTGCTTGCGGAGATAGAGCGGCTCAACCGGGACGAGGAGACCCACGGCATCTTCATCCAGCTCCCCCTTCCCGGTCATATCGATGAACAAAGGGTGCTTAACGCGGTTAAGCCGGATAAGGACGTGGACGGGTTTCACCCCTCCAACGTGGGAAAAGCCTGGCTGGGACAGAGGGCCTTCCTTCCCGCCACCCCCATCGGCATCCACGAGCTCCTTCTCCGCTATAACTACGCTAACCTCAAGGGAAAGAACGTGGTGATGGTGAACGTGGATAACCTGGTCGGTAAACCCCTTGCCTCCCTGTGGGCCCAGGAGGAGATCGGGGCCAACGTGACCCTCTGTCATCCCCTGTCCCCCGACCTTGCCGATTACACCCGCAGGGCCGACATCGTGGTGGTGGCCGTGGATAGGCCCGCCTTCATCAAGGCGGACATGGTAAAGGAGGGCGTGATCGCCATTGACTTCGGCGCAAACTACGTAAAGGACCCCTCAAGCGATAAGGAAAAGCTGGTCGGAGACCTCGACTTCGAGGCCGTTAAGGAAAAGGCCGAGGCGATCACCCCCGTACCGGGTGGCGTCGGCCCCATGACGGTCACCATGCTCATGCACAGCACGGTGGCAGCGGCAAAAATGGCCAGTGGTATGTATGGAGGTGGAAATGGAAGATAATATCGTCGAAAAGAAAGCACCGGGTAGATCGAAGAAGGTGAAGGTGCTCGGAGAGACTTATGAACCGGGAAAACCTGACAGTGAAGAACTAGGCAGATGGCGGCAAAAACTTTCCAGCAGGGTGGAAAAGCTAAAATATCTTCAGACCGGTGAGAGATATCTTTACGGAAAGGACTGGTATGGCAGTGAAAAGAGGAAAAATCCAGCCTGATTTAATAGGGGAGGTTAAAAATGACCATTGAAATTCCTAAAACGCAATATAGTGGCAAGATCAGGGAAATTACGCTGGGTGAAGGAAACAGCAAGATCATAGTAGGTGGTGAATCTTGCTACCCCTTTTACCTGTTTGAAGGCGAGATGCCCTGGATTCCAAGGATAGCAATGGAGGTCTATGATACGGAGCCTGAGGAGTGGGCCGAAGCGGCCCTGGAACCATTCTCGGGGGTCACTTCAGACCCCGTTTTATGGGCGAAGAAATGTATTGATGATTACGGTGCCGAGATGATCGCTTTGCAACTGGAGAGCACTGACCCCAATGGGCTGGATCGTGGTGCAGATGAGGCTGCTGCCGTAGTTAAGAAAGTGGCTGATGCCATCGACGTGCCTTTGATTGTCTGGGGTACCGCCAATCACGAAAAGGATACCGCGGTATTGGGTAAAGTAGCCGAAATCTCTCACGGGAAAAACCTGATCATCGGTCCGATTGAGGAAGGAGATCATAAAAAAATCGGGGCACAGGCTATTGCCTATGGGCATACAGTTATTGCCTCAACACCTATAGATATTAACCTAGCCAAGCAGCTTAATATCTTGCTGGGAAATCTGGGTGTACCGGATGAAAAGATTATAATGGATCCTACTGTAAGCGGCATAGGTTATGGTATCGAATATTCCTATTCGGTAATGGAACGAATGCGAATGGCTGGACTTGCCCAGCAGGACGAAAAATTACAGTACCCCATTATCTGTAATCTCGCTAAAGAAGTTTGGAAAACAAAGGAAGCGCACCTTAGCGCTGAAGAAGCCCCCGGTCTGGGTAACGCTGCAAGGAGAGGAATTCTGATGGAGGCGATGTCGGCCATGGTGCTTTTAATGGCTGGCGGAGATGTCATAATTATGCGCCATCCAGAAGCGATTAATCTGGTCAAGTGGGCAATAACCGAGCTCACGTCGTCTTAATTTTGAGGTGGAGAAATGGCAGACAAAGACAATAGAAGCATAGATCAGGCTACCAATGAAATGATAACAAAGGCTGCTTCCGATGGCTGCAGTATAGTCTTCGACAGGGCTGATACTATGAAGCCATGCCCGATTGGTTCGGTGGGTAATTGCTGTCAGAACTGCAGCATGGGGCCGTGCCGTGTGCCGCTTGCTAAGGGTAAAGAAGAGACGCCTGAGGAAAAGAAAAAACGGAGAGGTGTGTGCGGTGCTACAGCGGAGACCATCGCAGCCCGCTTTTTTGCTCGTATGGTAGCGGGTGGCGCGGCTGCCCATGGCGATCATGCCCGAAAGGTCACCGAGGCATTCATTGCTGTAGCAAGGGGAGAGGCACCAGGTTATCAGATAAAGGACGAGCAGAAACTTCTACAGCTTGCGCTTGATTTAGGAGTAGAAATCGGCGAACGAAGCAACGAAGAAATAGCGGTTGATATCGGTGAAATCCTCCTGAAGGAGTTCGGCAGACAGGGAGGGGAAATATTGTTCCTCAAGAGGGCACCCCTGAAGCGCCAGGAGCTATGGCGCAAGCAGGGAGTGGCGCCTCGGGGAATAGACAGGGAAGTGGTGGAAATCATGCATCGTACTCATATGGGCGTAGATCAGGACTATACCAGTTTGCTCAGGCAGGCCGTTAGAACATCCCTTTCTGATGGATGGGGGGGTAGCATGATCGCCACCGAACTACAGGATGTCCTTTTTGGAACACCAGCTCCTGTTCTGGGCCGTATAAATCTTGGTGTTCTAAAGGAGGATGAAGTAAACCTGATTATTCATGGACATGAGCCTCAGCTGGCAGAGATGCTGGCAGTGATTACTCAGGAACCTGATATGATTGAATATGCCAGATCGAAAGGAGCCAAGGGGTTGAACCTTGCCGGTATGTGCTGTACCGCCAATGAGATATTGATGAGACACGGAATACCTCTTGCCGGTAATTTTCTGCAGCAAGAACTGGCTATTGTTAGTGGTGTCCTGGATGCGATAATAGTCGATGTGCAGTGTATCATGCAAGGCCTGGCCGATGTGGCCCAGTGCTATCATACCAAGGTTATAACTACAGACCCGCGGGCACAGATTGAAGGAGCGATGCATATCGAGTTCGATGAGCATCATGCCGCTGATATTGCAAGGAAGATAATCAAGATAGCTATCGATAACTTTACTAATAGGAGCCCCAAGGTTAAAGTTCCCAAGGAGCAGGCCGATCTAATTGCTGGCTTCAGTCATGAGACTATCAACTATCTGATGGGCGGTCTCTTCCGGGCGTCCTACCGTCCTTTAAACGACAATATTATTAATGGCAGGATAAGGGGTGTGGCAGGCGTTGTGGGGTGTAATAACGCCCGGGTTACTCATGATAGCGCTCATGTCACTATGGTAAAGGAGCTTATCAAAAACGATGTTCTGGTACTACAGACAGGCTGTAGTGCAATGGCCAGTGCCAAGGCCGGCCTTATGGTCCCAGAGGCAGCTGATCAATACGCCGGTGAGGGCCTGGCATCAGTATGTAACGCCATCGGTATACCACCGGTGTTGCACTTGGGATCATGTGTGGATAATGCACGTATTCTGGTTGCGGCTACCATGATGGTCAAGGACGGTGGCCTGGGCGATGACGTCAGTGATCTGCCGGTAGCCGGAGCGGGTCCGGAGTGGATGAGTGAAAAGGCAATCTCTATCGGCCAGTATTTTGTGGGTTCAGGAATATTTACCGTGTTTGGGGTTAACTGGCCTACTCTTGGCAGTAAAGAAGTGACCGATTTCCTGTTCAAGGATTTTGAGCAGATGTATGGAGGGATGTGGGCCTTGGAGTCGGATCCTATTCAGGCTGCCAAGTTGATGATTGAACATATCGATAAGAAGCGCAAAGCACTTGGCATTGATAAAGCCAGAGAGAGAATTCTCTATGATATGGAAATGAGGCGTGAACTGGATGCTGCCTGACAGTCAAAATCCAAAGGTGTAAGAGGAGAAGAATGTCAAAGATAATTGCATCAGCTGCTATCCGCGGGGCATATAAAATTGTAGGGCAGGCCGAGGAAAAGTGGCAACAGGCAATGGATAAATGGGGTGCCA
>Ga0209164_1003302_pt1 | contig 15494 bp, 10 predicted proteins | sample MTBNYHSulfiMetaG_FD_187458 | JGI IMG/M metagenome (GOLD analysis project Ga0209164, IMG submission 187458) | Enrichment culture microbial communities from rom New York Harbor, USA that are MTBE-degrading - MTBE-NYH (New York Harbor Sulfidogenic)... | ecosystem: Environmental > Aquatic > Marine >...
CACCGCGAGGCCCTCGTCCTCGGCCTTGTGGGCGAGCATCGGGCCGCGGATCAGGTCGCCGATGGCGTACACGTTCGCGAGGTTGGTCCGGAAGTGGTCGTCCACCCTGACCTGGCGCCCGTCCATCTCCACCCCGACGGTCTCGAGCCCCGTGCCCTCGGTGCAGGGCCGGCGCCCCACCGACACCAGCACCCGGTCGCAGACGATCTGCTCCCGCTCCCCCTTGGCGTTCTCGACCGTCGCGGCGACCCGCTCGCCGACCTCGGCGGCGACCACCTTGCTCTGCAGCCGGATGTCCAGCCCCTGCTGGCCGAGGGCGCGGGCCAGCATCTGGGCGATCTGGCGGTCGGCGAACGGGGTGACGGTGGGCAGCATCTCGACCACCGTGACCTTCGCGCCGAGACGGGCCCAGACGCTCCCCAGCTCCAGCCCCACGGCGCCGGCGCCGATGACCAGGAGGTGGCCGGGGACCTCGGCGAAAGAGAGGGCTTCGGTGGACGACACTACCTTCTCACCGTCGAAGGGCAGGAAGGGGAGTTCCACCGGCTCCGAGCCCATGGCCAGGAGGACGTTCTTCGCGGCGAGCTCGGTCGGTCCCTCGTCGCCGTGGACCGCGACCCGGTCCGGCGCCGTGAGCTCGCCGCGGCCGGTCAGGACCTTCACCTTGTTCTTTTTCATCAGCAGGCCGACGCCGTCGGTGAGCTCGCGAACGACCTTCTCCTTGCGCGCCATCATCCGAGCGAGGTCGAGGCGGACCTCGGGCACCTCGATCCCGTGGTCGGCGAAGCGGTCGCGGGCCTCGGCGAAGAGCTCGCTCGACTCCAGCAGCGCCTTGGACGGGATGCAGCCGATGTTGAGGCAGGTGCCGCCGAGGGACCGTCGCTTCTCCACCAGGGCGGTGGCCAGCCCGAGCTGGGCGGCGCGAATGGCGGCGACATACCCTCCGGGGCCAGCGCCGATGACGACCAGGTCGAAGCTCTCCACCTCACACCTCCAGGAGCATTCGCTCGGGGTTCTCGATGCAGTCGACGATGCGGCGCAGGAAGGTCACTGCCTCGCGGCCGTCCACCAGGCGGTGGTCGTAGGACAGGGCGAGGTACATCATCGGGCGGACCACCACCTGGTCCTCCACCACCACCGGCCGCTTCTTGATCGTGTGCATGCCGAGGATGGCGCTCTGGGGGGGGTTCAGGAACGGGGTAGAGAGGAGGGAGCCGAAGACACCCCCGTTGGACACCGTGAACACGCCGCCGACGAGGTCGGAGAGCTCCAGCTTGCGATCCCGGGCCTTCTCCGCCAGCATCCCCAGCTGCCGCTCGACCTCCGCCATCGAGAGCCGGTCGACGTCGCGCAGCACCGGCACCACCAGCCCCTTCTCGGTGGAGACGGCGACCCCGATGTCGTAATAGTGGTTGGTGACGATCTGGTCCCCCTCGATGAAGGCGTTGACCTGCGGCACCGTCTTGAGGGCGTCCACCGACGCCTTGAGGAAGAAGGACATCAGCCCCAGGTCGACGCCGAACCGTTCCTTGAACTGGCCTCTGAAGCGTGCCCGAAGCTCGAGCACTCGCGTCATGTCGACCTCGTTGAAGGTGGTCAGGATCGCGGCCGTCTGCTGGGCCTGGACCAGGCGCTCGGCGACGCGGGCCCGCAGCGGGGTCATGGGGGCGCGGGTCTGGCGCTCGCCTGATGGAGCGGGCTTCTGGGCTGGCGCCGCCCGCGGGGCCGTCTGGGGTGGCGGGGGCGCGGGGGAGGGGACGGCGGCGGCCGGCTCGCGGGCGGGTTCGGGGGTTTGACCCGCCTGGAGGTGGCGCAGCACGTCCTCCTTGGTCAGCCGGCCGTCGCGGCCGCTCGCCGGGATGGCGGCGGGGTCGAGGTGGTGCTCCACCACCAGCCGCTGCACCGCCGGCGACAGGTGCTCGACCCCGGCCAGCTTGGCGTGGGCTTGGGGGAAACCCGCCGGGGTTGTCAACGGCGGTTCGGCGGCCGTTGCCGCGGGCTTCTCCGTGTCCGGGGCTGGCTCGGGCGCCGCCGGCTTCGCGGCGCCCTCCGTCGGCGCCACCGACGTGTCGACCCGCCCGACTACCTGGCCGATGCTCACCTGCTCGCCGGCGGGGACCAGCACCTCGAGGCGGCCCGCGTGCTCGGCGTTGACGGTCATGGTCACCTTGTCCGTCTCGAGGACGAAGAGCGGGTCGTCGACCGCGACCACGTCGCCGCTCTTCCGGCTCCACTCCACCAACAGCCCCTCGGTGATGGACTCCCCGACCTGTGGGATCTTGACCTCGGCGCTCATGTCCAGCCCCCCTCCCGACGCTTCGCGGGGCAGTGTATCCCGCGTCGCTTCGCTCCGTCGACGTCGGTCTCGCCTGTCCGTTCCCGTTCCATGACCCGTTCCCGATGGAACGGTGGTCGGCTCGGCCGACGAGGCCGACCTTCACCTTGTGAGCGCCTCCCGCACGAGCCGCTCCTGCTGCTGGCGGTGGACCCCGGGCGACCCGGTGGCCGGGCTCGCGCTCACGTCGCGCCCCACGTATCGCAGGCGTCGGTCCGGCAGGAGGTCGAGGAACACCTGCAGCATGTAGCTCCAGGCACCCCGGTTCTTCGTTTCTTCCTGTACCCAGACCATTTCGGCGTCGGTGTGGGGGGCGATGGTGTCGAGGAAGAGCTCGGAGTTGAACGGGTACAGCTGCTCGACCCGGACGACGGCCACGTCGTCGACCCCGTCACGCTCGCGGGCCTCGACCAGGTCGTAGTAGACCTTGCCGGAGCAGAGCAGGAGCCGGCGGGCCTTCGCCGGGGGTTTGGGGTCTGCGAGGACTTCCCGGAAGCGCGAGCCGAGCAGATCCTCCACCGGCGACACCGCCCGCTTGTGGCGCAGGAGGCTCTTCGGGGACATCACCACCAGCGGCCTGCGGAAGGGGCGCTTGAGCTGCCGCCGGAGCGCGTGGAAGTGCTGGGCCGGGGTGGTCAGGTTGCAGACCTGGAGGTTGTCCTCGGCACACAGGGCGAGGTAGCGCTCCAGGTAGGCGCTGGAGTGCTCCGGCCCCTGCCCCTCGTAGCCGTGGGGCAGGAGCATGACCAGACCGGAGCTGCGCTCCCACTTGTCGAGCGAGGCGCCGATGAACTGGTCGATGATGACCTGGGCGCCGTTGGCGAAGTCGCCGAACTGCGCCTCCCAGAGCACGAGCACCTTGGGGTCGACCAGGGAGTAGCCGTAGTCGAAACCGAGGACCGCGGCCTCGGACAGCATGCTGTTGTAGACGCAGAACCTCGGCTGGCCGGGGCGGATGTGGTTGAGGGGGGTGTGCTTGTCCTGGGAGGTGAGGTCGAACCAGGCGGCGTGGCGTTGGGAGAACGTGCCGCGGATCGAGTCCTGGCCCGAGAGGCGCACCGGGTACCCCTCGGCGAGGAGGGTGCCCATGGCGAGCAGCTCGGCAAGGGCCCAGTCCACCTCGCCCCGGTCCCGGATCGCCTCGAGCTGGGTCGGGAGCCGACGGGCCACCTTGGGGTTGAGGCTGAAGCCCTCGGGCACGGTGGTGAGGGCGCGCGCCACCTCGACGAGGAGGTCGTGGCCGACGCCGGTGGCGACCGGCCCGTGCGAGTAGGGGCGGTCGTACTCCTCCCAGGCGCCGTTGAACGCGTGCTCGCGTCGCAACGGCAAGGGACAGCTGACCTTGACGCTCTCGAAGGCCTCCTGCAGGCGCTGCTTGAACTCCTCGGCGATTCGCTCGGCGTCCACGGGGGTGAGGGCGCCAACGTCCACCAGCCGACGCTGGTAGAGGGTGCGGACCGGGGGCCTGGAGGCAATCTTGCGGTACAGCACCGGCTGCGTGAAGGCCGGCTCGTCCCCCTCGTTGTGACCGTGGCGGCGGTAGCAGAGCATGTCGACCACCACGTCGCGGTGGAAGCGCTGGCGAAAGCGCAGCGCGAGGTCCACGACGTAGACCACCGCCTCGGGGTCGTCGCCGTTGACGTGGAAGATGGGGGCCTCCACCAGCTTGGCGACGTCGGTCGGGTAGCGCGACGAGCGCGCTTCACCCGGCAGCGTGGTGAAGCCGATCTGATTGTTGACCACGAGGTGCACGGTGCCGCCGGTTCGATACCCCTCGAGCTGGGAGAGGTTGAACGTCTCGGCAACCAGTCCCTGACCCGCAAAGGCGGCGTCGCCGTGGATGAGCAGGGGGATGACCCTGGAGCGCTGGTCGAGGTCGCCGCGACGGCGCTGCTTGGCGCGCACCCGTCCCTCGACCACCGGGTTCACCGCCTCGAGGTGGCTGGGATTGGCGGTGAGGCTGATGTGCAGTGCCCGTCCGGAGCTGGTGACGTAGTCCGAGCTGTAGCCCCGGTGGTACTTGACATCGCCGTCGCCGCCCACCATGTCCGGCTGGATGTTGTCCTCGAACTCGTGGAAGATCATGTGGTAGGGCTTGCGCATGACGCTCGCGAGGACGTTGAGACGGCCCCGGTGGGCCATGCCCATGACGATCTCCTCGGCCCCGCTGGCTGCGGCGGACTCGATGAAGGCGTGCAGAGCCGGGATCAGCGACTCGGCGCCCTCGAGCGAGAATCGTTTCTGACCCATGTAGCGGCTCTGGATGAAGGTCTCGAACAGCTCCGCGTCCACGAGCTGAGAGAGGATGGTCTTCCGCTCCGAGGCGTCGAGGCGCGGCCGGTTCCGCCGCGGCTCCATTTCCCCCTGCAGCCAGCGACGCACCTCGCGGTCCTGGATGTGAACGTACTCGACGCCCACCGGGCCGCAGTAGATCTCCTGGAGGATCGCGAGAATCTCCCTCAGAGGCGCCCGCCCGACTCCGCCGAGGTGCCCGGCGTCGAAGACCTGGTCGAGGTCGCCCTCGTCCAGGCTGAAGCGCTCGAGCTCGAGGTCGGGGACCGCCGACGGGGCGCCACCGAGGGGGTCCACCTGGGCCACCAGGTGGCCGATGCTCCGGTAGGCGAAGATGACGCTGGCCACCTGCGACTGCTTGTGGGCCTTCGAAGCCGCCACGCACTCGCGGGGGCACATCGCCAGCTCGAAACCGGTGAAGAACAGGCGCCACTCCTCGGACACGGCGGCGGGGTCGCCCTGCCAGCGCGCGTACATCTCCTCGATGTAGTCCGAGCTTCCCAGAACGGGGAGAGCGGCGTTTCCTTGACGCGAGGTGGGACGGGTCGCCATGGTCAGCTCCTCTGGGCACGCTGCCAACGAGCGCAACGGTCAGCCGGATTATCCCATTCCGGTGTGCCGATCTCGATCCCGTTGTCGAGGTCGCGGTCGGGCCGGGGAGGTTCTTCGCGGACGGGATCGAGATCGGGATCGGGAGGGAGGCGGCAGTCAGCCGCGGCCTCAGGGGGTCAACACGATTTTTCCGAACACCTGGCCCGAGGCGAGCAGGCGGTGAGCGTCGCCGGCGTGCTCGAGGCGCAGGACATGGTCGACCACGGGGCGGAGCCGGCCCGACTCGAGGTCGGTTCCGAACCGGGCGAGGAACGCGCGGATGATCGCCGACTTCTCGTCCGCCGGCCGGCTGCGCAGAGTCGAGCCGACCAGGGTGAGGTGCCGGCCGAGCACCGCCCGCAGGTCGATCTCCCCGCGTGGCCCTCCCTGGAGGCCGATCAGGACCAGCTTCCCGCCCCGGGCGAGCACCCGGGTGTGAAGGTCGAGGTACGGCGCGCCGACGCAGTCCAGGACGACGCCGACACCGCGACCGTCGGTGAGCTCCTCCACGCGCGCGGCCAGGTCGGCGGTGCGGTAGTTGAGGGCGGAGTCCGCGCCGAGCTCCAGGCACCTGCGGCAGCGCTCGTCGGAGCCCGCGGTGACCAGGACCCGGGCGCCGGCGAGGCGGCACAGGGTGATGGCGGCGGTGCCGACCCCGCCGCTGCCGCCGTGCACCAGGGCAGTCCGGCCGGCCTCGAGGCCACCGAGCTGGAACAGGTTGAGAAAGGCGGTCAGAAAGACCTCCGGCAGGGCGCCCGCCTCGACGTTGGTGAGGGTGCCGGGCACCGGGATCGCGCACCCGGCCGGCACCGCCACCTGCTCGGCGTAGCCCCCGCCAGCGAGCAACGCCATCACCCGGTCGCCGACGCGGTGGCCAGTCACACCCGCACCGAAGGCCGTGACGATGCCGCCGCATTCCAGGCCGAGGAGGGAGGACGCCCCGGGGGGCGGCGGGTAGAGTCCGCGGCGTTGGAGCAGGTCCGCGCGGTTGACGCCCGCCGCCGTCACCCGGATCAGGACCTCCCCGGGGCGCAGGTCGGGGGACGGGACCTCGCCGACCCGGAGCACCGACTCGTCGCCGGGACGGTCAAAGATCACCGCCCGCATCAGCGCCTCCTCCTCAGCGCCGCGGGCTGAATCGTCGCCCCTGGGTCGCGGGTCACCCACACCAGCACGGCATCCTCCACGCGACGGGGACGCGGCCACGCACGACCCGTCGCGCGGCAAGATCCGCATCGCGCATCCGCAGGGTCGCAGCACCGGTCCGCGCCAGATGCCGAGAGCATAGCTCATTTCGCTCCCCCTCCGAGCGTCCCTCGGTCGCGAAGGAATTGCAGCTCGACGGAGCTCGGTTGAAACGAATCAGAGGCAGCTACGCCGTGCGCCTGGGACAAGGGGGTGTCTGATGTGGCAACGGGGTCAGCGGGGAATGGGTTCGGTCGGGGCGGTGCTCGTGACCGTGGTAGTGCTGGCGATCGTCGGCACTGTGGTGTTTCTCGTCAAAGGCAGGGACCACGCCAGGGAGCTGAAGCAGCTTCTCGGGGAGGCCGACGAACGGGTGGCCTCGGCGCAGGCCGCGGCGGGCGAGCTCGGGCGCGAGCTGGCCGGCGACATCGCCCGGTGCCTCGCCGCGACCATCGCCGACGACCTGATTCGTCCCGAGCGCTCCATGCTCGACGCCCAGCTCGCAGCGATCGTGCGCGGGGACCACGTCGCGGGGGTTCTCGTTCTCGGACCCGGCGGCGAGGTGATCGCTGCCACCGACCGGCGCTTCGCCGGCCGGACCCTGGACGACCCGACCGCGATGCGGGCGCTGGCGACCACTGCCGTCACGGTCATGCCGGACGGGCCGGCGCCGGGCCAGGTCGAAGCCGCGGCGCCGTTGTACGCGGGCAGCGAACGGGTCGGGACGGTGCTGGTGTTCGTTGACCTGGGCGACTTCGCCATGGTGCCGGCAGCCGAACCGTTCGCGGACGAGTAGACCCTTCAAGGCGAGCAAGGACAGTTTACTGGGGTGCGCTTTTCCGGCGTCGAGACGGCCGCGCCAGGGGTCGTGGGGCGGTCGTGACGACCGGACGTGGGATGGCGCTCCACTCGAAGCAGCGTGGCGACCGACCCGTTCTCGCGAGGGCCTGCCGGGGCCCATGGCGTGAGCCCCCGAGCGGAGAAAGGCCGATGAGGCCACTGCACTGGATCTCGCGTTGAGGGGCTGCGCACGCGAGGGGTAGTGGGAGCATCCGCGGCGGGCCGGTCGCCGGGGTGGCATACAATACCCGCGCCGCGTCAGCGGCCATGGAGGAGCTCATGATCGAACCGACCATCGACCGGCAGGACCTCGAAACCTGGGCCGGCTATCTCCTGGACCACTCCCTCGGGGGGATCACCCCCTCGGACCGGGTGATGATCAAGGGCGAGCGCATCGCCTGGCCCCTGATGGAGGTTCTGGAGCGGCGCGTGATCCAGGCCGGCGCCGTGGCGGACGTCTACGTGGTGCCGCCCGACAACGACCGCGGCCGGGTGTGGTCGGCCACCATGGGTCGGCTGGGCAGCGCCGACCAGCTCGGGCGAATCCCGGAGTGGCACCGAGCACGTTACGAGAGCATGACCAAGTACGTCGAGGTGCTGGGGGCGGAGGACCCGTCCCGCTTCGCAGGTCTCGAGCCGGGTCAGGTGCGGGCGCTCGCGGCAGCGGATCGCCCCTTCGCCGACATCCGGCTTGCCAGGCCGTGGGTGATCACCCTGTACCCGACCCCCGGCTTCGCCGCGCTGGAGGGGATGGACCCCGACGAGTACACGAGGTTCATCGTTCGCGCTTCGACGGTGGACCCGCGACCTCTCAAGGAGGCGGAGGAGCGGATCGCGCCCCTGTTCGACAACGGCCGGCGAATGGAGATCCTCACCGAGCACCCGCGGGACGGGAGAGCCCTCAAGCTCGACCTCGACATCGAGCCGGGCCGAGCCAGGATCTCATACGGTCTGAGGAACTTCCCGGATGGCGAAGTGTTCACGAGCCCGCACGCGGCGCGGACCGAAGGGGAGGTCTTCCTCGACCTGCCCGTGACCTACGGCGGCAACGACATTCGGGGCATCTACCTGCGGTTCGAGGCGGGGCGGATCGTCGAGTACGGGGCCGAAGCCGGCGGGGACCACCTGGCGGCCATCGTCGAGACCGACGAGGGTTCCCACCGCCTTGGGGAGGTGGCGCTGGGGATGAACCCGGGCCTGGACCGCGTGCTCAAGCACCCTCTGTTCGTGGAGAAGGTCGGCGGGACGCTGCACGTTGCGATCGGCGCCAGCTACGAGGACTGCTACGTGGCGGACCCGGCGGGGTCCGAGGGCCGAGCGCGGCTGGAAGAGCTCGAGCGGGGTGGGGTGCTGAACCGGTCGGCCCAACACGTGGACATCGTGGCCGACTTCCGCCCCGGTGGCTGCGGGCGCTCGGTGAGGATTGACGACGTCGCGCTGGTGGTCCGGGACGGCGTCTGGGTGAAGGGGTGAGGCATGCCTGAGAGCGTCAAGGGAACGGCAGCCGTCGCGGCATCGCCGCGGCGGTTGGAGGAGATCCTCCCGACGGACATCTTCAAGGAGCTCCGCCGTGGGGTCCTCGGGCAGGACGGAGCCCTGCGCTACGTGTCCGTGGCGGTGTACAAGCACACCACCGGCAGGGTGGCCGGGAACATCATGTTGATCGGCAGCTCGGGAACCGGCAAGACGACCATCATGAACAACATCCAGCGCCTGTACCACGAGGTGCCGGAGTACCGGCCGTTTCGGGCCATGACCATCATCAACGCCAACCTCCTGGTGGACGCCGACCGGATGGAGTTCCAGCCGGCGCGGTTGTTCCAGGCCGTGGAGCAGCGGGTGAGGGCCCTTCTGGGCGACCGCCCGAGTCGCGAAGCGCTCAAGGAGGCGATGGAGCGGGCCACCATCTGCATCGACGAGGTCGACAAGATGTCGTCGGTGGTGGCCGGCAAGCCAAACCCCATCGGGGTGGTGCTGCAGCAGGGGCTGCTCACCCTCATGGAGGGGGAGCTGGTGGCCTTCCGCACCCACGCCGTCGTCGACGGCGTCGAGCGTGAGGTGACCCTGGACATCGACACCAAGCACATGATGTTCATCTGCGGCGGCGCCTTCGAGAGCCTCTACGATCAGGTCTACTTCAGGGTGGTCAAGCCCGGCAGCGGGGAGAAGCTCAAGTCCCAGGCGATCCAGACCGCCGACGGGCAGGTCCGGATCGAGACCCGGTTCGCCCTTGCCGACTTCCTCAAGCCGGAGGACATGTTCGAGTACGGCATGGTGCCGCAGTTCATGGCCCGCTTCGACAACCTGGTGCTGCTGCGGGACCTGGACGTGGACGTTCTGAAACGGATCCTGCTGGACTCGCTCGACTCCCCTTTCGTGCGGTCGCGAGCCTACTTCGAGGTGATGGGAATCGCGCTCGAGATGGAGGACCTGGCCGCGTCGCTCATCGCCGAGAAGGCGGAGAAGAACACGCGCACCGGGGCCCGGGCTCTGAGGGCGGTGTTCGGCCGGATCGTGAACCCGCTGGAGTTCGACCCGTGGCGGCACGAGGGTCTCGAGGACCGGGCGGACGGTGGGCATCGCCTCGTGGTCACGGCTGAGATGGCGCGGCGGGTGACGTAGCAGCGGTCAGCTGTGAGCTTTCAGCCGTCAGCTTTCAGCTTTCAGCTCCCCCGCCCTCCCGGCAGCCCTTCGACGAGGGTGCACGGCGTGGTCATTGCTGGCACCCGAGGCGCGGCCTCCTCATCGTCGATGCCGCAGTGGTCTGCGGAGCGGGAGTGGGGTGCGAACCGCGAAGACGCGAAGGACGCGAAGAGAGAGGCCTGATGGCTCGCCTTGGCGTCTTCGCGGTTCAGACTCCCTCTGCGCCTCTGCGTCTCTGCGTCTCTGCGTCTCTGCGTTCAATCGGGCGGGTGGCCGGCTCTGCGCCTCCGGGCGGGTGTGGGGGGCTCCGCGCCTCCCCCTTGCGCCTTTGCGTCCTCCTCGCGTCTTCGTGGTCCAGAAACCCCCTCTGCCCTACATGGACATGCGGCTGCCACGACCGCCGGTCGGGCTGGTACAGTGGCGGGGATGGCGCGGCTGCTGGTGGTGGACGACGACGTCGAGCTGACGGCGCTCCTCGGTGAGTACCTCTCCGGCGAGGGGTTCGCCGTCACCGCCGCCGCTGACGGCGAGGCCGGTGTTCGCGCCGCCCTCGAGGGTTCGCCGGACCTGGTGGTCCTGGACGTGATGCTCCCCCGCCTCAACGGCTTCGACGCCCTGCGCCGGATTCGCGAGCGCTCCACAGTGCCGGTGATCATGCTCACCGCCCGGGGCGACGAGGTTGACCGCATCGTCGGGCTGGAGCTGGGGGCGGACGACTACCTGGCCAAGCCCTTCAGCCCGCGGGAGCTGGCGGCGCGAGTCAGGGCAGTGCTGCGGCGCAGTCACGGGCAGCTGCCCGGCGGGGCGGGGCGGGTGGTGGTGGGGGACCTGGACCTTGACACCGCCGCGCGACAGGTCCGCCGAGGGGGAGAGCGGGTCGAGCTCACCGGGACCGAGTTCTCGCTCCTGGCGCTCCTGGCCCGCGAGGCCGGGAACGTGGTGACGCGCCAGGTGCTGTACCGCGAGGTCCTCGGGCGTCGCCCGCTCGTGTACGACCGCAGCCTCGACGTCCACGTCAGCAATCTGCGGCGCAAGCTCGGCCCGCTGCCGGACGGCGAGGAGCGCATCAAGACCCTGCGCGGGGTGGGGTACCAGTACGTGAGGGTGGAGGGCTGAGTGCGGAGCCTGTTCCTCCGCATTTTCGTCTGGTTCTGGCTGGCCATGGTGGTGGTTGCGGCCGTCCTCATCGTCTCCTCGCCGTTCTTCACCCGCTCGCGGCCGGGGCTGGAGCGCTGGCAGCGTGCCAGCGAGCGGGCGCTCGCGGCACGGGTCGAGGACGCTGCAGCTCGGGTCGAGCGCGGCGAGCCGGGTCTCGACCACGAGAGCCGGCGGCGTGGTCACCACCCGGTCGCGGTTTTCACGCTCGACGCCGCGGGGAATCCGACGGCGGGACCACCGCCGCCGGCGAGCGTGGTGAGCTTTGCCCGCCGGGTCGGGACGATCGGTGAGGACGTGGTCGAGCGGACCGGCTCCTTGCACCTGCTGGGCCGGGGGGTGGCCGCTCCGGATGGGGAGCGGTACGTGGTCGTCGCCGTCGTTCGCCGCCCCCCCCAGCTCGTCGACCTGCTGGAGCCCGGCGCCCTGGGCTGGCGACTGGCGGTGCTGACCCTTCTGGTGGGGGCGCTGTGCCTGGTTCTCGCCCGGCAGTTGACCGCGCCCGTGGCGGTGCTCCAGGGGGTAGTCCGCCGCCTGGCCGAAGGGGATCTCGGGGCGCGGGTCGACGCGGCGGTCGAGTCGCGGCGGGACGAGATCGGCGCGCTGGCCCGCGACTTCAACGCCATGGCGTCGAGGATCCAGGGGCTGGTGTCGGCCCAGCAGCGCCTGGTCCGAGACGTGTCCCACGAGCTGCGATCACCGCTGGCTCGAATGCGGGTCGCCCTGGAGTTGGCCCGCCAGCGGACTTCGGCTGGCGGCGGGGACGACGCGCTGGAGAGGATCGGGCGCGAGGCGGAGCGGCTCGAGCGCATGGTGCAGCAGCTGCTCACCCTGTCCAGGCTCGAGGCGGGCGTCCTGGAAACCGGTTCGGAGTCGGTGGACCTGAGCCTCCTTGCCGGGGAGGTGGCCGAGGACGCCGCCTTCGAGGCGAGCGCTCGAGGGGTGAGGGTCTCGGTGGGGGCGTCGGGGACCTGCCGGGTCACGGGGCACCCCGAGACCCTTCGCAGCGTGGTTGACAACCTGCTGCGCAACGCCATCAGCTTCAGCCCGGACGACAGCGAGGTGTGGGTCGACGTGTCGACGGATGGCACCGAGGCAGTGGTGCGCGTAGCGGACCACGGGCCGGGGGTGCCGGACGAGCAGCTCACGGCGCTCTTCGAGCCGTTCTTCCGGGTCGAGGAGTCGCGCGACCGCGAGCGTGGAGGCGTGGGCCTCGGCCTTGCCATCGCGGCGCGTGCGGTGCAGCTGCACCGCGGTTCGATCGAGGCGCGGGGACGGGACGGGGGCGGTCTCGAGGTGATCGTGAGGCTGCCGGGCGAGATGAGTGAGGGCGGGACCGGGCTCGGTCACGAGCTCGGTTCTGGACAGAGTGGCGCGTAGTGACGTCCCGTGGAAGGCAGGATAGACTGGGGTCGTGGCGCCGCCGGTGACCCTGCGTTTCGACCTTGACCTCCACGAGTCCCTGGGGCGCCGTCTCCGGCCCGAGGCGTTGGTGGCCCAGCAGGACCGCAACCTGGTCATGGGCGTGCAGGGGGTGCTCGACCTCGACCTTGCCGACGATCTCGACTCGGCCTACAGGTCCATCGCGGCCCAGCGCCCGCTCGCGCTCGGGCGGTACCTGCTCCGAAAGCCGCCGGAGGCGAGTGCACCGTGGCGTTACGAGGCGGTGGTCCACGACCTGGACACGACGCCGAGCAGCCGACCGGGTGACGTGCGCCGCAGCCTCTCGGCAATCCTCGAGGACGCGGGACGGCGAGGGCTGCGGAGCCTGGCCAGCGAACCGCTCGGGGTGTACGAGCACCACGGCCTCACCTTCGAGGAGATGACGGACGCCTTCGACGTCGCCGTGGTCGAGGCCTGCGTGACCATCGCGGCGTCCGTGCGGTTGACCCTTCTGCTGGCGGACCTCGAGGACTTGGAGGAGATCTCGACACAGCTCCGGGCGCGGGTGCTGCGGCGGGCGAGTCGAAGCTTCAGGACGGTGGACGGCGACGCCGCGGTGGTGGAGATCCGGCAGGGGGGCGTGCGCCTTCACGTCCGGTTCGTTCCGGGGTCGTTGTCCGGGTACCTGGTGTCCCGGGTCGGGCAGGCGGTCTGAGGTGGGCGGAGAGCTGCCCGCGCGGGGGTGACGCGGGAGGGGATCATGGCGCGTTACATTCTCGTCTACGGCCACCCGTCGTTGGGGGAGCAGAGGTTTCCCCTCGAGGAGGACCGGACCTATCGGCTCGGCGCGAGGGGCGACAACGACATCGTCATCCCCCAGCAGGACGTGTCTCGCCACCACGCCGTGATCACCGTTTCCGGGGGCAAGCTCCGGTTGACCGATCTCGACAGCAAGAACGGGAGCTTCGTCAACGGAGTGCGAGAGGCGTCCTGCGAACTGCACGGGGGGGACCAGATCGGACTCTCCTCGGCGTCGCTGATGGTCGTCGAGGCCGTTGTGGACTCGGGAGGTGAGTCACCATCCGGAGAGGTGGCGGAGGCGCGGACGGGGACGGCGGGGAAGAACGGGCTCGACACGACCCAGCATCGGCTCGGTGCGTCGCCGGACGACCTGGTGGCGCTGTTGGAGATGACCGGGGCCGCGGTGGCGCGGGGGGGGGTCACGGCGCCGCTGGACTGGGCGGTGGAGAGGCTCGGGGCCGACGCCGCGCTGGTGGCGTACCGGGACCCGTCGGGCAACGTCGCCATTGTCGCGAGTGAAGGGGACCTCACGGGTCTGGTAAGCTCCCACGCCGACCTGGTCCGGATGGCCGCCGATCGGGTCGGGGGCAACGGCGGTGAGCCCAGCCTGGTCTCGCAGGAAGAGGTGAGCGGCTGTCAGATGGTCGTCGCTCGGCTCGACCGGGAACACCTGCTGATCCTGCGGTGTCCGTTCAACCCCCCCTCGGTGGGGGACCTGCGTGCGCTTGTCGCGGCGCAGAATGCGGTGCTGGCTGCGGCTCGGCGTGAGAGTGGCTCCGGGCCCGGCACGCAAGCAGGGGGACGGCAGGAGGTCGGTGCCACGAGCCTGCGATCGCTCCTGGAGCTCCCCCTCGCGGAGGGGCGGGAAGCGTTCGAGCGGCTGCGGGTGGAGCACGCGCTCAAGATGGCAGGTGGGAGCTGGACCGACGCCGCCGTGCGGCTCGGCATGACGCGCGCAGGGCTGTACAAGCTCGCCCGCCGGCTGGGGGTCTCGGGATAGGCCCTCGTGGCAGACCGCGTTCGGTGAGGGTGGCGCTATACTGGTTGTAGGGGCGGAGGAGGTGGGTGTCCGCTGCCCGCGCGAGCGGGTGGAGGAAAGTCCGGACTCCTGACGGGCAGCATGCCGGACAACGCCCGGCCGCGGCAACGCGAGGGAAAGTGCAACAGAGAGCAGACCACCCCGGGGACGGCCCGGGGAACGGGTGAAAGGGTGCGGTAAGAGCGCACCGCCCCTCCGGTGACGGGGGGGGCACGGAAAACCCCATGCGGAGCAAGGCCGAATAGGGGGACCGAGGGTCGCTCGTCCCCGCAACCCACCTCGGTGGGGGAGGTCCCCGGGTAGGCCGCTGGAGCCCGGCGGTGACGCCGGGCCAAGATGAATGGACACCGCCCGCGAGGGCACAGAATCCGGCTTACAGCCTCCTCCGCCCCTTTTCCCTCTCCCCCCGCCCAGCTGTCAGCCGTCAGCTGTCAGCTCCGCGCCCCTCCTCCTCGCTGACCCGCTGGCGTTCATCCGGAGGAGGGGTGGGTGGGGGAGCTGAGAGCCGAGTCGCTTGCACAATCCAGGTCACAGGCCGCGAGGTGATTGCCGCTCTTCGTAGGGGCGCGGCATGCCGCGCCCGCAATGCTGTCGCACACGACCAGCAACGTTCTGCAAAGTCTTTGGCAACTTCAAGTTGCGGCGGAAGACCTTGCGCCGGCGCGGGTGCGGCATGCCGCGCCCCTACGAGCATTCGGGCGGTCCTGTCCTTCAATCAGGCGGGTTTTTGAAACGCCTCAGCTGACAGCTGAAAGCTGAGAGCTTCCCGAGTATCCTTCCGCCGTGCATCGCTTCGAGCCTCTCGAGCCTGGTGAGCCGATCGGGGTCGTCGCGCTGTCCGGGCCGGTGGACCCCGCGCGGCTCGAGCGGGGGCTGGCCCGAGTGCGGGGGTGGGGCCATCCGCTCCTCCTCGCTCCGAACCTCGCCCAGCGGTCGGGGTACCTCGCGGGGAGCGACGACCTGCGCCTCGAGGGGTTGGAGTGGGTCCTGGACCGGGGCGCACGCGTGCTGCTGGCGGCACGGGGGGGATACGGGGTGACCCGGCTCCTGGGCCGGATGCCGTGGTCGCGCCTGGTGGGATGCGGGGCCTGCTTCGTCGGCTTCTCCGACCTGACCGCGCTCCTCAACCCCCTCGGGACCCGTGGCGGTCGGGTCCAGGTCCATGGCCCGATGGTGGCGGCCGGGCTGGCCCGGCCCGGAAACGCGCGGAGGCTGCTCGACGTCCTCCAG
>Ga0209164_1003307_pt1 | contig 15467 bp, 10 predicted proteins | sample MTBNYHSulfiMetaG_FD_187458 | JGI IMG/M metagenome (GOLD analysis project Ga0209164, IMG submission 187458) | Enrichment culture microbial communities from rom New York Harbor, USA that are MTBE-degrading - MTBE-NYH (New York Harbor Sulfidogenic)... | ecosystem: Environmental > Aquatic > Marine >...
GGAGCCCAGCCGGGGGCGGGTCCTTTTCGAGGACCAGGAGGTCAGCCACCTCAAGGGCAAGGGGTTGCTCAAATTCCGGAGCCAGGTCCAGGCGGTCTATCAGGACCCGTACTCATCCCTCAATCCCCGGATGCGGATAGATCACTCGGTGGCCGAGCCCCTGGTCACCCACCGGCTGCTGGGCAAGGAGGCCCGGCGGGAGAAGGTGGCGACCTTGATGAGGAAGGTGGGTTTGCTGCCGGAGCATGCCCTGCGCTACCCCCATGAGTTCAGCGGCGGCCAGCGCCAGCGGATCGGGATCGCCCGGGCTTTAGCCATCAACCCCAGGTTCCTGGTCCTGGACGAGCCGGTTTCGGCCCTGGACGTATCCATCCAGGCCCAGATATTGAACCTGCTGGCCGACCTCCAAAAGGAGCTCCGGCTTACGTATCTTTTTATCTCCCATGATCTGTCAGTGGTGGAGCACATCTGTGACCGGGTGGCGGTGATGTACCTGGGAAAAATCGTGGAGCGGGCCGAAAGCGGCTCCCTGTTCGCCAACCCCCTCCACCCCTACACCCAGGCTCTGCTCTCCGCGGTGCCCGTGGCCGACCCAGATCACCTGTTCCAAGCCATACCGCTCGAGGGCGAGATCCCCAGCCCCTTGAACCCGCCCCCAGGATGCCGGTTCCATCCCCGCTGCCCGCGGCGGATGGAGGTCTGCCAAGAGCAGGATCCTCGATGCCTGGAAAAGGAGTCCGGGCACCTGGTCTACTGCCATCTGTATGATTGAGGCGATCGAGCGCCGGGAGGCTGATCAAAGACCGGGGATCCCCGGAGGCTTAGTACTGCCGGGCCGGCCAGGATTTCTGAAAGCTTCCATCAACCGGCTCCGGGCCTCCGCTCAGCCGGCGAAACCCAGCCAGCGAGGGACGGTCATGGTGATGACCGGGATGTAGATCACCAGCAACAGAACAAAAAGCTCGACCAGGATGAACGGCCAGATGGCCTTGACGATCTGCCCCAGGCTTCTCTTGCTGACAATCATGGCCATGAACAGGCAGGCACCCATGGGCGGGGTCATCAGGGCGATATTCAGGTTGACGCACATCATCACCCCGAAATGGAGAGGGTCCACCCCCAGGTTGGTGGCCAAGGGGGCCAGGATGGGGCCCAGGATGAGGAGCGAGGCGGTTATGTCCAGGAACATGCCGATAAAAACCAACAAGAGATTGATCAGCAGCAGAATAAAATACTTATTCTGGGTGATGGACAGGAATAATTCGGCCACCATCTGGGGAATCTGCTGCATGGCCAGCAACCAGGCCAGGATTGAAGCCCCGGAAACGATGACGGCGATGATCCCCACGGTGATGGCGTTTCGGTACAGCAGCTCGTAGAGATCCTTGAGACCCAGGTTCCGGTAAATGAGGCAGCCCAGAAAGAGGGCGTAGCCCACCGCCACGGCCGCCGCCTCGGTGGGGGTCACCACTCCGCCGAGAATACCGCCCAGAATGATGAACGGCAGAACCAGGGCCGGCAGGGCCTGGCCGGTGGTGCGGGAGATGTTGCTTACGGTCAGGGGAATAACGTGCCGGGGGTAGTTGCGCCGTTTGGCATAAAACCTGGTCAAGATCATCAGGGACAGGCCGATCATCAAACCGGGCACAATGCCGGCGGCGAACAAGCCGGCGATGGAGACGCCCATGATCGCCCCGTAGATGACCATGATTATGCTGGGCGGGATGATGGGGGCGATGATCGAGGAAGCCACGGTCACCGCGGCGGAAAAATCGGTATCGTAGCCTTCCTTTTCCATGGCCGGGATGAAAACGCTTCCCAAGGCGGCGGTATCGGCCATGGCCGCCCCGGAGATGCCGCCGAAAATGATGCTGGTGACTATGTTCACCTGGGCCAGACCGCCCCTCATCCGACCGAAAAAGAGGTTGGCAAAGGCCACCAGGCGCTCGGTCAGCCCGATCCGGTTCATGATATCCCCGGCCAGCAGGAAAAACGGCAGGGCCAGGAAAGAGAAGCCGTCCATGGAGGAGAAGAACCGCTGGGGGATCATGGTCAGGAAGACGGGCTTGTCGATCAGGATGAACCCGAAAAGAGCGGTCAACCCGAGCACGAAACCCACCGGCATCCCGATCAGGGTGAGAACGATGAAGCTGGAGAGAAGGGATGTGGGCATAGATTGTTCCTGCGCTAGTCTTGGAGGGCGGCCTTCGGATGGGCCGGGGAGATGACGGTCCGGATCAGGCTGAGAGTTATCTGGACCAGGCTCAGCAGGGCGGAGACCGGAACGGCCAGATAAAACCAGTACATCGAGATCTGCATTGATTGGGCGGTCATCATGGTGTTAGACGCCATCCGGTAGCCTTTGGTCAGAAGGATATACATATAGGCGCCGATTAACAGGTGAACCGCCACGGAGAGGCACTTGGAGACCGGACCGGGCAGCATCTCGACCAGGAAGGGAATGGTGATGTGCTCCTTCCGCCAAATGGCCATGGAGATGGCGGTGAAGCCCAGCCAGATAAGGGTGTACCGGGCTATCTCTTCGGTCCACTGAAAGGGGTTGTTCATTACGTAACGGAAGAAGACGCCCAAAATGGCGGTCACGATCATGGTCCCGAAAAGAACCACGCAGGCCAGGCCCGTGGATCTTTCAATCACCGTGCCCAGCCGGATGACCGTACCCAGAACCCGGGAGGATTCCCTGTGTTTTTCCACCTGACTCCCCAGACCCATGACCCGGTGGACCTCCCGGGAAGCCGTTCCGGCCGCCCGGGAGGTCGCAGTGCTCTTACTTGTAGCCCAGCTTCTTCTCCGCTTCATCAATGGCGGTCAAGAGGTCATCGACCCACTTGGGATCGATCTGGGTCTTGAGCCAGGCCAGGCACTTGGGACGGGCCACTTCCTGAATGGCCGCGATCTCCTCCCCGGTCAGGGCGTCGACCTGCATCCCGGCCTTCTTCAGGTTGGTCACCGCGATCTGATTCAGCAGCGCGCCCATGCCCCTGGCCGTGGTGTTGGCCACCTGGAGGGCGTCGCGGATAATAATCTGGTCGGCCTGGGAGAGCGAATCAAACCAGGCCTTGTTGGCCACCCAGAACTGATAGCCGTACTGGGAGTTGCACAGGGCCAGGTACTTCTGAACCTCATAGATTTTAAAGGCGTCGATGATGGCCGGGGGGTTGGTCTGCCCCTGAACCACTCCGGTCTGGAGGGAGGTGTAGACCTCGGTCCAGGAGATCGGCACGGCGCTGGCGCCCAGGGACTCGAACATGGCCACCTGCATCTTGCCCATGCCCCGGAACTTGATGCCTTTAAAGTCGGCCGGGGTGCGGGTCGGCCGGACGCTGTTGGTGATGGAGCTGAAACCGAGACCCAAAACTCCCAGGCCCTTGATGCCGGTCTTCTCGGTGAAGGCGTCCAGCAGTTGGCGCCCGTACTCACCTTGGCTGACCTCCCAGGCCACGTTGAGGTTCCGGAACAGATAAGGCGAGCCCATGACGAAGGCGGGCGGGAAGAGCCGGTTCAAACCGACCATGGAGGCTGAAAACATCTCAATGACGCCGTTTTTAATCGCTTCAAGAGAATCCGTCTCATTGCCCAACTGCCCGGCGGGAAAGATCTCGACCTCTATCCGACCGCCGCTGTCGGCCTCCACCCGATCCTTGAACACCAGGTAGGCGGAATGGCCGGCGGATTTGAACGGATCCGGCAAGCCCAGGCTGGCCAGCTTGATCTTCATCTTCTTGTCCGCCGCCAGGGTCGGACCGGCCAGGAAGGCCAGGGCCAGAATCACCACCAGAACCGCTACCAAAGTCTTCCTCATCTCTGCCTCCTCACAATCAAAGGTTGGTGGTTTATTAATCCGTTACGTCTGCCTTATCCCCTCAATCGAAGCCGCGTTTGAGGACTCGACCACGGGCCCGGCCGGTGACCGTCCCCTCATCCACAGCCACCTCGCCGCCGACGATGACCTTGCGGATTCCCTCGGGTGCCCTGGCCGGGTCGGCGAAGGTGGCCCGGTCGATGATCTTTTCCGGATCGAAAATCACCAGGTCGGCATCCATACCCGGCCGGATCAACCCCTTGGTCTTCAGGCCGTAGGTTTCGGCCGGAAGGGAGGTCATCTTCCGGACGGCCTCCTCCAGAGAGAGGACTCCCATCCGTCTGACGTAATGTCCCAAGATCCTGGGGAAAGTGCCGAAAAAGCGAGGGTGGACCTTATCCTCCTCTCTGAAGGCCGGCATCCCGTCGGAGCCGAACATGACGTAGGGCCGGCTCATGATATTGGTCACGTCGTCCTCGGCCATGGAGTGGTAGATGGCCCCGGTGGCCGCCTCGTCGCCGATGAGAAGGTCAAACACCGCCTCCAATGGATCGACGCTGTCCCGCTCGGCGATTTGGGCCAGGGAGAGTCCAACGCAGTCCGGCCGGCTGGGAGAGCTGGCGATTACGATACCCTCCGGTCCCAGGGAGGCGACAAGGTTTTCCCAGTCAGCTCCGGCCCGGTTCTCCACCAGGTCTCTGACAAAGGCCCGAAAGGCCGGATCCTCAAGCTTTTTGCAGTAATCTCCGGGTCCGCCCTCCTGGACCCGGGGCGGCAGGATGATTGCCAGATAGGTGCTGGAGGCGGTATAGGGGTATTGGTCGGCCGCCACCTCCAACCCCCGGCTTCTGGCCTCCTCGATCATTCCCAGGGTCAGACGGCTCCGCCCCCAGTTGGGCCGGCCGCCCACCTTGTGGTGGGAAAGGAGGACCCTGGCCCCGGCCTTCTCTCCGATCTCCAGGGCCTCTCTCAAGGCCGTCTCGATCCCGGCCCCCTCGCTGCGGAGGTGGGTCGAGTACAGTCCCTTGGATCGGGCCGCCTCCCGGGCCAAGGAAACCAGCTCGGCGGTCCGGGCATAAGAGCCGGGAGGGTAGATAAGTCCGGTGGAGATGCCGAAGGCGCCCTGGTCCATGGCCTCTCGGACCAGGCGGCGCATCCGGTCCGTTTCCTCCGGTCCTGCCGGCCGATTGACCGAACCCATGACCGCGAGCCTGATGGTGGAATGACCGACCAGGGAGGCGATGTTGATCCCGGGACCCGCCTCGTTGAGCAGATCCAGGAACCGGCCGAACGGCATGGGTCCGAGCTGCTCCTCCGGAACGTGAGCCGCCCCCAGCAGGCCCAGCAGCCCCCGTAGATCCTTCCAGCGCTCCGGAACCCCTGGCGCGGCGGAGATACCGCAGTGGCCGAGGACCACCGTGGTCACGCCTTGCCTGACCTTGGCCTGACCGTCGGGGCGAAAAAGAAGGTACAGGTCGTCGTGGGTATGGGAATCAATGAACCCGGGGCAGACGACCGAGCCGGAGGAGTCTATCACCCGCCCGGAGGTCTTCCCCAGGTCCGAGCCCACCTCGGTGATGCGCCCCCCGGAGACCGCCACCTCGCCCGGAAAGGGGGCCCCGCCCGAACCGTCAACTATGAGGCAATTACGGATAAGCAGATCACAGTTACCGGTTATGACCACGCTACAGCTCCCACGGCCAGGGTTTACTATTCTAAGGATAGGACTCGAGCCGGTTTGGAATGTTTCCCCGAAGCTCTTTTTGTAAGGCGTGCTCCCTTGGAACCCGAATCTAACCCGAGAAGGCCGGGAAACACAACCCTCGGCTCTCTCTCAGGGGCTCCGGCGGACAAGGCCGGGGCGATCATCATCAGCCCGGGCCGGCTCCGGAGCCGCTCCAGCCGGTCGCCCCGGCTCGGGGAACCTGCGGAGGAAGCTTGTTCCCGACAGTTGCTCGGAGAGGTCTTGGAGGCCTCCAGGATAATGGTCGGCCGGGGAAAGGGTGATCGTGGCTCCCAGGCCCCGCGGGTGGGGCCTGGAACCCGGGATCCTGGCCAGGAGAGGAGAAGGCCGGGCCTGCTCACGGCCGAAAGCCGGCCCAATCCGGGAGGCGGTTCAGCCGACGGGCGGGATCCCCTCAGCCGGCCACGAGCTGGGTCCCGGCCCGGCCCTCCAGGCCCCTGGTGATGGCCTGGATGGAGGTGATCACGGCCCGCTCCCCCCCGCCCTCCAGGAAGTCCAGGGCGGCCTCCACCTTGGGGCCCATGGAGCCGGAGGGGAAGTGACCCGCGGCCAGGTGGGCCCGGGCCTGGGCCGGGGTCAGCTTATCCAGGAAGCGCTCGCCGGGGCCGCCGTAGTCCAGGAAGACTCCCTTGACATCGGTGGCGATGATAAACAGGTCCACCCCCACCTCCCGGGCCAGCCGGGCCGAGGCCAGGTCCTTGTCGATGACCGCGTCCACCCCGTCAAAGGCCCGTCCCCGGCGGATGACCGGGATGCCCCCGCCGCCGCAGCAGATGACGATGAAGCCCTGCTGGATCAGGACCCTGATCTCCTCCTTCTCGACGATGCTCACCGGCCTGGGCGAGACCACCACCCGCCTGAACCCCTTGGCCGTCTCCACCGTGGGGTGGAGGAGGCGGGCCGCCTGGGCCGCGGTGTAGATGGGCCCGATGGGCTTGGACGGCCGCTCGAAGGCCGGGTCCTTGGGGTCGACCACGACGTAGCTGATGAGGCTGATCAGCCTTTTCTGGGGGGTTACCTTGAGCTCCATGAGGAGGGTGTCCAGGGTGGACTCGATCATGTAGCCGATCTGGCCCTGGGTCATGGCCACCAGGATCTCCAGGGGAAGCTCGGGAACCTCGCGGTTGCTCTCCTGCTGGAGGAGGAGGTTGCCCACCTGGGGGCCGTTGCCGTGGGTGATGATGATGTTTCGGGTCCGGCTCAACTCGGCGATCTGGCGGATGGGGACCCTCAGGTTCTTGAACTGCTCCTGGATGGTCCCCTGCTGGCCCTTCCTGATGAGGGCGTTTCCCCCCAGGGCCACCAGGAGGGTCGGGGGCCGGCCGGCCATCAGGTTGAAACCCTGTCCAGACGGTCCAGGACCACCTGGGCCAGGGTCGGCCGGCCGTGGTCCCGGTAGTCGTAGCGGACCCTTAAATAGGGCTTGTCGATGCTCACCAGCCGGGGCAGGTCGATGGGGGTGGCGAAGAGGACCAGGTCGCACTCGGTCCGGTTGATGGTCGCCTCCAGGTCCTTGACCTGCTGGTGGGAGTAGCCCATGGCCGGGAGGAGGGGCCCGATATGGGGGTAGTCGCTGAAGGTCCGGGCGATCTTGCCCGAGGCAAAGGGCCGGGGGTCAACAAGCTCGGCCGCGCCGTATCGCTGGGCGGCGATGGTCCCGGCCCCGAAGCGCATCTCGCCGTGGGTCAGGGTGGGGCCGTCCTCGACCACCAAAACTTTTACCCCCTTGATCCGCGAAGGCTCCTCCACCGAGACGGCCGACTCGGCCAGAACGATCTCCGCCTCCGGCCGCCGGGACTCGATGTTGGCCCGGACCTGGGCCACGGCCTTAGGATCGGCCGAGTCGACCTTGTTGATGACGGCCACGTCGGCCATCATCAGGTTGGTCTCGCCGGGGTGGTAGAGGAGCTCGTGGCCGGCCCGGTGGGGGTCGAAGACCACCACGTGGACGGTGGGGCAGTAGAAGGGGGTGTCGTTGTTACCCCCGTCCCAGAGGATAATTTGAGCCTCCTTCTCCGCCTCCTCCAGGATCAACCCGTAGTCCACCCCGGCGTAGACCACGATCCCCTGGGCCACCAGGGGCTCGTACTCCTCCCGCTCCTCGATGGTGCAGTCGTAGCGGTCGAAGTCCTGGAAGGTGGAGAAGCGCTGGACCACCTGGCGGCGGAGGTCGCCGTAGGGCATGGGGTGGCGGACGGCCACCACCTTCAGGCCCTCCTCGGTCAGAACCCGGCAGAGGTGGCGGGTGGTCTGGGACTTGCCGGCCCCGGTCCGGACGGCGCAGACGGCCACCACCGGCTTCTTGGACCGGAGCATGGTGTAGGTGGCCCCGATGAGCATGAAGTCGGCCCCCCGGGCCTGGACCAGGGAGGCCTTGTGCATCACCTCCAGGTGGGGCAGGTCGGAGTAGGAGAAGGCCACCATGTCGATCTTGTCCTTCTCGATGAACTCCTCCAGCCTGGATTCGGGGTAGATGGGGATCCCCTCCGGGTAGAGGGTCCCGGCCAGCTCGGCCGGGTAGCGGCGGCCGTCGATGTCCGGGATCTGGGCGGCGGTGAAGCACCGGACCCGGTAGCGGGGGTTCTCCCGGAAGTAGACGTTGAAGTTGTGGAAGTCCCGCCCCGCGGCGCCCATGATGATCACCTTCTCGGCCATCGCCCCTCCTCCGTCCTCCGGACTCTGCCCGGTCCCCGGGCCGGAACCGCCCCGCCTCCCGATTCTAACCCAAGCCGGGGCTCCAATAAAAGCGCCCTTCCGACCACCCTGACCCGGGAGCGGGGGTTGGGGTATACTGCAGGGGGCCCGGCCGGCGGAGGCGCCGTTTCAGCGGCCGGGTCCGGCTTGGACCCGGGACGCCAGGAATCACCGGAACCTTATCTTAATCGGGGGGGACCATGGAGATAGTGACCGACAAGGGGGGTTTGCTGAAGAACATCGACTACGCCCGGGCCTTGGCCGTGAAGGAACTGGTGGACTTCCAGGAGGGGACGGTGGTCAGCCGGACCCTGGCCCAGAACAAGGCCCTCTCCCTGACCGTCTTCGCCTTTGACCAGGGCGAGGGGATCAGCGCCCACACCGTGACCGCCGACGCTTTTGTCCAGATCCTGGAGGGTGAGGCGGCCATCACCATCGGCGGCCAGACGGTCAGGGCCAAGGCCGGGGAGGTGGTGGCCATGCCCGAGGGGGTCCCCCACTCGCTCAAGGCCGAGAAGAGGTTCAAGATGCTCCTCCTGGTGGTCCGGCGGGTGGCCGGCCTGGAGGACTGACCGTGGCCATCCCCGGGGGGCTGTTGACCACGGCCATGGCGGTCATGCCCCACACCGACGTCCGGCGGGCCCTGGAGCAGGCCCTGAGCCTGGATATCCCCTTCTGGCCCCAGCTCCCCCTGGTCAGCTACCACGAGGACATGTACGTCCAGGCCTCGGAGCACCTCCCAGGGATCGTCCTGGACCTGGAGGGGCGGAAGCTGTCCTTTGACCAGGCGAGGTTCCTGGCCGAGGTGGAGGAGGCCTTAAGCCACTTCGAGGACCCGGACTACTTCGACATCTCCCCCCGCTACTCGGCCGTCTACCATCAGTTCCTGGGCCTGGACCTGTCCGCCAGGCCGGCCATCCGGGGCCAGCTGGAAGGGCCCATCAGCTTCGGGCTCAACGTCAAGGACCAGGATGACCGGCCGATCCTTTTCGACGACACGGTCAGGCCCTTCATCCTGGAGTTCATGGCCCGGCGGGTCAACGTCCAGCTCCGGAGGCTCAAGGGGCTCAACCCCAACGCCTTCATGTTCATCGACGAGCCCGGCCTCCAGTTCCTCTTCTCCGCATTGTCCGGCTACGACTCCCTGGCCGCCAGGGGGGACCTGGAGGTTTTTTTCGACCTCTGCCACCGGCCCCGGGGGATCCACCTCTGCGGCAACCCGGACTGGGACTTCCTCCTCAACCTGGACCTGGACGTCCTCTCCCTGGACGTTTTCTCCAACGGCGAGATCTTCGTCTCCTACGTCCCGGCCATCAAGCGCTTCCTGGAGAGGGGGGGACGGCTGGTGTGGGGGATCGTCCCGACCAACTTCGAGCCCTTCGAGGCCGAGAGCTTAAGCTCGCTGATGGACCGGCTGACCGGGCTCTGGGACCGGTTGGCCGGGAAGGGGCTGGATCGGGAGCTGCTCCTGGCCAGGTCCCTGCTCTCGCCGGCCACCTGCTGCCTGGTCAATCCGGATCGGGAGAGGACGGTGGAGAAGGCCTTCGGCCTGATCCGGGAGCTGTCCAAGAGGCTCCGGGAGGAGTTGAAGATCACTTAGCCCCCGCCCGACAGCTCGGCCCGGCCGACCTCGGGAAGGCTGCTTCAGGGTTCCCCCCCGGGCCGGGAGGTGACCAGGGGGCCGCGCCGCGGGGCCCATCACCGCCCAGACCCACCCTCCGGGAGCCGTTCCTATCCCGAATATTTCATGAAGGCCGCCAAAAGGCAAGGATAATAGGCTGATAATTCAATCATTTACGGTCGTTTTGAGATGGTTTTGACGGGTGACAGTTTGTACCGTTCGCCTGGTGAGAAATCTTTGGCGGCCTTCACCCTTCGGGCGGGCCGGTTTGGCCGCATCTGCTTCGTTGCGTGACAATCGGCATAGGGTGGCTATAGCCTCGTGTCCCGCGCCTCGCATCTGCGGCCAACTCGACTCGTGAAATATCCGGGCTAGCTGCCGTTGAATATTGCAACGCCTGCCAACCAGCCAAAAATTCACTTTTTTTCTTGACTAATAGGGCCCCGGCAGGTCAAAGCTGTTACATAATGTAACATAAGCCGGTCCGGCGGCGGCGGGGGCTGGCGAAAAATCTTATTAATATCGGTCTGTTAACCGGGGCAAGGGGTCCTTGGCACAGAACTTCCATCCTAGGTACCCGATGGAAGCCACAGCCGTCCCAGGGCACCCGATCGGAGGGCCGAGGATTCCCGGCCGGCGGGGGTCTCCCCCGGTCCTGCTCCGGCTCGGGCACCGCGGCGGGGAAGGGAGAATGAGCCTCATCGGCTTCACGGCCAAGATCAGGGTCCGGGTGGTTTTGGGCTTCGCGGCCGCCTTCGTGGTCCTGGCCGTCTTCGGGGCGGTCAGCTACGGCTACTTCATCCACCTGGAGGACAAGCTCCTCCTCCTCAGCCAGGCCGACGGCCTGCTCAACACCGTCCTGGAGGCCCGGCGCTACGAGAAGAACTACTTCCTTTACCGCCACGAGGAGGACTTCCAGCACTCCCTGGTCTACCTGGGGGACTTCCAGCGGCTGCTGGGCGGCCTGGAGCCCCCTCTCCGGGACAATCCCGGCGGCCCGGCCGGCTCCGGCCTGGGGGACCTGGTCCGGACCTACCGGGAAAGGTTCGAGACGGTCCACGGGTTGATGAGGGGGCCCGGGAATGAGGATGACCGGACCCGGGCCGCGGTTTCGGCCCTCCGGGCCGCGGGCCAGGAGCTGATCGCCCGAAGCGAGGCCCTGGCCGCCCGGGAACGCCAGACCATCCAGACCCTTCTCCAGAACTACCGGCCCCTGCTGCTGGCCTTTCTTCTGGCCCTGGCGGCCGGGGGAGGGGTGATCGTCTACTTCCTGATCGTCAACCTGGTCCGGCCGCTCCAGTCCATCGAGGCGGCCACCAGCATCGTGGCCGAGGGCAGGTACCAGACCATCCCCTGGTCGGGCCGGAGGGACGAGATCGGGAGCCTGGTCCAGGGGTTCAACCGGATGGTCGGCCAGCTCCGCCAGAACAACGAGCAGATGATCCAGACCGAGAAGCTGACCGCCCTGGGCACCCTGACCAGCGGGGTGGCCCACGAGCTCAACAACCCCCTCAACAACATCTCCACCTCCTGCCAGATCCTCCTGGAGGAGCTTCAGTTCACCGCCTCGGACTACCACCGGGAGCTCCTGGCGGCCATCGAGGACCAGGTCAGCAAGGCCAAGGACATCGTCTCCCTCCTCCTGGAGTACGCCCGGCAGCGGGAGTTCGAGCTCAAGCCGGAGGATCTCCGCTCGGTGGCCGAGGAGGCGCTCAAGCTCATCAGGGGCGAGATCCCGGCCGCGGTCCGGGTCAGCCTGGACATCCCGGCCGGGATCACCGTGGAGACGGACAAGGCCCACCTGGTCCAGGCCCTCATCAACCTGATCATGAACGGCATCCAGGCCATGCCCCAGGGCGGGGAGCTGTCCCTTTCCGGCCGGGCTTTGGGCTCGGAGGTCGAGCTTGCGGTGACCGACACCGGCTCGGGCATCCGGCCGGAGGTTCTGCCCCGCATCTTCGATCCCTTCTTCACTACCAAGGCCGAGGGCCGGGGCACCGGGCTGGGGCTGTCCATCACCCAGAGCATCATCGATCGGCATCGGGGCCGGATCCAGGTGGACAGCGAGCCGGGCCGGGGGACCACCTTCCACCTGACCCTGCCCCTGGCCCGGCAGGGGAGGGGTTGAGCCATGTCCAGGCGGCCCCGGCTGTTGATCGTCGAGGACGACCCCCTGGCCCGCCGGAACTTGGAGCACATCCTCATCCGGGGGGACAACTACGACATCGAGACGGCCGAGGGGGGCCTGGAGGCCCTGGACCGGCTGGCCCAGCGGCCCTACGACCTGGTCCTGACCGACCTGAGGATGGACCAGGTGGACGGGATGCAGGTCCTGGAGGAGGTCAAGAAGCGCCATCCCTTCACCGAGGTCATCATGCTGACCGCCTTCGCCTCGGTGGACTCGGCCATCGAGGCCATGAAGCGGGGGGCCTTCCACTACATCGCCAAGCCCTACAAGATCGACGAGGTCCGGGCCCAGGTCAACCACGCCCTGGAGAACAAGAAGCTCAAGGAGGAGGTCCGGGAACTCAGGCGCAACCTCCGGGCCAGGGAGGGCTTCGACTTCATCATCGGCCAGCACCCCCGGATCCAGGAGCTTAAAAAGACCGTGGAGCAGATCGCCCCGGCCGACTGCAACGTCCTCATCGTCGGCCAGACCGGGACCGGCAAGGAGCTCTTCGCCCGGGCCCTCCACCAGGCCAGCGCCCGGGCCGAGAACCGCTTCGTGGCCTTCAACTGCGCCGCCTTCACCGAGGAGCTTCTGGCCAGCGAGCTCTTCGGCCACCAGAAGGGCGCCTTCACCGGCGCGATCACCACCAAGCCGGGGCTGTTCGAGCTGGCCGACGGGGGGACGGTCTTCCTGGACGAGGTGGGGGACATGCCGGCCTCGATGCAGGTCAAGCTGCTTCGGGTCATCCAGGAGAAGGTCATCACCCGGGTCGGGGGGACCCAGGAGATCGAGGTGGACGTCCGGCTGGTGGCGGCCACCAACCGCGACCTGAAGGAGCTGGTCCAGGCCGGCCGGTTCCGGTCCGACCTCTACTACCGGCTCAACGTGGTTTGCCTGGAGCTGCCCTCCCTCAAGGAGCACCGGGACGACATCCCCCTCCTGGCCAACCACTTCCTCAAAAAACACGCCGCCCGCCAGGGCAAGCCCATCGCCGGGATCGACCCGGAGACCATGGCCCTGCTGATGGACTACGACTTTCCGGGCAACATTCGCGAGCTGGAGAACCTGATCGAACGGGCGGTGACCCTCAGCCGCCAGGAGACCATCGGTCCGACCGACCTGCCGGAGGAGGTCAGGCGGAAAGCCCTGGCCACTGCCCCCCAAGGCCGGACCGATCTACTCAACTTGGAGGAGATGGAGTGCCAGCACATCAAGCAAGCGCTGCTGATGACCGGCGGCAACAAGACCAAGGCGGCCCAGATCCTGGGCATCGACCGGGTGTCGCTGTGGCGGAAGATAAAGAAGTACGGGCTGGAGGAATGAGAGCCCCGGCCGGAGAGCCCTCCCGGGCCTGGGGCTGGCTGGGCCGGGTCCTGCCTTTCCTGGCCTGGTTCAGGGATTACAACGCCGGCAAGCTCAGGGTGGACCTCCTCTCCGGGGTGACCGTGGCCCTGGTCCTGATCCCCCAGTCCATGGCCTACGCCCAACTGGCCGGCCTGCCGGCCTACTACGGCCTCTACGCCTCGTTCATCCCGCCGATGATCGCGGCCATGTTCGGCTCGAGCATGCAGCTGGCCACCGGTCCGGTGGCCATCGTCTCGCTGATGACCGCGGTGGCTCTGGAGCCCCTGGCCACGGCCGGGAGCCAGGCCTACCTGGCCTACGCCATTCTCCTGGCCCTGATCGTGGGCGTTTTCCAGCTCGGGCTGGGGCTGCTCCGGTTGGGCCTGGTGATCAACTTCCTGTCCCACCCGGTGGTCAACGGCTTCACCAATGCGGGGGCGATCATCATCGCCTCCTCCCAGCTCTCCAAGATGTTCGGGGTCTACGTGGACTCGGCCGAGCACCACTACCAGACCATCCTCAACGTCCTCAAGGCGGCGGCCCATTACACCCACTGGCCGACCCTGATCATGGGGGCCGGGGCCTTTGCCCTGATGTACGGGCTGAAGCGGTTCAACCCGCGCCTGCCCTACGTCCTGGCCGCGGTGGCGGTCAGCACGATCATCTCCTGGGCCTTCGGATTCCAGCACGACGCCAGGGTTCCCCTGACGGCCTTTGCCCAGCCGGAGATCCGAAACGAGATCGAGGCCTATAACCGGGAGATGGACGTGATGACCGACCTGGGCCGAAAGCGGGCCGAGGTCAACCAGGCCGCCCGAAAGGCCCAGGAGAAGGAGGGTCCAGAATCCATTACCGCCCTCCAGCTCCGCCAGGAGGCGGCCCTGGAGACCGTTCTCATCGCGGTGGAGAAGGACAAGGGTCACGAGCTCCGGGAGAAGCTGCGAGGCTATCTTTTCAGTGCGGTCAAAGGGCCGGATGGGGGGCGGGTCTTCTACCAGCGGGACCTGGTTCCGGAGGGGACCGAGACCGACGGTCGGGTCTGGCGGATCCGGGCCGGCAGCCAGGGCCTCGACCCGGCCAAGATCAGGATGGAGGGAGGCGGGGCGGTGGTGGCCGACATCCCGCCCGGGGTGCCGACCTTGAGCCTGCCCAAGCTGGACCTGACCGTGGGCCTCCAGCTCTTCCCCTACGCGGTCATCATCTCCCTGGTGGGCTTCATGGAGGCCATCAGCATCGCCAAGGCCATGGCCGCCAAGACCGGCCAGCGGCTGGATTCCAACCAGGAGCTGGTGGGCCAGGGTCTGGCCAACATCCTGGGCAGCCTGGGCCGGAGCTACCCGGTCTCCGGCTCCTTCTCCCGCTCGGCGGTCAACCTCCAGACCGGGGCCAGGACAGGGCTGTCCAGCGTGGTCACCGGCCTGGTGGTGGTCATCGTCCTCCTCTTCTTAACCCCCCTCCTCTACCACCTCCCCCAGGCGGTCCTCTCGGCGGTGATCATGATGGCCGTGGTCGGCCTGATCAACGTCTCCGGCTTCATCCACGCCTGGAAGGCCCAGTGGTACGACGGGGCCATCAGCATCACCACCTTTCTGGCCACCTTGCTTTTCGCCCCCCACCTGCACAATGGGATCATGATCGGGGTGGTCCTCTCGCTGTTGGTCTTTCTCTACAAGAGCATGCGCCCCCGGGTGGCCGCCCTGTCCATGCACCCGGACTGCTCGCTCCGGGACGCCGAGCACTTCGGGCTGCGCCAGTGCGAGCACGTGGCCGTGGTCCGCTTCGACGGCCCGCTCTTTTTCGCCAACGCCAGCTTTTTGGAGGAGCAGATCGACGAGCGGATCAGGAACATGCCCAAGCTGAGGCACATCCTGGTGGTGGCCAACGGGATCAACGACATCGACGCCTCGGGCGAGGACATGCTCTCCCTGATCGTCGACCGGGTCCGCAGCGCCGGCTACGACATCAGCTTCTCCCACCTCAAGGAGAACGTCTATGAGGCCATGAAGCGGACCCACCTGATCGCCAAGATCGGCGAGGATCACATCTTCCCCCTCTCCGCCTTGGCCATCGC
>Ga0209164_1003308_pt1 | contig 15467 bp, 17 predicted proteins | sample MTBNYHSulfiMetaG_FD_187458 | JGI IMG/M metagenome (GOLD analysis project Ga0209164, IMG submission 187458) | Enrichment culture microbial communities from rom New York Harbor, USA that are MTBE-degrading - MTBE-NYH (New York Harbor Sulfidogenic)... | ecosystem: Environmental > Aquatic > Marine >...
TGTGGGTTTCCTCCCTCCACAGCCAAAGCTGGACTGCTTTTCCCCTGTTCAGGGGCACGGAAAACCTGGAGGTGTCTGATTTTGTGCAGAAACACCCCTGTTTTTCGTCGCTGTTCAGGCCCCGGGATGTTTGGGATTTTATGGACAGCCTGTAAATCCCTCTGTTTTCTCCTTCAGGGCAACTCATTAATAATGGCTCTTCCTGTAGGGGTATGGACGATGTGCACCGGATGCCCAGGGACCCAGTGGCCCGCTTTCCCTGGGGGGCGGCGGCGGTGTGCCTGCTGCTGGCTCTCCCCGTGGCGGGGATGGCGGCGGGGGTCTCCGCATTTCCCGGCTCCCCCGGCCTGCCTCCCCCTGCCCCGGACGGCGGGGTCAATGAGTCCCTGTCCATAGCCCGGCCCCGGAACGGCCTCTACCTGTTCGACCTCCGGGTGCTGCCCCTGGCGGGGCAGATAGTGGTGGGCACGGTGACCGTGGAGGCAGTGGCCTCGGAGGGCATCCAGCGGGTGGAGTTTCTGCTGAAGCCCCAGTGCGGCTGCCGTCTGGACGTGATGCACAACGACACCCAGCCCCCCTTCCAGTGGAGGTGGAGCGGCGACTCGGAGCGGGTGTTCGACGACGGCCTGGTTATTTTTGCCGTGTGGGGCTACGACGCCCACAACCGGAAGGTGGCCGAGGACACCATGATGCTGGTCCGCCTGCCCCTGTAGGGAACAACGCCCGGCACCGGTCCCTCCCCCCGCCGGGTCAGGAGGAGGGCTTCTCTCTTTGGTAGACCGTGTAGGCATGGGTGGACTGGGCCGGGACGTAGTGCTCCCGGACATAGAGGTACACCGTCTCCCTCCCCTCAAAGAAATGGCCTCCCTGCTCATAGGTCTGCTCCCAGCTTTTTTCCACCACCACGTATCTCACCTGGTTGTCCTCCAGGTCCCGGATAACCATCTCCGCCAGCTCCCCGGAGTAAACCTGGGTGGCCCATCTCACCCCCCAGGTGGTGTGGCTGGAAAAATAGGGGACATGGAGCCGGAAGGGGAGGGTATACATGGCTCCCTGGATGTGGGGGTCCATCTCCCGGACCTCCGCCCTCTGCTCCCCCACGTCTCCCCCCAGGGCCAGGTGGAGGGAGGAGACGGCCACCAAGACGGCCAGCATCACCACCACCAGCCGGCCCCTCCATTTCCCGGTGACCGCGGTGGCGGCGGTCAGAGCCAGGGGAGGCAGAAACAGCATCATGTGCTTCCCGGCGTAGGTGGAGGCCATGTAGGCCACCCCCAGGAGAATATAGGCCTTGAGAAAAAGAGCCGCCGTGTCTTTTCCGGCCACCTCGCGGGGAAGCCGCCTGAGGGAGTACAGGAATGCCATCCACACGGGCAAAAACAGTACCACGGCCTCCGCCAGGAGAAGGGGCTCCGGGGGATGGCTCCACTGCATGAGCAGGGTCACCGTACAGTAGAGATAGGCGTCCACCAGGCCGTAATGGAACAGCGGCAGCAGCAAGGCGACGCCGGGAACAGCCAGACCCAGGGCAAACCATAGGCCGTGGCGCCGCCGGGCATAGAGGCTCTGCAGAGCTAGATAGAAGAGGACGGCCACTATGAACAGGGCAGCGGAATAGTTGAACAGCAGGGTGGACCCGGCGGCCACCCCGCTCCACAGGTGTCTCCCGGCGAAGAGGCCGTAGAGGGAGAGCGCGATGAGGCAGGCCACCACCGGCTCGGTGAGGAAATAGTAACCCTGGAAAATGTACATGCCGCATAAAAAAACCAGGGCGGCCGCCCATCCCGCCCGGGGGCTGCGGAGCCCGGCGCCCGTCCGGTAGACCAGGACCGCCGACAGCAGGTTCAGCCCGTAGATGAGCACCCTGGCCGCCACAAACCCTCCCACCCGGTGTACCAGCGCGGACAGCAGAAATATGCCCGCCGGCTTGTTGACCAGCAGGTCCCGGTAGAGCGCTGCGGACCCCATTTCCCGCCCCACGTACAGGTACACGGACTCGTCCACGTGCAGGGGAAGCCGCAGGAAAAACAGGGGGGCGAAAACCGCCACCAGCAGAAAAACTATCCAGTGGCTCCATGTTATCTCTCCCCCCCACCATTTTGTCCACGTCTCCCTGTCCATTGTGCGTTCTCCTGTCCCTGGCTCCCTGCCAGTGGGCCTCCCACCCGGTCTGGCTATACCGCCAGGATGTTTTTATCATTTGCGGAATTTTGCATCTCCAGCCCCAAGGAGGAGGCTGAGAGCCTCAAGGAAACCGTGGCTCTCCTGTCCCACCCGGATAGGCTGGAAAAACTCCGGCTGGCCCAAAAGCGGATGGCCGAAGGGAAGGGAATACTTCTGGAAAAGGTGACCCAGGCTTTTTAGGACTGGGGCAACGCACAGACACCCCCTATGCGAACCTCTCCGGGGGGATGTAGTCTCCGTGGCGCCTCTGCGCCAGCTCCAGGCGCTCCCCTTCCTCCTCCAGCACCCGGAACACCTGGGGGGGCGCGTTGCGTACCTGCTCCCGGTAGATGGCGGTGATGCGCTGGATTTTGGCCAGGTTTTCGGGCACCCGGATGGTGAACTGGCGGCGGTAGTGGGAGCGGAGATAGCGCTTGCCCAGCGTCTTGCGGAACAGCAGCCGGAGGTCTGCATAGCGGGGGATGCACCCCGTGGGGGTGGTGAGGCAGCCGGCGTCTCCGTGCACCCGCAGCTCCATCCACTTGTACCACACCTGTTTGTCCTCCATGGCGTTGAGGAACTCGCCGCTGCGGCGGTCCCGCAAGAAATAGTTGACGGCGAAGATGGCCGGCCGGTGGGTGAGACGCCGCCCGAAGTCCAGGTTGGCCTGGATGTAGTCCCCCACGGATACCGACAGAAAGTCCAGGTTGGACATGGGGGTGAACTCCCGCTGGGTTCCCCCCTCCAGCACCGCCGCCGTGCGGGAGGACTCCAGGCTGGCCGCCTTGGCGATGATGCCGTGCTCCCAGTCGAAGGCCTGCTGCACCGGCACCCAGGTGTCGGCATCCCGGCCCCCGTAGACCAGGGCTCCCACCGGCACTCCCTCCGGGTCGTGCAGCCGGGGGTCCAGGTTGGGGAAGGCCTCCAGCCCCACCGTGAACCGGGCGTTGGGGTGGGCGGGGGGTATCTCCCGGTCCTGGGGGCCCCTCTTTCCCTTCCACCAGGGGCCGGCGTGGTTTATGCCCTGCTGGGGCTCCGGTCCCCCCTTTCCCAGCCAGTACACCTGCCGATCGGGGGTGACCAGCACGTTGGAAAAAATGATTTCTCCCGGGCTGTGGAGCACCTCCCACTGCACCGGGTTCTCCCGGGCGGTGAGATCCTTGAGAATGCCGAACACCCCCTGCTCCACGTTCACCGCCCGGGCCTGACCGTGGATGACCCGCAGGTGGGCAATGTCGTCGCCTATGATGCGCTCCCCGGGCAGCATGGCGGTGGAGGTCTTCCCGCACATGGAGGGAAAGGCCCCCGTGAAGTAGGTGACCCGCCCCCCGGGCCCGTGGACCCCCATGACCAGCATGTGCTCGGTGAGCCAGCCCTCATGGACGGCGTGCCGGACGGCCAGCCGCATGGCCAGCTTCTTCAGCCCGATGGTGTTCCCCCCGTACTGGGTGTTCACCGAGTACACGGTGTCCTCCGCCGGGTCGATGTACACCCGCCGCCGGTCCAGATGGGCACAGGTGCGCCTCTCGTCCAGCTCTCCCTGGGAGTGCAGAAACCGGAGCCAGGTCTGGCCCTCCTCCAGGCTCAAAAAGGATGTGTAGCCCGGCCGGTAGAGGATGTTTTCGGAGTGGGCCACGTAGGGGGAGTCGGTAATCTGCAGGCAGGGGATGGTGAAGGGCGACGCCGCCGGCCCCAGGGTGTAGAAGCACACGTACATCTCGTGCCCCTCCATGATGCCCTCCAGCAGGCCCTCCATCTCCGCCAGCCCCTGGTCCCGGTCCCGGGTGGCAATGTGGGGGCCCAGGTCCTGGTCCGGGGTCACCAGGATGCGGGTGTGCTGGCGGTCCCTGGCCTGGTCGCAGTAGTTGTCGAAGTGGGCCGTGTGTCCCTCCCGGGCCAGCCTCATTTCCTCCCCGGCCTCCAGGGCCCGGCGGCGGATGTAGTCCCGGGCCTCCGCCGAGCCGTCAGAGACATATACCGAGCGGGGGCGGCAGCGGGCGATGCAGCGGGCCACGTACTCCTGCACCCCGAGGTGGGGTATGCCCCGGAGTAGGGTACGGTGGGACGGCGACAGGTGCGTGGCCAAAACCTGCTGAGCGTGACCGCTGGCGGACACTGACAGTTCCCCCACCAGTAATGGGGAAGGCGCTATATAAAGGGACGGGACACCGGCGGAAACGTTAAAATAATCTCCCTCCATGCCCCCCTATGGCTGCCGTTGACGTGCAGAACCTGGTCAAGGACTACCGCACGGTGCGGGCGGTGGACGGGGTCTCCTTCCACGTGGAGGAGGGGGAAATCTTCGGCCTCATCGGGCCCAACGGGGCGGGGAAGACCACCCTGCTGCGCATCATCTCCACCCTGCTCCGGATAACGGCGGGGCAGGTGACGGTGTTCGGCCACGACGTGGCAGAGGAGGCCCACCGGGTGCGCCGGGTCATCAGCTACCTGCCCGAGGACGCCGGGGCCTACCGGAACCTCACCGGGCGCTCCTACCTGCAGTTCATGGCCCGCTTTTTTGACGGCTCCGGGGACATGGTGGAGCGGGGGCTGGCCATCGCCGACCTGGGGGAGCGCATCGACGACAAGGTGGAGCAGTACAGCAAGGGCATGACCCGCCGCCTGCTGGTGGCCCGGGCCCTGATGGTGGAGCCCCGCCTGGCCATCCTGGACGAGCCCACCTCGGGGCTGGACGTGATCAACGCCCGGGAGATCCGGGACATCGTCAAAAAAACCGTCCGGCAGGGAACCACAGTGCTCCTGTCCTCCCACAACATGCTGGAGGTGGAGCACCTCTGCCAGCGCATCGCCCTCATCAATGAGGGGGTCATCGTGGAGAGCGGCAGCCCCCCGGCCCTCAAGGAAAAATACGGGGTGGAGACCATAGAGGACGTGTTCACGGAGGTGGTACAGTGAACCACTTTGCCAACCTGGTGCGCAAGGAGGTGCGGGAGCTGCTCACCCCGGCCACCCTGGTCCCCATCCTGGTGATGGCCCTGATTTTCGGGGGCATGGGCAACGTGATCGGGGGAGCCACGGAGGAGGCCGAAAAGCAGCCCACCATCGGGCTGGTCAACCACGACAGCGGGGAGCTGGGCCAGCTGGCGGTGCAGGTGATGGCCGCCCAGGCGGACATCGTGTACAACCAGACGGGGGAGCCGGTGGCGGCGGGCATCGCCGCGGTGAAGGCGGAGGGGGGAGCGGCCCTGCTGGTGATTCCGGCCAACTTCAGCAGCAACATCATGAGCAACGTCTCCGGCCGCATCTCCATCTACTGGATCATGGAGGGAGCCGGCCTCATGGATTCCATCTCCTCGGGAGCCGTCCAGAGCATGGTCCAGAGCGTGGAGTACGCCATATCCCACCGGGTCATCGAGCAGGGAGATGTCAATGCCTCCTTCGCCCTCTCCCCCCTGGCCACCCACCAGACCACCTATTTCAAGGGGAGGGAGATGGCGGGCATCAGCCCCGGGGACGTCGGCGCCGTGCTCGCCCAGCAGTCCACCGTGGTTCCCATCATCATGATGATCATCGTGATCATGGCCGGGGGCATGGTCATCTCCTCCATGGGCATGGAAAAGGAAAACAAGACCCTGGAAACGTTGCTCACCCTGCCCGTCAGGCGGGGCTCCATCGTGGCCGGCAAAATCGCCGGGGCGGCCCTGGTGGGGCTGGTGATGGCCGTCATCTACATGCTGGGGTTCAGCTACTATTTCTCCTCCTTCCAGGTGAGCGGGGAGGTGGACCTGGCCGCCTACGGGCTGACCCTGACCACCCGGGACTACCTGCTGATCGGTGTCTCCCTGTTCCTGGCCCTGACCGCCGCCCTGTCCCTCTGCATGGTGCTGGGCACCTTCGCCAAGAGCTACAAGAGCGCCCAGACCCTGACCGTGCCCATTTCGGTGCTGGCCCTGATTCCCATGTTCCTGATCATGTTCCGGGACTTTGCCACCCTGTCCCGCCCCCTGCAGGCGGTGCTGTTCGCCATTCCCTTCTCCCATCCCATGATGGCCATGCGGGCCCTGCTGTTCGACGACTACGGGCTGGTGCTGGCGGGCATCGCCTATGTGGCCCTGTTCGCCCTGGCCATGATGGCCCTGGCGGTGTGGATTTTCCGGACCGACCGCCTGCTCACCGGGAGCCTGCGCTGGCCCCGCAGGGGCTAGCCTTTTATGGCCGCCGGGGTTCAGGAAACGTGGACAGCGAATGGGATGCCATCGCCCGGCAGTTCGACCGCACCCGGCAGCGCCCCTGGCCGGAGGTACTGGAATTCATAGACAAAGGCGGGGAGCGGGGGCTGGCGGTGGCCTGCGGCAACGGGCGCCACCTCATCCCCCTGGCCCGGAGGTGCCGGGAGGCGGTGGGGGTGGACCGGTCCCCGGCCATGGCGGACATCGCCCGGGGGCGGATGGAGGCGGCGGGGATAGACAATGCGGCGGTGCTGGTGGCCGACGCGGTGGCCCTCCCCCTCCCCCCAGGCTGCTGCCACCGGGTGCTGTTCATCGCCGGGCTGCACAACATCCGGGGGCGGAGGCGGCGCATCGCCGCCCTGGGGGAAATCAACCGGGTGCTGGCCCCGGGGGGAGAGGCCCTGGTTTCGGTGTGGGCACGATGGCAGGACCGCTTCCGCCGGGACATGCTCAGGCAGGCGCTGAACCCCTTCCGGCCCCGCGGCGACCTCCTGGTGCCCTGGCGGGCCGGGGAGGAAAAGGTGCTGCGCTTCTATCACCTGTACACCTGCCGGGAGCTGGCCAGTGACTGCCGCCGGGCCGGGCTGCGGGTAGCCCGCCGGTGGAGCGTCAGGAAGGCCTCCCGGCGCCATCCCGACAACCACTTCGCCGTGGTCACCAGAGGGCGGGAAGCACCACCAAAAAAGTAAGGGCCAGGGCCACCCCCAGGATGAGAAGCATCAGGGCCAGTGTTTTGTGGGAGGCAATCACTATGGGCAGGGGCCCGATGAGGAGGAGGCCGCCCACCTTTCTGTCTGTCTGCATTTCTCCCCGCCCTCCGGGGGGAGCAGGGGCCCCCTCGTCGGGGGGCAGCCAGGTGAACATGACGGCCAGGATGGACAAAAAAAAGAGGATAACCCCCAGGATGAACAGCCAGCCGGAGCCGGCCACGAAGGGAAAGATGACGAAGATGCCCGCCTGTCCCTGCCCGGTGGCTAGGCCGGCGATGATGCAGGCCCCGCCGGCCAGGAACAGCAGCAGGGGGAGCCTACGTGCCATAGCGCCTCTGCCTTTTCTGGTAGGACTGGATCACCTCCAGGAAGTCCACCTTGCGCAGGGCCGGCCAGTACACGTCTGAGAAGTACAGCTCGGAGTAGGCCAGCTGCCACAGGAGAAAATTGGAAATCCTCTCCTCCCCCGAGGTGCGCAGGATGAGGTCCGGGTCCGGGGTGTCGGCGGTGTACAGATAGGAGGAGATGACCTCCTTGTGTATCTCCCCGGGATCCAGGTTTCCCTGCTGCACCTCCCGGGCAATCTGCCGGACGGCCTCCACGATTTCCTCCCGGCCCCCGTAGCCGATGGCGATGTTGAAGTAGTAGCGGTCATAGCCGGCGGTGGCCCGGGTGATGTCCTCTGCCGCCCGCAGGACGCGCTCCGGCAGCTGGTCGGTCTGCCCGATGACCTTCACCCGCACCTGGTTCTCGTGGATGCGGGGGTCGGCGGCCAGGCGGCGCAGGTCCTCCTCGAACAGGTCCATAAGATGGCCTACCTCCTCCGGCCGGCGGCTGAAGTTTTCCGTGGAAAAGGCGAACACGGTCAACCCCTGGACTCCTACCTCGTGGCACCACTCCACCACCTCCTCCAGCTTTTTTCCTCCGATGCGGTGGCCCTCGCCCGGGGGCAGGCCCTGATACCGGGCGTACCGCCGGTTTCCGTCCATGATGATGGCCAGGTGGCGGGGGACCGGATGCTGCCGGATGTCCTGCAGCATTTTTTTGGCCCGGACCCGCCCCACCTCGGTGCGGATGAGCTGAAACAGCTTGTTGTGCTGCAGCTGGTGCAGGACGTTTCTGGCCAGGGGGGTCTCCATGGCCCGCTCTCCCAGATGGGCGACCGTCTTCCGGACTTCGGTTGTGCGCATAGAACGTACCTATATGGCCCGCGGTTTAAATAATTTTGATGGCTCCCACCACCCGTCCCAGGCCTATGAGCCGGGCGCTATATAACCCCTTTGAAATTTTCCGGAAAAAGCCTTATAGCCCCCGGTGCATGAGAGAACATGGCCAGGCAGGTACGAAGGTCGGATGAGGAATGGAAACAGAAGCTGGACCCGGAGGCCTACCGGGTGCTCCGCCGCCGGGGAACCGAGCCCCCGTTCACCGGGAGATACCACGACCACCACGGGGATGGCATATACACCTGCGCCGGCTGCGGCGCCCCCCTTTTTTCCTCGGAGGCCAAATTCCACAGCGGCAGCGGATGGCCCAGCTTCACCGCACCCGTCAGCCGGGGGGCAGTCGAGACCCGGCCGGACCACAGCCACGGCATGCACCGCACCGAGGTTCTCTGCGCCGCCTGCGGGGGACACCTGGGCCACGTGTTCGACGACGGGCCCCGGCCCAGCGGAAAACGCTACTGCATAAACTCCGCCGCCCTGCAGTTCACAAAAAAGCGGGAAAACGTTGATTAAGGCCCGCCGGTTTGCAGGACATGACCCAGATGCTGTACATGGCGGACATCGAGAGCAACTACATCCAGGATTTCGACGCCGTGGTCACCAAGAGCAAAAGGGACTACGTGGTCCTGGACCGGAGCGCCTTCTACCCGGAGGGAGGCGGCCAGCCCTCGGACACCGGCCTGCTGCAATGGGAGGGCGGGGAGGCCCGGGTGGTCCAGGTGGCCAAAAAGGGCGTGGTCAAGCACGTCATGGATGGCCCGATGCCGGAGGAGGGAACGGAGGTGCAGGGCATCCTGGACTGGGAGCGGCGCTACGCCCACATGCAGATGCACACCGCCCAGCACATCATCTCCGGGGTGGTATTCGACACCTACGGAGGCCGGACGGTGGGCAACCAGATACACGCCGACTACTCCCGGGTGGACTTCCACCCCGTGAACTTCAGCCCCCGGGACCTGGAAAAAATCGAGGAGGCCTGCAACGCCATCATCGCCGCCGGGCATCCGGTGACCATACATGAAGAGAGCAGAGCCAGCCTGGAACAGCGGGTCACCCCGGAGCGCTGCAACCTGGACCTGCTTCCCGCCTCGGTGACCAACCTGCGCATCGTGGAAATCCAGGGTTACGACGTCTGCCCCTGCGCCGGCACCCACGTCCGCTCCACGGCGGAAATACCGCCCCTGCGCATCATCCGCAGGGAGGGCAAGGGCCAGGACAGGGAGCGCATCGTGTACGGGTTTGCCCCCTAGCCGCCCGGATGGCTACCAGTCCTCGCGGGCGAACCGGGTGAGATCTATGATTTCCCAGTCGTTCTGGTCGTAGTCCTCGTCGTCCCCGTCGGAGTAGTCCACCAGCTTGTACACGTAGCGGTAGTTCATACAGCTCTCATAGGGCCCCCACTGCCAGTACTCCTTGTTCCAGGGAAAACGGCTCTCCTCGTTGTCGATGCCCCCGAAGCGGTTGAGCCCCAGGGTGTGGCCCAGCTCATGCATAAACACGCTGGCAAAGGCCGTATGGTAGTCGCTTCCCTGGGCAACAAAGGAGGGAAGCCAGTTTCTCACGTACTGCCCGGCGATGATGTGGCTGTCGATGGCAAAGGCGCAGCCCCCGGCGGGGCGGCGGGAAAAGTCTATCTGGGCACAGATGAGGGCGTAGTGGAAGACACCGCGCCGGGGATGGTTGTGGTTCCAGTGCAAAAAGTAGCGATTGCGGGCGTTCCACATGTCCTCGTAGCTGGTCAGGTTGTCGTAGGGCAGCAGCTCCCCGCCCTCTCCCATCAGCCCGTCGTCGAAAATGAGGGTGATGTTGTGCCGGGCGAAGACGTTGCTCAGCAGGTGCTGTGACTCCTCGGGCAGCATGTAGGGCTGGCTCCACCTGAAAGGCCCCTCCATGCCGTCTATCTCCACGTAGATGTCCTGGGCGAAGGGGTCAGCCAGCCACTCCTCCATCATGTACTCCTGCAGGTTGGTCAGGCCGTCCCGGTCGGGGTCCAGGGCGGCATGGTCGTCCCAGGCCAGGGGGTCATACCCGTATTTGTCCTCCCACTCCATGGGGATGCCGTCCTGGTCGGGGTCGTAGCCCTGGTAGCTTTGGTGGCCGTCCAGGTGGTAGTAGTTTACCTTCTTCCAGTAGGTGATGCGGTCCGGGGGGCAGCCCTCCTCCACCTGGTAGATGTCAAACCAGATTTCGGCGTCCTGCTGCCGCTCGTTTCCATCGGCAAAGCCGCTGGCGTGGCCGTAGCCGTCGCCGTCCTCCAGGTGGTCGTCGCCGGTCCACTGTCCGGTGCGCAGGTCATAGGTCAGGGTGAGGGCGCGGCCGCCCAGGAGGCCGGAGCGGGGCGAGATGTCGCAGATGGTGTCCAGCAGCGGGGAGCGCTGCCGGGCCCGGATGACGATGTCCACGGGCGTGTCCGGGTCGTAGACAATGGTGCGGGAGGCGGTCAGGTTGTCCAGCCACAGGTCCGCCCCCCGGTGCACCTCCCGTCCGGGCAGGGCGGGCTCGCCGTTGATGTCCACCTCGAAGTAAAAGGCGGGCAGGGAGGCCTCCACGCTCATGGCCCGGAAGCGCAGGAGGTCCACGTAGATGGTCACGCTCCCCGGCTCCGGGGAGGGAGAGACCGGTGAAACGGTTTCCGGCTGATGATGGACCACGGCGGCTGACAGAAAGGGCAGGCTCAGCAGGCAGACAATAACGCAGGATGCAAGCACGTGACGGGACATGGCAACTTACAATAGACTGCGCGGCTATAAGTAATTAACGGTCTGAATGAACTGAATGAAACGGGTAGCAGGGCGGCCAGGCAAAAACCGACAGGTTTTTAACCTGCGTGCTGTTTTTATTTTTTTAATGCACATGAAAAAAGCAAAAGGAAGAGGAAGGGCCCTTTTCTTCTCTCTGGTCATGGCCATGGTGCTGGTGTGGGGGGTACCGCCGATCCCCGGCGGCGGGTCACCGGTGGGTGCCCCTGCCTCCCTGGGGGATAACACCTATTACAATGCCACCGTGGTCATCGTATCGCACGTATACAGGGTCAGCAGTAGCAGCGAGGAGAGCATCGTTTTGGAGGGTTACCGGCTGCCCTATCTTCCCAGCCTGCTCTACATAGCGGATGAAAGCGGGGTGCAGGAACTCGGCCGGGGCACCGGGCCCAACTCCAGAGTCACCATCACCGGGCTGCAGGGATTTTTCAGGGACTGGCTGGGGGACATCTGGGGGCTGTACGTGGTGGTGTGGGGCACCTGCCACAGCATCCGGGTGCAGACCTTCAGATAGCCGGCACCAGGGAGGTCCGCCGGCCTCTGTTCCCGTTAATTTAAATAGGGTACGTCTTTACCCATTATGAAAGTGGTTGTGGCGCTGGGTGGAAACGCTCTCATCAGACCCGGCCAGCAGGGCACCAGCCAGGAGCAGCTGGACACCGCCCGGCAGACCATGGACAAAATCGTCACCATGATTGAGCACGGGTGGGACGTGGTGCTCACCCACGGCAACGGCCCCCAGGTGGGGTCCATTTTGCTGCAGCAGGAGGTGGCCAAGGACGTGGTCACCCCCATGCCCCTGGACGTCTGCGTGGCCCAGTCCCAGGGCCAGATCGGCTACATCCTGCAGCAGGCCCTCCACAACGCCCTGCGGGAAAAAAATATGGAGAAGCCGGTGGCCACCGTGGTCACCCAGGTGCTGGTGGACGACGGAGACCCGGCCTTCCACCATCCCACCAAGCCGGTGGGCCCGGTGTACAGGCACGACGAGGCCCTCCTCCGCCTCCGGGAGGGCTACATCCTGACCCAGCAGAAGGGAGGATGGCGCATCGTGGTCCCCTCCCCGGACCCCCAGGGAATAGTGGAGGGGTCGGCCATCCGGCAGCTGATCGACAGCGGAGTCATGGTCATCGCCGTGGGGGGCGGCGGCATCCCGGTGGCGGAGGACGGACGGTGTGGCACCGGCCCCTGCCTGGGGGGACGGGAGGCGGTAATCGACAAGGACCTGGCCTCCGAGAAGCTGGCCTCGGCCATCGGAGCGGAGGTGCTGCTGGTCCTCACCGACGTGGAGGCCGTGTATCTCAACTACGGCTCGGAGCAGGAGCGCAAACTGGAGCAGGTATCTCTGGCCGAGATGGAAAACCACTACCGGGAGGGACACTTTCCGCCGGGGTCCATGGGGCCCAAGGTGCTGGCCGCCATCCGCTTCCTGCAAAACGGGGGTCAGCGGGCCATCATCTCCTCAATCCACCACGCCTGGGAGGCACTGGAGGGAAAAACGGGCACCCAGATTACCAGATGACGGCGGCCAGTTCCTTCACTGCCACCTCCCGCTGCTCCCCGCTGGCCATGTTTTTGACCACCACGGCGTCCCGGGCCCATTCGTCGGCACCCACAATGACTGCATGGCGGGCACCCAGACGGTGGGCGTGCTGCAGGGACTTGGATACGCTGCGCCGCATGAGGTCCATGTCCACCCTCAGCCCCTGCCTGCGCAGGCGGTGGGCCAGGCGGGCGGCGGGGCGGAGCATGTCCTCCCCCACCGGCGTGACGTAGACCAGGGGCTCCTTCTCCTCCGGAGCCCGGCCCTCCCGCTCCAGGGCCAGCAGGATGCGGTCGAAGCCCAGGGCGAAGCCGGCGGTGGGGGTCTCCGTGCCTCCCAGCAGGGGAACCAGGGAGTACTCGCCGCCTCCGCACAACTGTTTTTCGGCCCCCAGGGCCGGGGCATCAATCTCGAACACGATGCCCGTGTAGTAGTCCAGCCCCCGGGCGATGGATGGGTCCAGCCTGGCCGGGGTGTCCATGTCCGACAGCCAGTCCAGGACGCCGGTCAGTCGGGAGGTCTGCTCCTTGCCCACCAAGTCCTCCAGGGCAGCAGCCTCCGCACAGTCCAGATACTCCAGAAAGGTATCGGCGCCCGGCCTTCCGGCCAGGGCCCCCTCCACCCCCGCCCGGTCCCCCTTGTCTATGAGGCGCATGATGGCCGCCGCATCCTCCACCCCCATGTCGTCCAGAAGGGCACGGAGCGGGGCGAGGTCTCCCACCCGGAGGAGGATGTCCTCCAGCCCCGCCCCCCGCAGGGCGTGGTAGGCCAGCGCTATCAGCTCGGCCAGGGCCTCCGGGGTCCGGGTGCCGATGAGCTCGCAGCCCATCTGCCAGAACTCCCGGTAGCGGCCGGCCTGGGGGCGGTCGTAGCGGAAGCAGTTGCCGAAATAGAGCAGCTTGAGGGGCTTGGGTTCCATCTGCATCTGCTCCACGTAGAAGCGCATCACGGGGGCGGTGAGTTCCGGGCGCAGGGCCAGCTCCCGGCCCGACTTGTCGGTGAAGGCATAGGTCTCCTCCACGATGGCCTCCCCCGACTTCAGGGTGAACAGCTCCAGGTGCTCCATGGTGGGGGTGGCCACCTCCCGGTAGCCGTAGCGCCGGAACACCTCCCGCAGGGCCGTCTCCACCCGGCGGCGGCGCTCCATCTCCTCCGGGGTGAAATCGCGGGTGCCCCGGGGCTTGCCTATGGATGCCATGCTGGCGTAGCCACAAATCGTTTATTACTGTTACTATCCGAACGTTTTTATTCCCGTGTGGAATACACCCCCTATGAATATCAAGCGGTGGGCCTACGGATTCCTGGGACTGGCGGCCCCGTGGATTGTTCTCCTGGCCGGAGCGGCAGCCGAGGTGTACAACGCCTGGCTCTACGTGGGGTGCATCACCTGGTTCGGCACGGCGGTCATCGTCCTGCTGGGACTCTCCAAGTAGCCGCTTCAAGAAAGTTTTATAAAGATACTGTGCTTAATGTACGTGATACTATGGCAATCATAGGAGGACTGTTCGACAAAAGTAGACGGAGGGATGGAGACTACATCGACCTGGCCGAAGAGGCACCCGGCATGGCGCAGGGCGAGGCGGGAATGCGGGTGAAAGTGGCCGAGCTGCAGAACTACGAGGACCTGAAAAATTTCTCCGAGTACGTGTACGGGGGGCACATTCTCCTGCTGGATTTGAATCCGATTTCTTCCGATGACATGGAGCTGGAGCGCAGCACCAACGAGCTCAAGAGGGTGGTGCGGGACATCAACGGGGACATCGCCGGCCTGGGCAGAAACTGGCTCATTGTCACTCCCAACGGGGTAAAGATAGACCGGCGGAAGCTGCGAGGGGGCCTCTAGCCCTGCAGGAAACCCTCCATCTCCAGCGCGTCCAGCCATTCTTCCCGGCAGCCGCAATGCAGGCTGACCCATACCCCGGTTTTTCCCTGTAGGGTGGCCGCGGCAATGGCGTCCAGAAACAGGGCGTCGCAGGAGCCGCAGTTGTGGGCACCCCGCCGCTGCCCCCCGGCCACCACGTCGCACTTGACGGAGCCGGGGAACACCTGGGGGGCCCGGCGCAGAACCTCCACCACGCTCCACAGCCAGGGAGGCCGGTACAGGCCCCGGTGCCACAGGTAGTCCACCAGGGTGTAGCCGTGGATGGCCACCGGGTTGAAGGACACGGTGTGGGCGATGTCCGCCACCCTTTCCGCCGAGAGCAGGGCGTCCTGTATGGCCTCCGCCTCGGTGAGAAAGGGGGGCTTGACCAGCACATAGACCTTCAGGGGATGACCGGCGTCCACCACTCCCTCCGCCCCCTCCCGCCACCGGCGGTAGGTGAAGCCCTTGCCGATGGAGTGCTCCAGCACCCGGTCATTGGCCGATTCCAGACCCATGGCCACCTCTAGGGTCCGGGCGGCGGGAACACCCATCTCTCCCAGGCGGGGCACAAACTCCGGCCGGGTCTCTATGGACACCTGCCGCGCCTTTTCGAAAAAGGAATCCAGGATGACCTGCTGCAGGTCCGCCGGAACCTCCCGGGGGTCCAGAAAGCTTCCCGAGGTGAAAATCTTCACCATGGGCTGCCCCCGGTAGCGGTCCAGGGCCTCCTCCAGCTGCCCCCGCAGCCCGGCCTCCCCCATGTCCGGATGGCTGTCCCGGAAGTAGCCGCACATGCTGCAGCCGGAGTGGCGGGCCCAGAAGCAGCCCCGGGTGCGCAGAATGAGCACAAAGGCCTCCACCACCTCGCCGTCCAGCACGTCCCGCTCCTCCCACATGCGGGGCCGGGCGTGGGCCCGGCGGGAAGTGGCCTGCTGGTGGAGGCGGCGGCAGAACTCCTGCAGGGGGTCCATGGGGCTAAACGGGCAGCGGTTATTATGGTTTTCCGGTTGCC
>Ga0209164_1003311_pt1 | contig 15455 bp, 13 predicted proteins | sample MTBNYHSulfiMetaG_FD_187458 | JGI IMG/M metagenome (GOLD analysis project Ga0209164, IMG submission 187458) | Enrichment culture microbial communities from rom New York Harbor, USA that are MTBE-degrading - MTBE-NYH (New York Harbor Sulfidogenic)... | ecosystem: Environmental > Aquatic > Marine >...
CAGAGGGGATTACACCTGTTTATTATCTCGGTGGGGATGGCCAGCTTCACCACGTGCAGTCTCCAGCTGTCGCCGCCAGGTGGTTTGGCTCAAACTGGATCAGCCAGATTAGGTGGTGTGGAGATTCTCAACGGCGAATTCTTCCTCAGTGCAAAGACGATTTCTCCCGTTTGCGTGCTTGTCCGATCACCGACAGCACGACCCAACTGCCTTAATGGGCCACTTTCAACCTCCTGACCTTATAGTCAGAGTACCTGGTAATTTTGCTGACCGCCCCTCTGCCATACGTTCAGCAGTAACAATAAGTTAACTAATTCAACCGTATAGGAATTTCCATTTTTTGATAACGAAATCGTCATGTTGTTGCACGGTCTCCTGACCGTGCAACTTTTGTGACCGAAGGTCTCAATGTTGTGGGTGTTTCATCGAGGAGACCTGCCGGTCTGGAGGTGGCACGGTCATGAGACCGTGCCACAACAAGGATCGAAAGTCCGCCCGACGGGCGCTATGTTCATAACGTCCCCTGGTCCCTTGTGTTTGGCCCGCTTATACTGCTCTTGTCCTTGCTCTCCGACGGCTGGTGCCCGGTCGGTCCACCGACAGATCTCTTCTCGCAATTGCCGAAGTTTTGCCGCAGCCTGTGCAAAAGCCTGCCCCGCCAGCCGAAAGCCATTCAGCATGTCACGCAGCTCGCTCAGAAGCCGCTCCATCTCCTCTGTGGCCGCCGTGTAATCCATCGGACCCAGGCGTTTGAACAGCTCAATTGGCACCTCCTTCTGGACTTCGTAAGTCTGCTCGGCGCTTTGCGCCATCCGTTCCGCCTCGCGATGGCGCGCCGCGTTCTCGTGGTTGCGCTGAACAAAGACGCGCTCCCGTCGCGCGGCCTCCTCCATCCTTGAGCGCAGCTGCCCAACCAAGTGGGCCGGGTGCTCCTGGCCGCGGCCGCCCCCCGCAGCCTGGCGCAGAAAGTCCAGGCACTTGCGAGCCTGGTCCGGGTCGCCAAAGCCGGCCTGGGTCATCGAGGTCTGCCGCAGGGCAGTCCGGGCGTCGCTCAGGGCTCCTTCCGCCTGTGAAGCCAGCTGTGCGGCCTGCTCAAAGGACGCCCGCACAGCGGCGGGGTTGCTCTCCATGGCCAAGCTGACCAGTTCCTCGGTGTTCGTCGCAAGTTTGTCCACTTCCGGAATCGTCGGGTACATGGAGAACCGGCTCAGCCTGGCTTCGGCCGTGTCCAGGCGAGCGGTCAGCGCTGCCGTATCGGCGTCGGGATGGGCCGCACTGAAGGCGGACACCTCTTCTCGCAACTCAATTAACGTGTTCGTTCGGTAAATTGCCGGATCCCTCGTCAGGGGAAGCCGCAGTGCCTTCATCCGGCTCTGGGGCTCCAGGGCCGCCGCCAGGTCCTTCTGATACTCCTTTACCTCACCGGCCAGGCGGTAAACCCGCTCATGGGCCGCCTCCAGGGCCTCTCGCCTGGCAAGCCGCTCCTTCAGCCGAGCAACCTGCGGTTCAAGTTTGTGGCTGATTTCAGCAAGGGACGACCAGGCCGCGTTGAGAGCCTCGTCCTGGTCTCGTACTCTGTTGCCTGCATTCTCCAGGTTCTTTTGGTCGCTGTCCAGCCAACGGGTGATCTCTCCGGAGGAGGGGGCCGGGTGACTATCCAGCCGATTCTTGCGGGCGCACACGTCATCCTGCACTTGCCGGACTTCGGCCACCGCCTGCTGCCACGAGCCCCGAGCACCTTGGAGCTTGGCGACTGCTGATTGCACCTCCCCAATGAGCGACTGGATTTGCAGCTGGTCGCTCTCCCCTTGCAGAGCGGCAAGCTTTTTGTGCTCTGTAGCTAGCTCCGCCACCAGCGGCCCTCGGCCCTCGGCGTCGGGCCGCGGACAGGTGCAACATCAGCTCGGCCTCGGCCAGTCGATACCTCTCCTCTTGCTCATTGAGCCTTGCCAAGTCGGCCTCGAGACCGGCTATACGTCGCTCCAGCTCGGCCCTGTCCGCGGCCGCCACCCCGAACGGTGCGAGCAGGCAAAGGGCCAAGGCGGCCAGCGCCGCCAATAGGGTATGTCTCATTGTATCCATACCTGCTAAAGCTCGCGGTTAAGCTGCCCGGCCAAAGAGCCCAGAAACACCGGGCAACGCCACATATCGTTGAAGCACCCACGATTTGCCGGGTCCGCTTGAGCGTTTCGTTAGCCACCAACCGATATCGAGTGGTCTCTTACCAGACAACTTTGACCGGATATTGCGCAAAGATCGGATCTTTGCTGAGCAGAATTGCCTGTTCAATATTCGCTTGGGCGATAAGCAGTCGATCGAAGGGATCTCTGTGATGAGGCGGCAGTTCCCCCAAGGCCATTATATGCTCGAGCTTAACCTCAAGGATTTCGATCTTGTTCACTTGTCGTTGTGCCGATACCAACTCTGCCAAGGGCATACGAAGCTTGAGCTTCCCCAACTGCAGCTTGATCTGCATCTCCCAAAGGCTCGCCACACTGACCAGTAGTACGTTCTCTGAATTCTGGCAAATACTCAAGACTTGGGGACTGAGTCTCAGAGGTTCGCTGTCCCACCAAATGAAAGTGTGAGTATCCAGGAGTGCCTTCATGCGCTTCCTGTCCAATACTCATCTGGAAGAGGCTCATCGAAATCCTCGCTCGTCCAAATTGATCCGGCATGTAGACCCGCGACCCGCTTTGTTATTGGCACCATCCGTGCTATCGGTGTATCGCCTTCCGCGAAGATCACCTCCGTGCCACCGGCAACAAGAGACAACAAACCTTCCAACTCAGGCAACCCCTTCTTCACATCAACAGTCTTGGTTAACATCGGTTCCTCTCCTGACTCGAAGATTCGCACTTTCTTGCATTGTAATGCAAAACCGATTATCTGTGAACGGACATCCTGCGTCGCATGGTAGAGTAGGCGGGGCCCGTCTCCGGCCCCAACCCTCCGAGGAACCGTGCCTTAGAGTTTCCCCTCACACGGCTCGAGCCTCTGAAAAGATCACCTTCGTGGGGATTCCCGCAAGCCCCGAAGGGCTCACTTTACGTTACCATGATTTCGCATATGATCGTCAGAGTAGCCAAAGGCACACAGAGCGCAACATCTCACCCGCAGGCGGACGTCATTTGCTTTCCCTGCTTTCATCTGATTCAATCACCTTTCACGTGACCGGAGACCGGCATGGAGCGTCAGCCTCCTTGCGGAGCCGGGAATGTTCTACCCGGTATCCCGGCCATTACAGCCGGGCATTCGCTTCTCACGCGGCGCAAGCGCCTGCGTTGCGCGTTCCGCCGCCCAGTCCAGCCCGCCATCAGCTTGCCTTGCGGTTAGCCTGCCCCAGGAGGAGGCGACGGAATCGGGTTCCCACGTTCCGCAAAGTTGATCACAATGGATGACTTAGGCGTGTCCTGACGCCGGTGGTACGACAGTTCCGTACAGGCAGTTAGCAAACCTGCATACCGACCACATGCTGCAAACACTGGGAAGCAGCCTTCAACCTGGTATTGTATCTGGTTAATCCCCGTAGGTTGGTTGCCCTTTAACGACGCTTGCGGACATTCACATGTGTTCACCATATCATCCGACCCTAGCCCTTAACCGGGGAGGATTCCCGGAGGGGTTCTCGCGTCACCGTTCAAACCCTTTTCGGTACACTTTCCGTGGGGCTTCGCACCAACCACACAGCGCGTGGCAAGCACGCCCACGTAGGGTCCGGCAGGAACATGCCGGGTACTCAAGGTAAGTACCTGAGTACACTCAAACTATGCGACATCGTGTCGCACGCTAACATGAGCTTCACCGGCCGCGCGCCAAGTAACTTCAACGAAAGAAACACCCTGTATCGCGCGGGCCGGTGGAAGCTGAGTTAGGCACGCTCACAATACCGTTTCTCCTGAGAGCACCGCCAGACGCTCAAGAATGAACTTGGCTATCTCGGGTTCATCAAATGCAGATGCATCAATGTACCCGTCTATTGACAAAACGCCATCGATTTGCGTGTTATCGAAGCGAATAAACATGACTCTATCATCTTCTCTGGATTTTATAATATCCCTGATTGCTCGCCACTCGAGCCCACACCATTGTTTTTGAGCATATTCACTACACAAGAAGATGACCACCAATTCACTGTTACTGCGATAGATTTCTTGAAGTAGAGTATCAAGATTAGGGCGTGCAAGCTGAGACTGGTAGTCATAATCGTAGAATATAGTATCCTTGCCAAGCTTTGGCCGAAGCGCCTCCACCACTTTGGACACATATGTTCGCTTTTCCCCCGGAAAGGACATCGCAACTCGGAACTTTATTTCTGTGATCTTTGAAAATGATTGGTCGACCCTCTTAATTACAGGATCGGTCATCAGTCGCTCAAGCGCAAGCAATGATAGAGTAAAGGGATCTGGATCGATCCTTTGGGAGTGCTCACGCCCCGGATGTGTCAATGACAGGTAATAAAGCAGATAATTGATCCAGATAGCTAAAGGGTTGTCATTTGTCACCCCTGTTGGTTTTCCCGACTGCTCATCAAGGCGTTCCGAATGGAAAATTTGCTTCAGTACCCGTGACTTAATTACTAGGGCTTCCTTCTTCGTGAAGAGATTGCCAGCTCTCTTTGCCATCCGGACAAACAAATCGCAAGTGCCACCCTCTAAGACGGCAAAGGATGAAAGAGAAGGCCCTCTAATGCCCCATTGCAGGTCACTATCCTCTAGGTCATTCAGCAAACGGTGGGCATCATGATGGGGCTGAATCCTGCCGTAGTACTGCCACAGCATTATCGTGTGATTCGGTGAGGAAAACTTCCTCTGCGGCTGCACGCCATCCTGACTGACCAAATAGGTAGAAATTTGAAGATCATGAAATTTTGCAGCTTCGCACTCAAAAGCCTCGAGCAGACGCTGAATTTCTCCACGTTTTTTCCGCAAAGACATAAGGTTGCCCCTCTTGTTGTTTAACCAATGACGTGAACAACCTGCAAGTGGCCATGGACTTGCTAATGAAAACCAAAAATTTCCGGTAGTTGCTTGTTGCCTGCATTGGTTGGTCAGCAGTCAGACTACATTTCAAATTCTTCGCACATGAAGCTTGCGTAAGGAAGCAGGAAATTGTACCGAGTTCGTGATGAATTTGATCCGGTTTATAAGGACTGGTACTGGTCCATTCTGAAATGGCGAAAGACACGGCAAACAATAATGCAGAGATCAGGAGGAGGATGAACCCATTTCTCAGACATTGATAGGCTGATTCATTTCTCAAGTGTCTAATTAGATTCATTTTTTCTTGAGAAGCAAGAGCTCCCACAGCAATTCTCTTTCCACGCTCCGCTTGAATCAGAAATTCAGTGCCATAACCATATGACGGCAAAGTCTTCAGCGCCCCAAGAGCTAGAAACCCACCCGCGAGTGTATAGAAAATTGATAGGCTCGCGGTCACGGCGATGATGGTCCGAAAAATGGGTATAGGAGATTTGCCGACAAGAAAGCTGATAGTGGTACCGAGTATAGTTAACCCTATTGAGAGCGACAAGGTCATTTTGAAAGTCTTCTCATCCATTGACCTTGCCCGCTCCCGTTCTTCGGCGATCCGTTCTTTTAGTGTTTCGGCGGCCAGCCCATAGTATGACTTGTAGGGTCCCGTTACTGGATCCACGTCCAAACCCTCTATGCGCTTGATTTGAGAACGGCATCGAACGCAGTAAAATAGAAACGGGAATATTTCCTCCAACAGCAATTTGATTCCTGAAAAGGCTTTCACTATGCGTCTTTCGCTAATGAAGGCGATTTAAGCCAATCGGCAATGGCAAAATCAATTGGGCGTTCATGCGATGACAGCCAACCCCATTCACCGGTGGGATTTACTTCGATAAAGTACGTTTCCTGAGGGGTTTCCACGAGATCGATGGCGGCAAAAGAGAGCTTTAGATTTCGTACCAACATAATCAACGAATCCGAAATATCTTGTCTCAACCTCGTATCTTGATACTGTAACCGCTCTCGCGGCAATGTTCGCCAATCGCCTTCAATACCATGGTCCTCTGCTAGAATTCGGACAGCGAAGATCTTCTGTCCAGCAACCGTGACGCGAATATCAATCTTGGGGCTCAATATCTCTTGTGCCAAAAGTGGTGCTGCATATACAACTGCGTCAGTCAAGCCGTCCCGGGCCGCAGCGGTTGTGTAGGTAAATAGACAGTCGCCTTCCTCTTTCAGAAGAACAGTATCGAGCGATTTAATCATCAATCTAGGGGGCAGGTCGTCCTTGATAGTAGCCACGTCGTTGCCCACGATGGTTTTTGGAACCTTAAGGCCACAGCGATTTGCCATCAACAACTGATAGGGCTTACATTCTGCCAAGTAAGTCGCCTGAGGGAAATTCATCCAGGCTGCGTCATCGAATACACTCAGTGCGCGCATAAAGGCGGCCCACTGAGATCGCTCCAGCTGTTCTTCCACCTTTAAGGGCTGTGCCGGCGTGTTTCGGAGGAAGACTGGCTGTCTGAACCACACCGATGTTAAATCTGGTCCAACCTGCAATTCAACTCCAAGATCTCTGATTGCTAGCGTCCTTTCGACAGGATCGAGCGAAAGTCTGCAATCCTTCATCTGCTCCCGGTTAAGCCGCAAAAAAGGCACCCCGAGGTCATGAAGACGCAGTGCAACAAGGTCAGCAGAAAAGTCGTAGATGCTGCAAAGCATAAGGACTTTGGGTTTCATTCGCCTTTTTGATCTTCCCCTGTCTCTTGGTCGCACTTTTTCGTGGCTCTGATGCCTTGACCATCTATGGTTACAAGGGGTTCACCGTCCATTATCCACATGCCTTGTGTGCGATCGTATTGTGCTGCTCCCGGCAAAGAAGGTACTTCTCTGAATGGTCGGCGAGTAGCATACGTGATCAATACGTGTGTTGACATAGCCATGTCTTCCTCCCAGTTTGCATCTATCCAACCCTCAACCGGGCCGCATACTGCCAAACTCCTCACTCCCGATACCGCTAACGAGGTTTATACGGCGAATTCGCAGTCTAAATTTTTATTCCTGCAGAATCGCAGGCTAAATTGTTTATATAATACGGCTCGATGCCGGCACGACTCTTTAATCAGTCGGCAATCGAAGCTCGCCCAAGGGGCTGGAAACGCCCTTGCCGCCCCTGTTCAAAACATGAGTATAAATTCATGGTGATGTTCACATCACCGTGTCCAAGGAGCTCCATCACGGTCCGAATGTCATAGCCGCGCTGCAAAAGATGCGTTGCAAAGCGGTGGCGGAGCGTATGACAGGGCCCGGTTTCGCAATGTTAGCCTTCACACGGGCCAGGTGCTGCTTCAACGGATCGATCAGCCGGCCCGGAGGCATGGTTACGCGATCTTTCCGACCTTTGCCGTCCCTTGTCGCCAACTGTCGATATTGAAAATCGACATCCTTGATTCCCGACATGAACCGTTTGATCCACTGCACATAGGCATCTTCAACTCCGATGCTGTAATGCCTCGCTCTGATGGCTGAACGGACCTGGTCCAGCAGCTTCGGCTTCTGCCGGTCCCGTGCGACGGGAGGGTCTCGATTCATATTGAATGACCTTATATGCTGGCACGGAAAAGGTGGCTGTTTTTCCAAGATCAGACCTCGTAAAGTCTCTATAAAATCGAGAAGATTTTTGGACAATTTTAGGCGTAAATTTTGGCATTCTTAAAAAAATCTGGGAATTTCATGAATAAAATCAACTTGCCAAAAATCCACTGGCTGGCTCAATTGTCCAATTCCTTACTGAAGATCGATTATACATGTATTTTCAATTCCTTATGAAAATAAGCTAAATCAAATTTACGAGGTCTGAAGATAATATTTTCGATACGAAAAATCGGAGACTGCGTCAAGGGAAAATCTTGAAGTGAGCCGAATTTAAGCCACGAAGGTCGGGAAGAAGCACGAAGAGAGAATTTAAAGCTTTGAGTGCTCAATTTTGAATTGGCGGGTCGGGCGGCTCAGTTCGAGTCAAAACTCGTCATTTGAGGGAGCCGGGATCGGTTGCAAACCGGCGGGGATTTCGGCCGCCATGCACTGTGCTACTAACCAAGAGCTTCTTGTTTTTTTGCGAAGATTAACTTTCCAACCTATTGGTATGATTTAAATTCACCTACCATTTTTCTTCGTGCCCTGCGTGGTTCATCGAAAAGCCCGCATGTGGCTCCAAATCTTCTTTTTAAACCACGAAGGACACGAAGTTATCTCAAAAAGCTTGCTGTGAAACCTTCGCAGTCAAATCGAGTTTTGGCTGCGGCCTTCGACCGCACTCTGCTCTCGATTTTGCGGGTGAAATTGCTTGACAGAAAAAGTGACTCGGTTATTATGCCATTCCTGACATATGTCATCGTTGACATATATGAGTCGACATTTCTCGCAAGCGCTGTTTGAGACTTTTTAGAGAGAGAGCAAACGATGGAGAGCACCTTCAAACTCAATGGATCACAGGTTTCATTCGAGTCCGGCCAGACTATTCTGGAGGCGGCGGCAGCCCATCAGGTCCACATTCCGACCCTCTGCCATCTGCCGGGCACCAGCCCGACGGCGGTGTGCGCGGTTTGTGTGGTCGAGGTGGAAGGGATGGAAGATCTGCAGCCCGCCTGCTCCACCCTGGTCGAGCCCGAAATGGCAGTAAGCACCGCCGGCAAAAAAGTGCACGAGGCCAGAACAGCCGCCTTGGAGAAGCTCCTCATGTCCGGGCAGCACAACTGCCTGGTCAGCGATTTTGATGTCAGTCACTGGACCGACTTTCAGGTTGACGCGATCAGACGACCATGGCATGACACCCTCTGCCCCGCCTATGGAGCATGTAAGCTGCAAGACCTCGCTATCGCCTACGGGATCAAGCTCAATGGCCGCACCCCGCAATTCAAGGAATTTCCATTGGATGACACTCATCCGATGTTTGTCCGTGATTTTTCGCGCTGCATCCGGTGCGGCCGCTGCATCAAAGCCTGCAATGAGGTTCAGGTGAACCTGGCGATTCCCCCTTTGGAGCGTCCGGAACAAGAGGGCGAATCGCATGCCGCCCCCTATCCCGATGCCGACTACGACCGATGCGTCCATTGCGGGGAATGTGTTCAGGCTTGCCCGGTAGGGGCGCTGTTCGAAAAGAAGGCATTCGGCCTGTCCCGGCCCTGGGAAATAAAAAAAATCCGCACCACCTGCCCTTACTGCGGAGTGGGGTGCCAGCAGTGGCTGCATGTAAAAGACGGCAAGATCATCAAAGTCACCGGCGTCGAAGGGGCTCAGCCCAACCAGGGCAGGCTGTGCGTCAAGGGACGCTTCGGCTACGAATTCATTTACTCCGAGGAGCGGCTCAAAGCACCCCTTTTAAGAGAAAACGGAGGGTTTCGTGAAGCCTCCTGGGATGAAGCCCTCGATCTTGTAGCGGATAAATTCAAGGAGATCATCCGGCGCGACGGTCCCGACGCCATAGCCGGAGTGAGCTGCGCCCGCAGCATCAATGAAGACTCCTATCAAATGCAAAAGTTTTTTCGCGCGGTGATCGGCACCAACAACATCGATCACTGCGCACGCACCTGACACGCCCCCACCGTCGCCGGTCTGGCGGCAGCATTCGGCTCCGGGGCAATGACCAACTCCTTTGCTCATTTCGCAAAGGCGAAGCTTTTCCTGGTAATCGGTTCCAACACCACCGAAGCGCACCCGGTGGCGGCCACGTTCATCAAGCAGGCGCTCACCCGCGGCGCCGAAATGATTGTAATGGACCCGCGCCGGAGCGGTATTGCCGAATACGCCAATCTGCATGTTCCACTCAAAGTGGGCTCAGATATAGCCCTGCTGAACGGAATCATGCATGTGCTGATTGAAGAAGATCTATACGACAAAAAATACGTAGAGAGCTGCACAACGGGGTTCGACGCCCTGGCGGAGAGAGTGAAAGAGTATCCTCCCGAGCGCTCGGCGGAAATTTCCGGAATCAGCCCGCAGATCATTCGGGAGGTGGCGCGCAAACTGGCCGCCGTCAAACCGGCCATGCTCATTTATACGCTGGGCATCACCGAGCACACCTGCGGGGTGAATAACGTCTTGAGCTGCGCCAATCTGCAGATGCTGCTCGGCAACGTCGGCTTCGAGTGCGGCGGCGTTAATCCTTTGCGCGGACAAAACAACGTGCAGGGCGCCTGTGACATGGGGGCACTGCCCAATGTTTATCCCGGCTATCAGAAGGTTGACGATCCCAATAATCAGGCTAAATTCGAGAAATTTTGGGGAGTCGAGCTAAACCCCAAGGCCGGCCTGACCATCCCCGCCATGATGGATGGACTGGTCGACGGCAAGGTCAAAGCCTTCTATGTGTTCGGAGAAAACCTCGCCAACACGGAGCCCGATATACGGCACGTGGAGCATTGTCTCCAATCCGCCGAATTCCTGGTCTGCCAGGATATTTTCCCAACCGAGACAACCCGCTTCGCCCATGTTATACTACCTGCCGCGGCATGGAGTGAAAACGATGGAACCTTCGCCAGCAGCGAACGGCGCGTCAATCGGGTGCGCACAGCAAGCAAGGCACCCGGCATGGCCATGCCCAACTGGTGGATTTTCAAAGGATTGGCCAAACGCTTCGGGCATGAATGGACTTCCAACAGTGCCCGGGAAATCTGGGACGATGAAGTCAGCGTGGTAGCGCCTCAGATGGTCGGCATCAAGTATGAGCGCATCGAGCGGGACGGTCTCCAATGGCCTGTGCCTAATGAAGATCATCCAGGCACGACTTTCCTGCACAAAGACGGCTGTTTCACCTGCGGTCTTGGACGGTTCCATGCAATAGAATGGACTCCTCCGGCCGAGACACCCGACGAGGAATATCCGCTGGTGCTCAGTACGGGTCGCAGGCTTTATCATTACCACACGCGCACCCAAACGGCCCGCTGCCAAGGCCTCAACACTCTGCTGCCGGAGGAAACAGCCGATATTTCGGCTGCCGATGCGGAGCAGCTGGGCATCGAGCAAGGCGAGCGCATCCGGGTCAAGTCCCGGCGCGGTGAAGTTGAAGTGACCGCCAAAATCACTCCCCAGGTTCCCCCCGGCCTGGTGTGGATGGCCTTTCACTTTCGCGAAGGTTGCGCCAACTGGCTGACCAACCCGGTTTTCGATCCGGTCTGCAAGACCGCCGAATACAAAGCATGCGCCGTAAGAATTGAGAAATTATGAAGCAAACAGAGCTGCTCCGGAACCTTCTGCAAGAGATCGAGCGGGTTCCGGATCATCAAGTGCATGAAATCATTACCGCCGGGTGGGGTCATCTCGTTGCCGTGGTGAGCGCCGGTATGGGGATTGCCTCCTGGGCATTGCATCGCCCCGTCCCGCTGGCGGAATTGCCTCTTCCCGGCTCCTGTGAATCAGCCAAAGACCTGGCTCGGAACATTCTCAGTGAAGATCCCATGGAAGCGACCATCGGCCTCGCCTGCTTGAATTCGATGCTGCCGCCGCCGCCCGTGCACAAACTGCAGGATATCAAGGCGCAGGAGTTGATATTGCGCTACGGCAGAGGCAAAAAGGTGGCCATCATCGGCCATTTTCCGTTCGTTGAAAAAATGACCGGCCAATTCAGTGATTTTTGGGTTTTGGAAAAGAGCCCCCGAGCCGGAGACGTGCATGCGCGAGAAGCACCTCATATTCTTCCCGCGGCCGATGTGGTAGCCATATCGGCAACAACGCTTGCCAACGGCACTCTGGCGGAAATATTGGACTTATGCTCCGCAACAGCCAAAAAAGTTTTGCTCGGTCCGAGCACTCCGTTTTCCCCTTCACTTTTCCATTGTGGCATTCATGTTCTTGCCGGCAGCCTGGTGGAAGACCGCGATTTGGTAAAGCAGGGCATTCTGACCGGCCTGCCGTTTAAGAAGCTTAAGGGCGTTCGCCACCTCGTCTGGGAAGTCTGAAAGCAGAGACTGTGAGGATAATTTGGAGCAAGAGAACCTTAAAGCAATCAAACAACAACCGACGATGAGGCTCCATCTCTGGCTGGAAACCGCTGACGGCTTGTTCTTTGGAATCGGCCGCGCTCAGCTGCTGGCTAAAGTGGACGCATACGGCTCGCTCAAGAAAGCCGCAGACGACCTGGGCATGTCATATCGGGCGGCCTGGGGCAAAATCAAGAAAACCGAAACGGTGGTTGGAGCAAAGCTCGTCGAGCGCAGCGGCAATAAAAGGGACGGTTATCAGCTGACGGAGCTCGGACGAAAGCTACTCAACAACTTCAACACCTGGTTCACCGAAATAGAAAATTTGGCCCTGTTGAGAGCTCGAGAGCTTTTCCCATGGCCGGTGGAGCGCTTCGACGACGCAGCTTCCCGGCCCTTGTCGGCTGCATCCAAGCATTGAGCATCGGCATGCGCATCCTCAAGCATACATCATCCACCTTCAGAGATGAGAATCTGTTTGCCGCCGAATACGTCCTGGCCGTTGAGGAGCTCCTCGAGATTTACATCGATGATATTCCTTGTGCCGTCACCATGCGCTCGCCGGGGGATGATTTGCATCTGGCCGCCGGATTTTGTTTCAGCGAGGGTATCGTCAACAGCTGGAGCGATTTTCTGGCCATCGAACATTGCTCATCGTCAGCGAATCAAAGAAGAGTAATGGTTCGACTGAAGAAGAGCAGACCGGCCGGTATGGATGCCGGAGCAACGGGCAAAACTTATGTCAGCAAATCCAGTTGCGGACTGTGCGGCAAGGAACGATCGACTGATATATTCATGGAGATGCAACCGGTGCGCACACATGACCGGATATATCTGAGCGACATCTGGCTGTTTAAATCCCTCTACGATACCAGGCAAGAATTGTTCAAGATCACTGGAGCAACTCATTCTGCATCAATTTTCGATCAGAAGCAAAACCTGCTGGCCTTTGCCGAAGACATCGGCAGGCACAACGCCTTGGATAAAGCCATCGGCAGGCTGCTCCGCCAAGAGAATCTAGAAGACGCTTACCTGGCGATTGTCTCTTCCCGCTTGAGCTTTGAAATGGTGCAGAAAGCCGCACGCGCGGGCCTGCAGATTTTGACCGGGCTTTCTGCTCCCACCAGCATGGCGGTTTCCATGGCTGACGAGCTCAACATCACCTTGATCGGGTTTTTGCGCGACAACAGCTTCACCATTTACACGCATCCGGAAAGAATCATCACGAACAATTCCGGCACGGAAAAATTTTGACCCGCGTTATGTCAGAGCTAACATAGCAAGGCTACCGATCCTTGAGAATCAAAAGTATTTCAAAGACTATGTAGTGAACTACACCAATGCCTCATTCATGGTCGGCGAGGCCTACGGGTTCGAGGACGGCCTGTTTACCGGTTACGACCCGCAAAAACGAGCGTACGACAGCAAGCAATTGGCGTATGCCACAGACCAGAACAAGGTGCCCAAAAGAGATCCGAGCCTTAAGGATCCTCGCTGCGTGTTTCAGCTCATGAAGCAGCACTATTCTCGCTACACGCCCGAAAAGGTTTCCGAGATCAGCGGGGTATCCAGGGAAGACCTGTTGAAGGTCTATGAAGCCTATGCGGCCACCGGGGCTCCCGACAAGGCGGGAACGATGCTTTATGCTCTGGGCTGGACTCAGCACACAGTGGGGGTCCAAAATATCCGCGCCGCAGCCATTGTCCAGTTGCTGCTCGGCAATATGGGCATCGCCGGCGGCGGCATCAATGCCTTGCGCGGTGAGCCCAACGTGCAAGGTTCCACCGACCATACTCTACTCTACCATCTGGTGCCTGGATATATGGCCGCGCCCATTGCCGACTGGCAGACGCTGGCAGACTACAACAAAGCCAATACTCCCGTTAGCAATGACCCGCAGAGCGCCAACTGGTGGCAGAACAAGCCCAAGTACTTCGTCAGCCTGCTCAAAGGCTGGTTCGGAGAAAACGCAACCAAGGAAAACGATTTCGGCTACGCAATGCTGCCAAAGCTCGAAAAGGGCGAAGATTATTCCTATATGTTCCTGTTCGACCGGATGTACCGGGGTGAAATCGAAGGCGGCTTCATTTTCGGCCTCAATCCGATGAACAGCGTACCCAATTCAAATAAACTGCGAAAGGCTTTGGACAACCTCGATTGGCTGGTCACCGTTGACGTGCATAACGGTGAAACGACCGATAACTGGCGCCGACCGGGCGTCGATCCCAAAACGGTAAAGACCGAGGTGTTTTTGCTGCCCTCGGCACACCGACTGGAAAAGGACGGCACGGTAACGAACAGCGGACGCTGGCAGCTTTGGCACTATACCGCCGTTAAGCCACCGGGGGAGGCGCGCACCTTTGGTGATATGATGGTGGATATGATGAACGTGGTCAGAAAACTCTATAAAGAACAACCCGGCACCTACGCCGATCCAATTCTAAAAATCGACTGGCCAACGAAATACGATCCCGACGAGATGGCCAGGAAGATCAACGGATTTTTCACCGTGGACAGCAAGGTGAAGGATAAGCAGTACAAGAAAGGACAACTGGTCCCGAGCTTTGCTGCGCTGGCGGACGACGGCTCCACGAGCTGCCTCGAGTGGCTCTATTGCGGAAGCTACACCGAGGAAGACGGAAACAAGCCCAAGCGGCGCGACCCGAAGCAGACTCCGATGCAGGCGGCAATCGGGCTTTATCCGAACTGGGCGTGGTGCTGGCCTGTCAACCGCCGCATCATCTACAACCGGGCTTCGGTGGACGCCGATGGTAAACCTTACAATCCGAATAAGGCGGTCATTGCGTGGCAGGACGGCAAATGGGTCGGCGATGTGCCCGACGGTCCCTGGCCGCCTCTTGCAACCGGCAAGGGCAAGCACCCCTTCATCATGACGGTGCATGGCTTCGGCCAGATATACGGCCCGGGCCGCATGGAAGGCCCATTCCCGGAGCACTACGAGCCGGTCGAAACACCGATGGCAAATCACCCGTTCTCTAAACAACTGAGCAATCCCTGCTACAAGTTCGTGACCAGCGATATGGACATCATGGCAGAGCCGGCCGATCCAAAGTACCCCATCGTTTTAACCACTTATAATGTCACCGAGCACTGGTGTGGTGGCGGGGAGACTCGCAACGTGCCCAATCTGTTGGAAGCCGAGCCGCAACTGTACGTTGAAATGAGCCCTGAGCTGGCGGAGGAGAAAGGAATCAAGAACGGCGACGGCGTCATTGTCGAGAGTGCCCGAGGCAAGGAGGAGGCCATGGCCATGGTTACCGTGCGGATGCGCCCAATGAAGGTCCAGGGCAAGATTGTCCACGAAATCGGCATGCCTTTCTGCTTCGGCTGACCCCATCGGTAGGCGACCCGAACACCTCGATCTTCGAGTACAAAGCGTGTCTGGTCAACATAACGAAAGCCGACAAACTGACGGAGATCAGTTAAATAAAATGTCGGGCGGGATGAATGATCCCGCTCGACCGTTCATAAGGAGAAC
>Ga0209164_1003312_pt1 | contig 15453 bp, 10 predicted proteins | sample MTBNYHSulfiMetaG_FD_187458 | JGI IMG/M metagenome (GOLD analysis project Ga0209164, IMG submission 187458) | Enrichment culture microbial communities from rom New York Harbor, USA that are MTBE-degrading - MTBE-NYH (New York Harbor Sulfidogenic)... | ecosystem: Environmental > Aquatic > Marine >...
TGCAGTTCGGCGGTGCGCTCGTCCACCTTGGCGGCCAGGTTTTGCGCATAATCGTCCACTCTCGCCTTGGCATTCTTAAGTTCCAAGTTGGTTTTTTGCAGATCTTCATAAGCCTTGTTTCTGGCCACGATCGTATTCTTCAACTCGTTGATGGTTTCCACCAGTCCCAGGGCAGGATCATCGCCGTTGCTGCGGCCCTTCAAGATTCGGGAGGCTCGATCCTTCATGGAGAGGCGGTCATAAGTGACATCGACCACAAAAGAAGGGGCCCTGAAGATTTCCCCTGCCATGAGAAGCACCCTTCGATCCGCCTCCACAGTCTCTGTGATGAGAAGGGCTTTTCGGTAATTGCGTGCAGCAGAGACGGCGTCGGGGAAGGTTTCGCTGTACTTGCCGAGATAGACCATTCTCCCGTTCACCTGTTCCGGGATGAGATAGACGCTCCTGCCCGCTTCTTTGCGTTGACCGTTTTGAGGGTCCCTGATGGTGAGCGAGAATTCCTCCATTTTGGGCTCAAGGCCGAAAGAGGCAAGTTCGGGCTCCACATTGAAAAGGACTTCGGGATCATAGGGGTTCATCAATTGCCGGACCCTGGCCGGCCGGAGGCCCCAGATCGTTGGGATGGCGGACAAAATGCCCCTGGAGTAAGCGTCGCCTGCGTAATCGGTATGAACGTCGATGTCGCTGTGGTAACGTATCTCAAGAGTGGTGTGGAACTTGCCCAGGGCCTTGTCGTAAAAGGGCGGAACGAGGATTTCGATATCCTTGGTGTCGGTGAAATGGCGGGTGAAAAAAGACAGCCTTTTAAATCCCTCGTTGGGGCTCGTAAAGAGTCTCACAAAGTAGTCGAGCCGTCCCCAGGAACGCAGATTTGCCGAGGAGGCCCCACAGTAAAAGTAAAAATAGGGCTCCCCGACCATGTCCTTGGCCTTTCTGAGGATCGCTTGAAAATTTTCATAGCTGGTCCATTCGTCTTCATTGAGAAAAAAGTCATCCGGGCAGGGGTAGCGCTCGGTGGGATAATGGAGGCCGTCAAAGAGACACTCATGGCTCCCAAGCTTGTAATGAACGTAGGCTGCAACGATTTTGGTGTTGCGGTTGCTGATGCAGTCAACCCGGCTCATAAAGGCTCTTCCCTTACCGGCCCCCGGCCGGAGTTCATGAGTTAGGGTGATGAAACTTCCAGTCAAAAGGGTGTAGCAAGCATCATTCAAAGGTGGTATTTTACTTCTTTTGAGCAAATTAAGCAAGCTTCATCTGCAGCCCCGCTTTTTGCCTTGACAATGGTTAGAGGTGGTATAAAATCGCATTTTACGATATCGGGACGTGGCGCAGTCTGGTAGCGCACCTGAATGGGGTTCAGGGGGCCGCTGGTTCAAATCCAGTCGTCCCGACCACAAGAATTGAGACGCCCGGCAAATTTGCCGGGCGTTTTTTTTGACGGTCTCGTAAAAAGTCGCGTTCACCCTTCGATACCTCAGGGCGAACTGTTGAAGGCATCCGTAAGCGCATGATATTCCGTTCGTGGTGAGGTATCGAACCACGAACGGAAAGGCGGACTCTGACTCTTTACGAACTCATCTTTTTTGGAGGGGCAACAATTTCCAGGCAGGCCGATCAAACAACCCCGGGGGGTCCACGAGCATAAAGGGTTTGTGTAAAGACGCCACTTCATTTTTTCATGTCATTACTGTCCAAAATCGCTGAAAATCGTGTTGGACATCAAGTTCATTCAAAGGGTTCAAAAGGAGCGCAGCGTTTTCGATTTTCCGTTGGGTCATGAGGCACGATACGCTCCGGGAAAGGGACATTCCCTATTGCTTCGCTCGTTTCGCCGTCCATGGCTGCGCTCGCTGCGAGATTTCGTCCCTTTCGCTGTCCTGCTTTAGGGCCGAAATACGCCGCAAACGGGAATATCCCTTTCCCTCCGCTCGTGCTTGAAACCGATTTTGGACAGGCATGAACCATGACAAATGACCAATGACCAATCACCAATGACAAATGACCAATGACAAATGACCAATTCCAGTATTCGAATATTCCATCATTCCCTTCTCTTGCTTCTTCATGAAGAAATTTCGATTTCTTGACAGTTCACTCGGGTTTCACTAAAATCCTTTAATTAGAAACGCGTTATTTTGAGAAGGTGAAGAGGTCATGAAAGTCATCAAGGTAGAAGAAGCTATATACAAAAAAGCTGAAAGAGCTTCCAAATTCCAGGGCATAAAAACCGATGACCTTATAGTGCGGGCACTTAAACAGGGGCTTGACGCGTTGAATGAGGGGAATGTTCTTGATCTCTATGCGAAGAGGAAGATAACTCTGCAACGCGCCGCTGAAATGCTTTCCCTTGATATCTGGGAAATGATAGAAAAAATTAAGAAGGCCGACATCAACTTAGATTACACCGCCGAGGAGCTGGTGGAGGATTTGAGGTAGATGGCCCGGCGAATTGTCTGCAATGCTTCGCCCCTCATATTCCTGTCCAAAATCGATAGACTTCATCTCCTTGACGCCTATGAAATTCTCATTCCCGTGCAGGTAGAAGCCGAAATCCTCAAAGGGGCAAAACGTAGGAAGCCTGATGGACGGAGGATCGCAGATTATCTCCGTGGCCGTAGGGTCAGTTCGGTAAAAATTGCGCTTCTATAGAGATCTTCCTCCAGCTTTAGGAGCCGGTGAAAGGGCGGCCATAAGTCTTGCTCTAAGAGAAAATATACCCCAAGTGCTGGTTGACGAGGCCAAAGCCAGAATTGCAGCGCGGTTCAAAGGTTTGGAGCCAAAGGGTACCCTCGGGGTGCTGTGGGAAGCACATAAGTCTGGTCTCATTGACCGGGAGAGTCTTGAATCAGCAGTCTTCGACCTGATCAACAAAGGCTATCGCATAAAACAAGAACTCCTCATTGGATTTATGAAAAGACTGCGATCTACCCCTGACGTCTGATCTAAGACCTCTTCTGTTTTCTCTTTTTTCCCATTATTCTGACGCTCCATCTCGTCCTCCGAAGCCTCTTGACCGCCTTAGCTTCAGCGGCGGCGGTTGGCGAATGAGCATCTCCCCTCCTGTCTTCTGTATTCTGTCTTCTCCTTTCCTGTTTTCCATGATACATTTTTGCCTGCAATCCAACAGGGATTTTTATGAGAGACCTCGAACAAGAGATCCTGATCCGCGCATGTGATCTGAATCCCGATCCGGAGACATTCCGTTCCCTTTTCTCTTCTGAAGTGGATGAAAAGAAGCTCCTTGATGAAGCCGCCCGCGAGGGACTGGCCGGGTTTCTTTACAAGGGCCTTTTGAAAACCGGCAGCCTGGACGGGCTCAAGCCGCAGGTCGGGGAGGGGCTGGAGAGCGCCTATTATCGGACCGTGAGCTCTAATTTGAGATTGATGCAGGATCTCAAAGAGGTGCTCTGCGAGGTGAATCAGAGAAGGATCCGCACGGTGCTCCTTCAAGGCATGGCTCTGCTCCACGGCACGTATGAGGATATCGGCTTAAGACCCATGACGGATGTGGACCTCTGGGTTTGGAGAGAAGACTACCCGGCCATGGTTGCTTTGCTCGGCAGGCTTGGCTATGAAAGGGACAGGATCTACCCGAGCACGTTCAGAAAAGGGGGGACCACGTTTGACCTCCACACCCACATCCTGTGGGCGGAGCGCATCAGGGCGCGGGAAAAGCTCCTGAATGTGGAAGAAGAAGAGATCCAGGCTAAAACAAGGCGAATCAGGGTCGAAGGCGAAGAGGCTTTTACTTTGCATCCGTTCGATCAGTTCCTATACCTTGGCCTTCACCTGTTGAAACATCGGGCAACCCGGCTCATGTGGTTGGCGGACCTCAAAAGCGTTGTCAGCGAATGGGAAGAAAGAGATTGGAAAGCCCTTGCGCACAGGGCCATAGATTTAGGCCAGGAAAAAACGGTCGCTTACATGCTTTATCTTCTCAGAGAGATTTTTGGTTTCCCGATTCCTGAAAGCATGAAAGACGTGACGGGTGTCGGGGCCTTTGAAAAAAAGATGCTCCGGCCAAGGATCGAGGGCAAGGCCCTTCATCCCTGGGCGCCTGCCTGCCTTTATGCCTGGACAAAAGGGCCGGTTCGAGGGCTGCCGATCTTCCTGGAAAGCCTCTTCCCGAGGCCGGAGATTTTGAGGCAAATGTTTCCTGAAGCGCATGATCTTGGGCTGTTGCGGCTGTACCTCAAAAGAGCTGTTCATTTGGCGGGGATGGTGCGGGGAAAATAGAACAATGGGTTGAGCGAATGCGAAACCCATGCCTCCATTGGCTAATATCCCGACAACCACTGCGCAAAGATGGGATCCACCACTTGCCATACATCCTCGCGCTTCTCGACCAGGTCAAGCTCGACCAGTTTCTTTTGAGCGTACTGGACCCCCCCTATCGTAAGCCTGTGGCGGGCAAGATACTCACTGGACAGAATTTGCGAACTTGGCGATGAAGCCAGAGCGCGGAGAAGGGCGATTTGCGTCCCTGTGAGGCCCTGGACCACGGCCTCATAGGCGTATCGTTCCGAGGAAATGAGCCTCTGAAAGCCGGCGTCCACATCTTTAGCCTGCGAAGTTTTGCCTGAGAGGTCGAAGACGTGGTAGGCCAGCGCCTGCGCATAGTAAGGGTATTGAAGCGTCTTATGCGAAATCTCTTCAGCCACGGTTCTCGGGCATTTTTTCCCGGCCCTTTCAAACCGCTCAACCAGGAAAGCGACCAACTCCTCATGCGGCAGAGGATGGATGGGATACATGACAGCGCTCTGGTAAAAGGGCCTGCTTCTCTGGTTGAAGATGTCAAGGAGGACCCTGCGCCGGCTGCCCACAAAGAAGTAAGAAGCTTTTTGGTGCTGGATGTGTTTCCTCAGGATGCCTTCGATGGAGGGATCCTTCAGCTCCGTGATTTCCTGGAATTCATCGAGCACGAAATGCACCTTGGGGCGCTCTTTCTGCATAAAAGTGCTCAGATCTTCCAGGACGTTGTCCAGGAGTTCTTTTCCCGGTGTGGCAGCGGAAGAGGGCTCCACGCTCAGGGTAAAACCGTTTTCAGGGGAGGGTTTGAGGACAGGACGAAAAGTCTTGAAGAACTTAAGGATTCTCGCCCCTTTCTCAAACAGGGACTCCCGCTTGTGCAGAACCGTGTAAACGCTTTTTGCGATGCGCTCCGCCACTTCATTGATACCGGCAACCATGAAGAGATCGGCATAAAAGGCAAGAAAGCCCTCTTTTTCGACTTCGGCCTGCACTCTCTTGACAAGAGAGGTCTTTCCATAACGGCGGGGCGAAAAGACCACCACGTTGGCCTGATTTGCGGCATGACGGGTCAGGTCCTTTAATTCCTCTGCGCGGTTGCAGAAAGGGGAATCCGGTGCAATCACACGCAGGGTAAAAGGATTGGCCATAGGGTATCTCCTTCATCACATTGAATTATTGATAGTGAATAATTGTAATTGCTGAACGTGTCAAGAAGAATTTCATAGAGGCTTCCGCCTTCGTTGAGAACTACGGCGTGACAGGTCCGCCTTCGTTAAGAACTGCGGCGTGACAAGTCCTAATTCCTATTGCTTTTGGCGAAGGAGAAGGGATTAGTCGATTGTGTCAGACCACTGATAGAGGGGTTGAGAGAATCCGGGTATTGGCTTTCAGACGAGATTGTGACAGCAGCCAGGAAACTCGCGGGCGAGTGAAGAAACCTGCACGAGAGAAGGGAAACCCATGAGTAGAGGTGGGTTTCCCATTCATTCAACCCACCCTACGGGCTCGCAATGACGGGCGAGGAGATTGCCGCGCCCGATAAAGCCGGGCTCGCAATGACAGGTGGGGGCTACGGGCTCGGAATTCCGCGAAGCGGGTGCCGCCTCAGCGGCAACCGGCTGTGCTGTATCCTGTCTTCTGTATTCTGTCTCCTTCTTCTCACAATCATTCCAGTATTCCATCATTCCATCTTCTTGTTTCGTGTTTTCGTTCTTTCGCGTGCCCTGTTGAATCTGTCGGATATTCAATCGGGGTGCTTTCGTGATTGTTTTTTTGTCTCCCCTGCCTGCCCGGCATAGCTCACAGGGCGCCGGCGGGCGTTATCTGCGGCGAGACTTGCTCCGTCATCCCATTTTCCGCGACTTTTTGAATGCCTTGAGCTCATCCGGATCAAACACAAAATTCCTTCCGATTTTCTTGTATTTCAGCTTGCCTGCTTTAACCCATCGTCTCACGGTAATTTCAGCCGACTCAAGATACTCAGACGCTTCTTTGAGGGTAAAAGGAGACTGCCTGATATCGCCAAATACCTCATCGTGAGAATAGGAATCTTTTTCGAAGCCACGTCTTGCAATCGTGGCAAATAGTTTTTCCCTTTCTGCGGTCGGCATTTCCACAATCTGTTTGTAGATTTTTTCAGCGGAAATCATTCTCATTAACCTCCTTCAAATACTTTTTGAGGTCACTATAAAAATTCTCATGGGTCCCGATCGAATAAAACAACAGGCTGGTTGGCAAAAGCTCGGTCAGGTTGGAAGCCACGTAGTCATGACCAAACCTCGTGTTCGCGTCAATCTTTCCATCCCTCAGCATAAAGAACTATCCGTCGGCACCCTGCGCGCCCTCATTCGTAACTCCGGTTTGGCTATCGAGGAGTTCTTAGAGTTGCTCTAAACCTAACCCATATCTCTCGCTGAGGCACGAAGCCAACGGATTCTACCTGGTGAAAGAAAAAGGGTCCATCCGATACTACGGGAAGGCCGGATGGCCTGCATTGATTCGGGTGGATTATCATGGGGCGAAGGAAGTTCCAACCGGCACATGCAAGCATATCCTTAAATCTGCCGGAATAAAAAGAGGAGGAAATCATGATTGATTTGCCCTATTCCTTGATTATTGAGGCGACGGAAGAACCCGATTATTTTGGATTCTTCTCGCCTGATCTGGAAGGATTTACCGGGATCGGCCATTCCATAGAGGACTGCGTGTATAAAGCCAAGTGGGGCATGAAAGAACACCTGGAACTACTGGAGGAACGCGGCCTGCCTGTGCCTCCTAAGGTGAAAAGCCCAAAAATCATAGTTCAGAATGAAGAGAAGATGGCCGCATAGGAAGAAAGATTTCGGCCCTGGAAGGATTTGGATGGATTGAGTCGAGCGAAACCCATGCCCAGATTTACAGGCCCGGCTGAACAAAAGCGATGTGTTTTACCGAAAACGGCTTTGAGCTGAAATCGGTAATTTACCCAAAACAGCTCGCCACACAGACGGCGGGTAAACCTTGAGCCGAAATGGGTAAAGGCAGGGTCTCACGGAGGCCACCCGCCTTCGCCAAGGCTATGGCGGGCAGGCACCGCCTTCGCCAAGGCTATGGCGGGCAGGCACCGCCTTCGCCAAGGCTTCCGTCTTTGCTGAAGCTACGCCGGACAGGATGGCGGGCAGGCAAGGGCTAGGTCCTGAATGTCTCACGACGAGGGCAGAGCTGTAAAAAAGCTTTACAACTGAAAAATAGTTTTGCGGTTTTGACCCTCCCGTGCCGGCATTTCATTGTTCGTTCTTCTGGTCTCAATGACCTCCGACTTCTCTTTGCACCACTCCAATACTCCAATACTCCATTATTCCATCATTCCATCATTCCATCATTCCATCATTCCATTTGCGAATTGTAGGATGGGTTGAGCGCATGCGAAACCCATGGGAAAAGGTGGGTTTCACGTTCGTTCAACCCACCCTACGTCCCGTCAATCCTGCCTGCCCCGTGAAATGTATCGGCTGCCAAAATTTCACTGGGGTTAATCCTGTCTAAGTAATGCGCTTTCCTTGTGACCTCTGCTTCCCGCGTTGAATGCCGTAGGCCTATTCAACCGGGGCGCCTCTGTGGTGAGATAGTCTTTTCTTGTCTGGTCCTAATTTTCTTTGCGGTCTCAGCGTTCTCGGCGGTGAGTCTTCCTTGCGATGTTCGGGAAGCGAGCAGCTTCTTACAAAAATTGTCATAAAAACAGCACTTTGACCGAAAATTGGCACCCCTTTCTGTGCCCTGCCGGAGCCATCCCGTAACCATCCGTATTGCCACGCTTTTTCGGCCATATCCCTGGCATAGTCCTTGCTTACAAAATCATACGCCATGTCTATGTCTGTATACATACAAGGAAAAGTCTTCTTATTCCACCGGGATTATGGACTCGGCTGGGACGGAATCGCTTCAGAAGCGATTGCCCAGTCCAGCGTTCTATCAGAATTTAAAAATCCGAAATCCGAAGCACGAAATCCGAAACAATACCAAAATCCCAATTTTCAAAACTCAAAACAAGCTCACACCTGGTTCATCCTTTTTTGTTTTGGTCATTGGTATTTGTTTCGAATTTCGGATTTCGACATTCGAATTTTGCACTTCTAAGATACTCCAGATTGGAGGCAAAACCATATGAGATCCAAAAGTAAAACCAAACTTGGGATCGAGAAAAAGCATCACGGCGGCGGGATGGTGCGCATCGGCATTGTCCTGCTCCTTGCCGCGGTTTTTTGTTTTTTGAGTCCCGTGAGCGCCTACGCCGGCTGGTACGACTCGAACTGGCAGTACCGCAAGAAGTTGACCATCGATTACACCAAGGTTGGAGCGACACTCAGCAACTTCCCGGTGCTCGTCTCACTCTCGTCCGACAGCGACCTAGCGGCGGGGGCGCGCTCGGACGGCTATGATATCCTCTTCACCAGTGCCGACGGCACCACCAAACTCGACCACGAAATCGAATACTTCAATGATTCCACAGGCCGGCTTGTCGCGCACGTGAAGATCCCGAGCCTCTCCGACTCCGCGGACACAGACATCTACATGTACTACGGCTACGCGAGCGCCTCCAACCAGCAGAACAAGACCGGCGTCTGGGACAGCAACTATGCGGGCGTCTGGCACCTGAACGAGACTGTCACAAACAACGCGACCACGGTTGGTGCACATGTTGATTCCACGTCCAATAATAACGATGCTAACCAGGTCAACAACGACGATGTGTCAGCCAAGATTTACAATGGGCAGGATTTAGAAGGGGACGCGAGGGACGAATACGTGCTGATCCCAAATTCTGCTTCCGTAGAGAACGTCCAGGAGGGGGATTACACCATCGAGGCGTGGTTCTATTCGGATGCAACCCCCCCAGGCACTGGCAATGCCTGGAACTCTGGATATGCCATTGTCATAAAACCAGGCTGGCACTTAGGGCTATATTTGAATTCCTCCAGAGCTTTTGGGATGGGCCACTGGCTGACTGGAGATAATGGCGTGTACACCTTTAGCGGTACTAAGAACAACACCACCTGGTACCATGTGGTCGGTGTGGTTACCAGGAGTGAAGGCCATGTGAAGATATACGTCAACGGGGTCAATGAGGGAACAAACACGTTTACCGCCGGGACGGCCGCAAGAGAATATGGGACAGCGACGTGGCGCATTGGGATCGCTACAACCGGTCGTGGCGATTGGGCCTATCCTGCGAACGGTAAAATAGATGAAGTGCGCATCTCCAGCACAGCGAGAAGCGCCGGCTGGATAGAAACTTCCTACAACAACCAGAATGATCCAGGCCCAGGAACGGACGCTTTCTTCAAAAGCCAGGGTGATGAAGAGACGGAGAGCCCACCGACAGATTACTCCTACCGCAGGTCCATTACCATTGATGGGGATCAGATCGGGAGCAGTTGCGGCAGCAGCTTGACCGATTTTCCGGTGCTTATCAGTATCACAGGTGAAGATTACCTCAAGACAGCTCCGACCGGGCACATCCAGAGCAGCGACGGGTACGATATCATATTCAAGGACGGCGACGGAAACCAGCTTGATCATGAGGTTGAGAAATATGATGGCACGGCAGGCACTCTTGTTGCCTGGGTGCGAATACCCACTCTGGTTCACAATGATGACACGGTCATCTACATGTATTACGGCAACAGCAGTATCAGCAGTCCGACCGAGAACCCCTCGGGCGTGTGGGACGAAAACTATGTGGGGGTCTGGCATCTGAATGAAAGCGTCACTGACGAGCAAACGGTAGAAACGCATTACGACTCGACGTCGTTGGGCAATGATGGTACTCAAAACAATAACGGTCCTGCAACAGGAAAGATTGCTGGTGGGCTAGATTTTGATGGATCCGGGGACTATATCACTGTGCCAAATAATACGAGTTTGCAGCTTACTACTTCAATAACCCTTTCAGGCTGGTTTCGTTTGGAAACGTTTGGTACAGGGAATGATGTTGACGCTATTCTTCGAAAAGGGCAAGGGAACCCCAATGATTATCAACTGATGGTAGATGATCGTTATCCGCAGTTTGTTTTAGCGGCAAGTGATGATGCAACGATTATTGGGACAACTCAGGTTACAGCCGATACCTGGTATTACATTGTGGGGACATGGGAATCTGGTGGACAACGCACGGTTTATCTGAACGGCAATCAAAACGGTACTGGAACATTCGCAGGACCGATTGTCCCGGACGACAGGGCTTTGCAAATAGGCGGATGGAGCGGTGGGGATCAGATTGATGGTAGGCTTGATGAGCTTCGCATCTCCAACATTGCCCGCGATGCCTGCTGGATTCAGACCGAATACAACAACCAAAACTCTCCCGGGACATTCTACACGGTAGGGAACGAGGAGGCTGTGGGCGGGCCGGCCGACGTGACCCAGATCCACTACCGGTGGAGGAATGACGACGGAGCGGAAGCGGCATCGGCAGATTGGTGGGATTCGAGCTATGGTTTCAGGAAAAAAGTGACCTTTGGGACGAGCCATTCAATGCTGCCCCTGGGTTATACGGCTACAGCGACCATGGACACGCGGCCTGCCAACACCAACGTGGAACTCACATCGGGCAATGACGTGCGGGTCGTGTGGCAGCCGACTTCAGGATCTGCAGTGGAGCTGGACCGCATCGGCAGCACATGGAACAACGCGGCGACAAATATAGACTTCCGGCTCCAGTCGGAGATCAGTGCGAACCTGGATGAGGATGTGGACGGCAGCTATTATATCTATTACGGGAATGCGTCGGCCGGCACGCCGCCCAGTGATGAAATGGACGTTTACTATTTCGCCGACTTCTTTAATCGTGCGAATAGTACAACGGTGGGAAACGGTTGGACTGAGTGGAATGTGAATGATTATGACGCAGAGATATATGATAACGCTCTGCATCAGAGTGGTACCAATACAGGTCCGTCGGATGCAGGGGTCAAACAAGATTTGTCACTTGGGAGCATTTCTTCCAATTTCACTCTCACCTTCGACTGGACGATACCGGTGAATACAGAAGGAATATGGACAAACTACATCCAGGTCGGTAACAACATGGACAATAACAGCCGTACAACCGGGGTTGCGATGGGGTTGTTCAGCGGCGAAAGCAATGGCCTAGGTACGAATTATGGCATCGATGATAATATGGATAACAACCTCATCCAGACAGGCGTCAACGGTACCCACAGTTTTAAGCTGGTAGCCGACTATGCCAACAAGAGGTTTGATTACTATATTGACAATTTTGTTACTCCACATACGACCAACATAAATTTCATAGGTCCAGCGATAGCTCTGAATCAAATCCGGATGGCGAATGACCAGTATGTTGCAGGACAACCGGATTTTGTGTGGGACAACGTGAAAATCGTACTGAATGTGGCGAGCGCACCCTCAACAGCAGCGGGGACGGAAGAGGCTTACCAGGCAAGCGGAGCGACCTGGGCGGCTGCGCAGGATGCGAAACTGGTCGGTCTTGCCAAGGACACGATCAAGCGGGTCCGTTTCGAGATCTGGAACCAAGGGGCTGAAAGCTCCGGGGCCGTGACCTATAAATTGCAGGTGGCTGAAACGTCCTCCTGCGGGTCGGGCACATACACGGACGTGCCTACGGGGTCGACCGGGCACTGGCAGATCGTGGACTCTACTTACATAACGGACGGCCAGGCAACAGAGAATCTTCTCACCGCTGAAGGGACCGCCTTTGTAGCCGGTGAACTCAAAGACGCCGGAAACACCACGGGCAGCATCACCCTCGGTTCAGATGAATTCACCGAGATCGAGTTTGCGGTCAAGGCGACCGGCAACGCAACCGACGGAGGGGATTACTGCTTCAGGCTGGTTGCAGCATCAGGGACAGTTATAAACACCTATTCAGTTTATGCCCAGGTGAGCCTTATTGTTGATGCCCCGATTCTAAACCAGGCTCACTACCGCTGGCGGAATGATGACGGAAGTGAAGGCGGGCTCGACACGGGGACGGGAGCGGACGGGTCGGTCACAATCTCAAGTTTGAAGGTGATCAATTCCGACATACTTGGCTCCAATCGGTCCGGATATGCTGATGGTATATCCACAACGGTTTCTTCCTTCGGCAGTGCAACGGGAGGGACAACTCTTACGGCAGCTTCGGCTGACGGCCTTGCGGCAAATGATGAAGTCTTGCTCATCAACGTGCAGGGGGACGGCACCAACAACGGAAACGTCGGCAATTACGAGTTCCTCGAGATCCAGTCCATATCCACAAACACGCTCACGTTTAAGACTGAAATCCAAAACATATATGGCGCAACCACATCCAACTCGGTGCTCACGGGCCAGAAGGTGATGGTGCAGCGTGTGCCCCAGTGGACGGATGTGACCATCCAGAACGGTGGCAATCTTATGGCCAGTGCGTGGTTGGGCGAGAAGGGAGGGGTCATTGTTTTTCGGGCTACAGGCACAGTAAATGTCCAAAGCGGGGGGACGATCAACGTCAATGCTCAAGGATACCGGGGTCGGGCAGGGGGTTCCAGCAGCAACGGTGGTACCAACGGAGAGAGCTACGACGGTTCTGTGGGCTCCGGAGGAAATACCGGCGGCCAGGGAACTGCAGGAGGCGGCTCCGGAGATGCCAACGGAAATAAGGGAACGACAGCCAATCGCGGTGGTGGCGGTGGCGGTGGTGGTGATGCTGCGGGCGAAGGTGATGATGGTGCCGGCGGCGCCGGCGGCGGCGGCTATGGTGGTGGCGGCGGCGGTGGTGGCTCAGGCTCCGATTGCAGTAATACCGGGGGTAGCGGCGGCTCGGGCGGGGATACCGGTGTGAGCGCAGGGGGAGGTGGCGGGCCTAATGGATGCACCAGCGATGGCAATGGTGGTAACGCAGGCTCTGCGGGGGGGAATACCAAGGGCGGCGCCGCCGGATCTGGGGCGACCACCGGACAAGGTGCTGCCGGACAAGGGGTGACGAGCGGAGGATCTGGTGGCGGTGGAGGAGGAGGGACGTATGGGACGGCTGATCTTACCAAGCTCTACTTAGGCTCAGGAGGTGGTGGCGGGGGTGGATCGAGCCAGGGAGGCACCCCGCAAACCGGGGGTAACGGCGGCGGGATCATCTACATCATCGCCGACACGGTCAGCGTCAGCGGATCGATCAGAAGCAACGGAGGGAACGGGTCGGCGGCAAACTCATTCGACGGAGGAAGCGGCGGTGGGGCCGGGGGCTCGGTACTTATCCAGGCAAATAGCGCAACGCTTGGAGGCGATCTGATCACTGCGACAGGTGGGACTACCTCTGCGGCCAGCTCCACGGCCGGCGGTGGTGGTGGCGGCGGTGTGGGAAGGATCCGGATTGAGTGTGACTCAATAAGCGGATCGACCAACCCATCAGCATCCGAGGCCGGGACGCCGGGCGGCACAGGGGCATCCTGGGCTGCGGATGAGGACACAGGGCTGACCAAGGCAGAGCCCGGCACGGTCTATCGCCTTCGATTCCTGGTGCACAATACGGGAACGCAAGGCTCCGGGGCGGTGGCATACAAACTCCAGGTTGCGGAAACCGACACGTGCGGCGCCGGTTCCTACGACGATGTTCCGACAGACGACAGCGGGCACTGGAAAGTGGTTTCTTCCACCTTCTTGACCGACGGCAGTTCGACCACCAACGTGGTCGATGGTCTTACGGACCCGGATGGTGGGAATTTTGTCAGCGGCGAGGTCAAGGAATCGGGAAACACCACGGGTGAACTTACCTTGGGAAGCGACGAATTTACCGAGATCGAGTTTGCGATCACGGCGACCGATAGCGTGACTTTTGGGGGGCATTACTGTTTCAGACTGGTCGAGACTACGGGGGACCTGGACGAATACTCGGTCTATGCGGAGATCGGGGTAATTTCAGGCATTTTCACCTACCGCAAGGCCATTACCATCGATCGGACAAAGGTGATCTGCGAAACCATGACGGATTTCCCGCTTCTGGTGAGCCTTGACAACAGTGACGGCTGGATGAGTCATGTTGAGAGCAGCAGCGGGTATGACATTGTTTTCAGGGATTCGGACGGGGTTACCCAGCTTGATCATGAAATAGAAAAATATGATAACACGACCGGGGAGCTTGTGGTTTGGGTCAGAATCCCGACTCTGACGAATACGGCGGATAAAGTCATTTACATGTATTACGGCAATGCCGGGATAACCGCATCGACAGAGAACAAGACCGGGGTTTGGGACAGCAACTACAAAGGAGTTTGGCACCTGAGCGATGATCCGACCGGCACCGCGCCCCAAATGCTCGACAGCACGGTGAACGTGAACCACGGTGAAGCTGTGGGCGGATCGGGCGGTGTGACCAGGGTGCAGTCCGCAACAGGCATAGGAAACCCCAATGCCACAGCAGTGTTCAGTTCCACGCCAACACAGGGAAACCTTCTGATCGCGATTACGGGGAATCGAGTCGGAGATGATTCCGGCGAGAAAACGGCCTCGATCAGCGGCATAGGGTGGACAAGGCAGATCAATAATTACTTCAAAACGTCAGGTTCGACTGCCGATCGAAGGGGTTTGGCGGTCTTTTACAAGATAGCGGGCTCCAGCGAGCCCACGAGCATAACGACAAGTTGGAGTCAGGGCGGGGATAATGCTCTTATTATTCAGGAGTTTGCGATAACCGGGGGTGGGGCTTTTACTTTTGATAGGTCGACTTCCAATAACAGCGGCGCAAACACGGTGACGTCCTTAAGCACTGGTACAACCGCGCAGTCCGCTCAAGCTGACTCTTTTGTTTTGGCCGCATTGATGACGAGAGACTCATCCGAAGAGGCAAACTGGACAAATTCTGTTGGAAGCAATCTCCGATATGCTGCCGGCACCAATGTGATTACGGTCCAGTCAGGGTTGGGCGTTCACAGCACTCAGAGCACAAAAGAGAGCACGGCAAGCTGGGGCACTGCCCGACATGCAACCGCCGGCATCCTGGTTTTTTCCATTAGCGGAACGGCAGGGCCGAGCCAGGGGGACGGCCAATTTGCCGAATCCCTGGAGTTCAACGGGTCCAATTGCGTGGAAATTCCAGATCACGAGTCACTGGACATCACATCTCAATTCACGCTTTCGGCCTGGATAAGGCCGAGCGCGATTGGCGCCTGGAACAGAATCGTGGCCAAGTCCCACACGTCCAATGCATCTCCCTGGACCATGTATGGA
>Ga0209164_1003315_pt1 | contig 15435 bp, 8 predicted proteins | sample MTBNYHSulfiMetaG_FD_187458 | JGI IMG/M metagenome (GOLD analysis project Ga0209164, IMG submission 187458) | Enrichment culture microbial communities from rom New York Harbor, USA that are MTBE-degrading - MTBE-NYH (New York Harbor Sulfidogenic)... | ecosystem: Environmental > Aquatic > Marine >...
TGACCTTTTCCAGCGGCATGATGGAAGTGGCGCGCAAGGGCATTTTTTACCCCCGTTATTTCATGATGCCCGAACTCATCGTCATCTTCCTGGCGGTCATGTTGACGGACGTGGTGCTTCTCGACCTGTTCAATACCTTCGGGCTGCCGACCTCCACGACGGTTTCCATCGTTTTTGAACTTCTGGGGGCCGCCATCGCCGTGTCGCTGATGAAAATTTTCGACAGCGGCCAGAGCCTGCTGGATCTGGCCCATTACATCAATACAAGCAAGGCGCTGGCGATTATTACCGGTATTTTGCTGTCGGTGGGCATTGCCTTCGTTTGCGGCGCCCTGGCCCAGTTCTTCACCCGCTTGCTCTTCACCTTCGACTATAAAAAGCGGTTAAGGCGATATGGCGCCGTATGGGGTGGTCTGGCGCTATCGATGATCACTTATTTTATTCTGATCAAGGGGGCCAAGGGCGCCTCCTTCCTCACCCCGGCCATGCTGTTGTGGATCAAAGGACACACCTGGACGATCCTTGGCGGTGGTTTCGTTTTATATGCATGCATCTTTCAGCTTTTAACACTTACGACACGCGTCAATATTCTCAAACCGGTGGTATTGGCGGGAACATTTGCGTTGGCCATGGCGTTTGCGGCCAACGATCTGGTGAATTTTATCGGTGTGCCTCTGGCCGCTCTCCATGCGTATATCGTTGCCAATGCCAGCGCAGCACCTCTGACGCTTCTGATGGCTGCGCTGGAGAAGCCGGTGCATACCCATACGCTTTTTCTGTTGGCCGCCGGCGGCATTATGGTGGTCACCTTGTGGATGTCGCGCAAGGCGCGCACCGTGACCCGGACGGAACGCAGCCTGGGACGTCAGGAGGAAGGTCTCGAACGCTTCGATTCATCCCACCTTTCCCGGATCATCGTGCGCATGGCGATGCACCTCTTTGAAGGCTTGCAAAGGATCTGCCCCTCGAGGATGCGGCGCTGGATGCGGCAACGTCTCAATGCGACCGGCTATCAACCCGAGCCGGGATATGACGGAAAGGTGCCCGATTTTGACCTGCTGCGCGCCAGTGTCAACTTGGTGGTGGCCAGTGCCCTGGTGGCCTGGGCCACCAGCATGAAACTGCCGCTTTCGACCACCTATGTGACCTTCATGGTGGCCATGGGGTCGTCCCTGGCCGACCAGGCCTGGGGTCTGGAAAGCGCCGTCTACCGGGTCACCGGTGTGCTGGCGGTGATCGGAGGGTGGTTTTTTACGGCGCTTACGGCCTTCAGCATTGCGCTGGTTTTCGCCTTTGCCATTGGTTACCTCGGCGGCTTTGCCGTTTTTGGCCTGCTCGTGTTGGCCGGATATGTATTATTCCGCAATGTAAAGCTTCACGGCCTTCGGGAAAAGGCGTTGCAAGAGCTGGACCTGCTGGATTTGAAGCGCCTGACCGATGCGGACTTTGCCGTGCGTACCTGTTTCGAACACAGCGGCCGTTTTCTGGAAGTGGTGCAAGACGATCTGGCTACCTGCTTCGACGGCATTCTGACCCAGGATCGTAAGCAGCTCAAAGCGCTGCGCCGTCAAACGAGCAACATCCAGAAGTGGTCCAACACGATCGTTGCCAATATTTTCAAAACGTTGAGGCTGCTTCAACGGGAGGATATCCAAAAGGCCGGCAAGTATGCCTATGTGGTTTCGGCGCTCCAGGAGATTGCCGAAAGCCTGCGCGACCTGATCCTGCGTTGTCACGTTCATACCTCGAATCAGCATGCCGGTCTGCTTCCCGAACAGCGTAAGGACCTTCAGCAGGTGCGCAAAAGCGTTGAAGCCCTGTTGTCCCAGACCGCCGCCATCCTGAAGTCCAGGACGCCGTTTGAATACCGTGAAGTGGCCGCCCACTATGTGGATCTTAAGCAGTTTCTGGAGCAATGCGACCATCGTCAGATCGAGCGGATTCACTCGGGGCAATCCAAAACGCGTCTGAGTATTTTATTCTACGGCATTAACAATGCCTGTTTGAAAATCAGTGAACAGACGCTCCAGTTGTTGACCATCTTCGACGAAACTTTCCATATAGCGGCCAAAAGCCAGGGACCCGATCGCTGATCGCCATCAAACGGCAAAGCCAAGGTGTCCACCGGCGTTGCCCGGATAATTGTTTTTACTACTAATCCAAAACGTTAAACGATTCTATAGAAATATATCATCCAGCATTCTAACTGAATGCGATTAAACCTGAAGGGTGCGCTTTCCAAAAGTATTTTGATATCAAAATTCGCATCGCAACGGTCGTGGCAGGCGTGGGTGGGGCAGGTGGCATCGGCCACCTGCCCCACCTACGCCGGGTTTAATGGATAGCATTCAGTTATAATCGCTGTGGATCATTGAGAATGATTGACACTTACGGCCGAGCTGGCCTATAGGTATTAAAGCCGATAGTGCCGAACAGCGGTCCCCTTCCAGCCGTTTTTTAGGGCGTGATCCTCCGAAATTCAGAAGTACTTTTGCCCTTATGCCGAGTGCATCAGTCGTGTATTCCTGGAAATTTTAACGCTCTGGGATCGGGTATAGCGCCCTGTTCGTGGGGGAATCGCCTTCACAAAACCGCAGGATAAACGAAAGGAGCGGATCGTATGAAAAAGATGAGGTGGGTGACAATCGTGATGGTGCCCGTGGTGCTGGCGCTTTGTGCCTGTACAACCATGAAAACTGCCGGGCGTCAGGGCAGCGCCACACTGGACAAACACTATCAACTCGAATCGCTGGTGCCTGATTCACCCTTTCCCGGTGTAAACGGGGCGACCATTGGATCGGACGGCCACCTGTACGTGACCCATACGGGCAACGGCACGGTCACCCGGATCGATTTGTCGACCCTTCAACCGTCGACCTTCGTTCCTCCCTCAGGCGCTGTATTCATTCCGGATGACATCGCCGCGGACGACAAGGGCAACCTCTATGTCACGGGTACCACCCCCCTGGTCGGCGAGGTCTACCGCATCGACCGTTTCGGGGCCAAGACGATCATCGCCGACGGCATGGCGGCGCCCAACGGCATTGAATACAATTCCAACAACGGTCGGCTGTTCGTCACCGAGTGCTTTCAAGGCAACCGGGTATACGAGGTCGACCCCACGGGCCGGAAACCTGCACGCCTGTTGATCGACAAGGATGTCATTCCGGTGCCCGAAGGGTTTGGGTTTGATCCCGATACCAACGATCTGGTGATTCCGGACATGGGTACCGGGAAAATTTTGCGAGTGCATCCAGACACCGGGGCGATCAGCACCATTGCCGAAAAATTCGTCACGCCTATTGCCCTGACCATCGGTGCCGACAAGATGATCTACATGCCGGAATTGGCAACCGGTATTGTCTACAGGGTGAGCCTCGACGGTAGCCGCCGGGAAAAACTGGCTCAATTGCCGCCAGGCCTGGACAACATCGCGATCACCCCCCAGGGGCGCCTTTTTGTGACCAGTTACTGGAACGCCACCCTCTATGAGGTCTCCACCGATGGCAGCGGTCAATTCAAGCAACTGTTTCCCAATGGGCCCAACCAGACGCTCGGGGTCGTGGTCAAAGCGGGTGCCGTGTGGGTGGCCGATGCCATTATGATTCGTAAAGCGGCCGAAGGAAAGTATGAGCAAACCAAACTCAATGCCTGGGCCTCCCATGGCATGCCTTTGACCCTGAGCCTGGCCGATGGACCGGGCGACCAACTATTCTGGACCGACTGTATTCATGGCGCGGTGGCTATGGGGAATCCGATCAACGGTGAGTTCAAAGCCATAGCCGGTGGCTTGAATCAACCCGCAGCCGCTCTAATGAATCCCAAGGCCCTACAGCTCTTTGTGGCCGAATATGGGGCCGGACAGATTACGACCATCAGCCTGACGGACGGTTCCAAATCCGTATTGGCCAAAGGTTTGGAGGGACCGCTGGCCCTGGCAATGGTGGGCGACATGCTCTATGTGGCCGAGAGCAAAGCCGGACGCATCAGCGCGATCGACCTGAAATCGGGTCGCAAGGAGGTGTTCCTGGCCTCCGAGGTGGGCAAGCCGGGCGCCATCGCCAATGACGGACAAGGTAATCTGCTCGTCCTGGACGGCGCCGGACAAAAATTGCTGCGGGTGAATCCCAAAACCCGCGCCATGTCGATGGTGGCCGCCCATTTGCCGGTGAAGTATGCGACGGTCGGCAGTTACCCGGTTGTGGAATTCCCCCTGTCCATGTTCGTCACCCCAAACGGCGATATCTACTTCAACAGCAGTGATCGCGGGTTGTTTTGCCTGAAGCAGCGCGTCAAGTAACCCATCGGGATCAAATTAAAAACTGGTCCGTGCGTGAAAGTGGAAGCCGGACCAGTTTCAGCGGTTCACCTGGATAAGGGTGAGGCAGCAGGGTTTAATGAATAGCATTCAGTTAGAATAGCTGAGGGGTAGGAGGGAACAAACCGCAACATCAGTCGCAGATCGCGCTGCCCGTCTTGTCCGCCAGCCAGGTTTGAATCCAGAACAGGGTGGTTCCGACATCGACGTCGGCCAACCTGGCACTTTTTTCAAGCTGCGCGACGGCCGTCTGTGCTCTCCGCGTATCTTTCAAAAGGGCATAGATCTTTGCGCTGCGCTTAAGATGGTCCACCGCGTGATGATGGTCCTCGACTGCGGCGTAGGTCATGCCAATGGCCTCCAGATCCCGGGCGATATCGTAGGGAACATGCTTTTCTCGGTCCAGGGCCAGCGCCTGATCGAATCGCGATCTGGCCTGTTCAGGCTGATCGTTTTGCATGAGCAGGTGCCCCATCGCAAAATAGATGCTGCTGCGACTATCTTCTCCATTGGTGTCGCACGCTTTCAATGCCGCTTCGAGAAACGACAGGGCCTGATCGCGCTGTCCCTCATGAATGCACCACAGCGCCCGGGTTTTCAGGTAAAGCGCTTGTTCCCCGTTTGTTTTTCCGAGATCTGCGGCCTGGTCTAAAGCCAACGCGGCCTCTCGTCCGCGATTCAAATTCATCAGCGCGGCCGCCTGGTTGCTCAATGCCCGGACCAAGCCGGGGTGATGGGCTTCGGCCTGGGCGAGGGCGATGGCATCCCCATACACCCGCAAGGCACTCTCCAAGTCATCCAGACGGAAGTAGGTGTCGCCGATGCTGTTGAGGGCCTGAATCACGCCCGCACGGTCATCAGCCGCCGAAAAGAGCTGATGGGCATCCTGGAAGTGATCCATGGCCCGTCCGTAGCACCCCCTGGCAAACAGCTCCGTGCCCTGATTGAGATAATAGATGCTGTTGCGGGTCTGTTCGGAGGCATGTTGCGGCGCAGGCCCGGTGGCACAGGCTGAGCAAATCAGAATGGCGAGCAACAGGGAAGATAATTTGTGATACATGGTCGACTCTCTTCTCATTTATTGGACGGTGTCTATCCGGTTTGCAGTTTTTCGATGGGCGGCAATACCGGAAGTTCAAAGTGAAAGGTGGCGCCTTCCCCCAGTTTGCTTTCCACCCAGATGCGCCCTTTGTGATATTCGATGATGCGTTTGGTGATGGCCAGGCCCAGGCCACTTCCCTGGGGCCGGCCGCGATCCGTGGATGGGGTGATTTGACGGAACTGCTCGAAGACCGCGTGTTGATCTTCGGGACGGATCCCGATGCCGTTGTCCTTGACACTCACGTGAAGTTGATGGCGGTCGTGGGTCAGGCGGATGACGATGTTTCCGTCTTGCACTGGGCAGAATTTCACGGCGTTGGAGATTAGGTTGACCATGGCCTGGATCAGTTGATCGCGATCTCCGGAAAGGCTGGGCACAGAGGGTGGTAACTGCAGATTGAGACGAATTCTTTTTTCATTGATCAATTGGCGAGTAGCGTCGACGGCCGCGTCAATCACCTGGATCAGATCCACGGGTGTGGCCTGCCACTGAATTTTGCCCGATTCGATTTTCTGGAAATCGAGTACCTGATTGATCAGCCGGGAGAGGCGATGGATCTCGTTGATCATGATCTCCAGGAACTCTTTCTGCTCCATCGGGTTGGTTTCGGGATAGTCTCGCAGGATTTCGGCAATGGACCGGATAGAGGTCAACGGGGTTCGCAGCTCATGTGAAACCGTGGAGATGAAATCATCCTTGAGTCGGTCCAGCTCCTTGAGCCGTTCGTTGGCCGCTTTGAGGCCCGCGGTCACCTTTTCCAGTTCCCGGCTGTAGATGATGACCTGGCGGGTTTCATCCAGGATGTCCATGACTTCCTGGACGCCCAGCGGCTCCTCCTTGACCACCGAGGAGACCATGACGCGCGCCGAGGCCGATCCGATGGCGCCGGCCAATATTTTTTCCGCATGGGTGACAAATCCGGGGTCTGCCTTGAGGGTGAGGCCCCAATCCATGTTGCGGGTCTGGGCATACAAGGCCAGGGCCTCTTCGGTGCGTTCTTTCCCCAGAAAACGCTCCAGCAAGGATTTGATATCCGTAATCAGCGCTGTGCCGCGCCAGACCAGGGATTCTTCGGTTTCCGAGGAAAAGCGGAAGACATCCACGAACATGGTGGCCTGGGTGTGCTCCAGGGCCGAAGGCCGGTCGAACAGCGAAACGCCCACATACGTAAGGGTATTGATCATGAGGCTCCATACGACGGCGTGCGATACCCGATCCAATCCTTTCAGCCCGAACAATGAAAATGGGTTGAGCCAGGCAATGCCCCAGGGGCCTTGATCGATAAAGGCATGGGAGATGATCCCGGCGGCCGCCAGTGAGGGCAGTACCAGGGTGTAGCCCCAGATCACGAAGCCGGCGGCCATGGACCACAGGGCGCCCTTTTGCGTGCCGCCTTTCCAGTAGATGCCCCCCAGCAGGGCAGGGGCGAATTGCGCGACGGCGGCAAACGACACCAGGCCGATGGAGACCAGTGTGTAGAATTCGGCGGTCAGATGAAAATAGATGTAACCCAGCAAAATCACCAGGATGATCGCCGCGTGGCGAATGGCGATCAACCAGGTGCTCAGATCGGTTCGACTGGCCAGGTTCAGCGATCGTAGATGGAGCAGCAGCGGCATGACCAGGTTGTTGCAGATCATGGTGGAAAGCGCGATGGTTTCGACGATCACCATGCCGGTGGCCGCCGACATGCCGCCGATAAAGACCAGCAGGGTCAGCGCCTTTTGCTGGCTGACCAGGGGGAGCTTGAGTACGAAGATGTCGGCATCCACGGGCTGGCCGGCAAAATGGAGCATGCCGGCCATGGCCACGGGAAGAACGAACAGATTGATGGCCAGCATGTACAGCGGAAAGAGCCAGATGGCCTTGCGCAAATGATCTTCTTCTACATTTTCGATGACCGTGATCTGGAATTGGCGTGGCAGTAAAACGATGGCCAACATGCTCAGGACCACATAGACCGTCCAGTCCATGTAGGCGTCGCCCCCCTGACGCTCGAAGGTAAACAGGTCGACCAGATGGTCATGGGTCGCGGCCTGGGAAAAAAGATCGGCAAAACCATCGAACAGCCCGTAGGTGACAAAGAGGCCCACGGCCAGAAAGGCGATCAGTTTGATCATCGACTCCAGGGCGATGGCCGCCACCAGGCCTTCATGCCGTTCGGTGGCCTCGGGTTTGCGGGTGCCGAACAGGACAGCGAAAGCCGCCAGCAAAATGGCGACGTAGAAGGCCGTGTCCTGGAAAAAGGGCATCCGCCGAACCACCACATCGCCGCTGGGAAAACTGCTCATGACCTGAAAGCTGGTGGAAATGGCCTTGAGTTGCAGTGATATGTAGGGGACGATGCCCAGCACGGCAATGATCGTCACCGCGCCGCCGAGCAGGATGCTTTTGCCATATCGCGAGGCCAGGAAATCGGCGATGGAGGTGATGCGGTGAACCCGGCTGATGCGCATGATCTTGCGCAGCACCAGCCACCCGAGCGTGACCATGAGGGTCGGTCCAATATAGATGGAGAGAAAGGCGGGGCCGGAATGCACTGCCCGCCCGACGCTGCCGTAGAAAGTCCAGGCCGTGCAATAGACCGCCATGGAGAGGGCGTAGACATAGGGGTTGTTGATGATGCTGCGGCCTGCATCGGCCCGTTTGTCACCGTAGTAGGCGATGGCGAACAGCATGCCGATGTAGCATATGGAAACAAAGAGTATGGTTTCGGTCGCCAGCATGGTCATTCGGATTGGGTTGACATGGCAAAACCAACGAAGCCGCCGATGGCTACGTCCCGCTGGGACGGGACTTTGCCGTAACGCCCACCAGGACAATCAACAGCGCCCAAACCACAAAAATATAGACGTAGAGCAACGGCACGCCAAAAATCCTGCGCGGCACGTCAAACAGAGAGAGCAGTGGATAGTTGAATGCCAGTACCCCCACAATAAAGAGATAGGTAAAGCGTTGGGCGCGGGTCCTGCTGCTTTTCATGGGGTGTGCCTCCCATCCCTCGTGCAACCGCGTCGCCCGTGCAGCCGGATGAGAAGGCGCGGGGGCACATGCTGATCGGGCAGGGAATGAATGGTTTGAAAAAATATGAATTGTCTTCAAAAAAGTTTTTTGATATTTTCAAAACCGTATGGTCGACTTTAATTGAATTGGGTCATAGAGTCAATCGGGCAATCCGAGGGATTGTGGTACACTGATCATTTCCTATGCCGATTGAAAAGATAAAGCACCATGGCACAATCTACCATTTTGATCGTCGATGACGAGATCAGCATTCTGGTACCGCTTAAATTTCTGCTGGAGAAGAACAGCTTCAATGTGGCCTTGGCACAGAGCGGTAAGGATGCGTTTGACGCCATCACACAAAAAAAGCCGGACCTGATCATCCTGGACATCATGCTACCGGATTTGGATGGTTACGAGATTTTTCAGGTTATACGGCAACACCCTGAATGGAACGATATCAAGGTGATTTTCCTGACCGCTAAAAACAGGGATGTGGATGTCGCCAAAGGACTGAACCTGGGCATCGATGCTTACATCACCAAACCATTTTCCAACGCCGAGTTGCTGCGTGAAATCAAACGACTGCTCGACAAGGCCCCGGTGGCATAACCATCGATATGATAGACACACGACGCGTGCGAACCCCATATGTGGTGTTTTGTTCATAACTTTGAACGGAAAATAGGCAAAAAAAGCAACAGGTAAGGTATGGGTACGCCCATTTGAGGAAGGCCGGGTTCACGATTATGAACAATTGCCGGTTTTTATGAATACGTAAGAAAAATAGCATGTTAAAATTTTTACAGCCGTTTTTGAGTTCAAAAATTTAAACCCTGACCTCACGCAGGGGGGCCTCCGCAGCCGACGGAAGGTTTGCAAGCGTCAGTTTGAAAATTTTTAACACGCTGAAACAATAGATAAAAATAAACTAACAGAAAAACAGGCGATGTTTTGACACGCAAATGGCAAGCAGCTTGCATTATCCCAAATTGCCAAACCAATAGTTTTTTCATCTGTTCTCCTCCTTTAACGGCCAAATGATGCCAATTCATTTGGCCGTTTTCTTTTGGATATCGATGATTTTATTTCCTCATCGATGGGTTCCGTATCCAACAAAATTCACAAGGTGCGAGGGAACTTGAAATCTTTTGCATGGATCGCCGCATGGATATTGGCTGCCGGTGCCGCGCTCGCAGCGGATAGTGCGACGGTGCAGCCGGCCCTTAAAAAAGTCACCCTGACCGGTTATACCCGCAGCAACACCACGCAGGTGCTTGCCTCGGAAGTTTCCGGCAAGGTTCTCCATGTTCATTACGATGTGGGCGGCGCGATTGGAAAATTACCTTTTCTCGAAGTGGATCCGGTGTTCATCGATTTCCAGATCGAGCAAACCCAATGGAGCCTGGAAAAGCTCCGCGTCGCCCGCCAACGGAACGCCTCACGGGCCGCCTACCTGGAAGAGGAATTTCGTCGCATCGACCGGTTGCATGCGGACAATGTCGCCACCCAGTCCAATTGGGATGCGGCCGTCGAGGAACTTGCCCAGGCGCGCCTGGCCTTGCAAGCCACCGACGTCGAACTGAAAGCAGTGTCCGTTCAGCTCGAGGAACTCAAAGAGCGGCGCCGGCGGTACCGGCTTCCGGCGCCCGAGGGATGGATCGTGGTGCAGCGGCGTGTGGAGCCGGGCGAGATCATCGCCGCCGGAACCCCTGTGGCCCAGGTGGCCGATTTTACTCAACTGGTCGTGCCCTTGTTTGTTTCGGGTCCTGAACTGGAAGCCCTGCGGGAACCGGAACGATTGAACGTCACCGTGGCCGGGCGGCCTGCTCTGGCCAGAATCAACTGGGTCAATCCTGAATTTGACGAGCGCACCCGCAAATGGGCCGTCGAGCTCGCCCTGGTGGATTACCGGGGGGAAGCCATGGGCGGCCTGATGACCGAGCTGACGTTCGAGGTCGCGACCGAAGGGTTGATGGTACCGCGGTCGGCCGTTGTTCGACGTTATGACAATCCCTTCGTGATTCTGCAAGCCGATGGCCGCAGGGTGCCCGTCGTCATACTGGGAGAAACCGCCGATCAGGTGTTGATCGCCGACCACGCGATTCTGAAACCGGGTATGGCCTTGCGGCAGGGAGAGGCATCCCCGGCGAAATAAGCATCCAACTCTTTCAGGAAGCTATAGACCAAATGATGCCCACGGTCGTCAAATACACCCTCAAGCAAACCGTTTTCGTCAACGTCTTTTTCGTCATCCTGGTGGTGGCCGGGGTGTTCAGCCTGCTCACCAATCCCACCGAGAACCTGCCCCTGGTCGATATCGGCAAGGTCTTCATCCACACGGTATATTTTGGTGCATCGGCCGAAGATGTGGAACAATTGGTCACCCGTGAAATCGAAGAGTCCCTGGAGAGCATGGAGGATGTGGAGTATGTCCAGTCCAATTCCTATCGCAATTTTTCATCGGTCCAGGTCAAGTTCATCGACGACACGGATTACCAGGAGCTATACAACGAGTTGCGCTTCCGGGTGCTGAATATCAAAGACGAACTTCCCCAGGGCGTCGATGAGCCCGATTTCATATGGATCGATACCAACATCTGGATGCCGGTGATCATCGTTCACCTCAGCGGCGATTTGCCGCCCCAAAGCCTGGAACGTTATGCCGAGGAGCTGCGCGCCACCTTGATCAGCGTGCCGACGGTGAGGGACGTGGACATCGAAGGGGAACCGGAAGATGAGTTCCATCTCTCCCTCAACCCGGAGCGCCTGCGCCGCTTCGGGGTCACCTTCAGCCAGGTGGTTCAGGCCGTGTCGTCGGCCAGCACCAAGATTCCCTCGGGCCGGTTTCGCACCGGCGACACCGCCTACATGCTCGATGCCGGTACCCGTCTGCGCAGTCAGGATGACGTGCTCGATGTGATCGTGCGCCGGGACGGGGACGGCAACTATATACGGGTGAGGGACCTGGTGACCAGCGCCCGCCTGCACTATCGGGACCGGATTACCGTGCCGTCGGTCAATGGTCAAACGTCCGTTCGTCTGGTGGTGACCAAGGAAGAGAAGGGCAGTTCGGTCGCCATCAGCGAACAGGTCAAGGCGCTCTCCCGGCGCTTTGAACAGGTGCACGCCGATGAAGGCCTTCGCGTCGTGTTTACTAACGATTCGACCATCGAGATCAACGACTCGATCCGTATTCTGGGAGGCAACCTGATTCTCGGTATGGCGCTGGTCGTGCTGGTGCTGTGGCTCTCCCTGGGATTTCGCAATGCCATGCTGGCCGCCATCGGCATTCCCTTTTCCTTCCTGTGCGCCATTGCCATCATGAAGTTGAGCGGCGTGACCATCAATACGATCAGCATCTTTTCTTTCGTGCTGGTGACCGGCATTCTGGTAGACGATGCGGTCATCATCGTGGAGAACACATTCCGCCACATGCAGATGGGTAAATCCAGGCGCCAGGCCATCATCGACGGCACTTCGGAGGTGATGCTGCCGGTGATCAGTTCGGCCCTGACCACGGCCCTGGCCTTCATTCCCATGTTGATCATGACCGGCAGCACGGGAGACTTCTTCGCCATTATCCCCAAAACCGTCTGTTATGCCCTGGCCGCATCTCTGCTCGAGGCACTGTTCATCCTGCCGGTCCACATTTTTGATTGGGGTCCCAAAAATGCCGAGGTCCTGCCGGTGCAGGAGGACGAAGAGGCGCCCTTCATCCATTTGCAGACCGGTCTGTTCGGTTACACCTGGCGAATCTACCGCCGGGCCGTCGTCTGGGTGCTCGATCACAAGGTCGTCGCACTGATCGGGATCAACTTGGCCTTTGGGTCGGCATTGGCACTTCTGTTGCTCTCCATGTTCGGCATCGCACCGTTGATCAAGGTAAAATTTTTTCCGGGCAATTACTTCCGTTACCATGTGACCCTGCAGACGCCGGCCGGCACCGCCCTTGAGCGAACCGATGCCGTCGTGCGCGACCTTTCGCGGTTCGTCATCTCCCTCGGGCCGCAGCAGGCCGATTCCACGGCCGGCTACACCGGCTACTACGAAGATCAGGACTATGTGCGCCACTATGGATCCAACTACGGGCAGATCGTGGTGACACTCCCGGAAAAGCGGGTGCGCGATTTTCCGGACAACCCCACCAACGATCCCATGCAGCACCTGAGCTACATGCGCAATCACATCTATGCCTACGTGGCCGAAACCTACGCCGGTGATCCGGCGCGGCCCGCGGTGCAGATCTTCGAGGAGGCCGACGGACCGCCCACGGGCAAGGCGGTCAATGTGCGGGTCCAGGCCGAAACCATTGCCTCGGCCATCCAGGCCAGTGATCGCCTGCTGGCCGCGATGCGCGAGGACAACGATCTGATCGATCTTGTGGACCTGGGAGACAACCGCCCGGTGAAACATCGTACCGTGGCTTTCGAACCGCGCCAGGAGGCGGTGTACCAGTATAATCTGTCGGCGGCCCAGATTACCGCCATCGCCGCCGGCGTGCTCAACGGCCATACGGCCGGTCCGTTCAGGGCTGCGGATGAAGAGGTGGATCTGGTGGTCCGCATGGCCCGGGCCGACGATCCCGTCAGCGCCGGCGCCGGCCTGGCATCACCCCTGGATATCCTGGCGGTGCCGGTTGTCGAGGACAGCGCCGCTCCCATCTATTTGAGGGACCTGGTGACGGCCCGCTTCGTGGAAGAACCCAATGTGCGTTCGCGTTACCAGGGCAAGCCCACCATTACCATCAGCGCGGATATCCGCCCGGGATCCAAGCTTTCGCCGGCGGTCGTTCAAAAACATGTGCAGGCCTATTACCAACAGATTCGTGAAATAATATCGGGGTGTTCCATCTCTTTCGGGGGGGAGTTCGAGTCAACCACCAAATCCTACATTTCTCTGGCCGTGGCTTTCAGTATGGCTTTGATGGGCATCTACATGGTGCTCGCCTCCCAATTCAGGGATTACCTGCAGCCATTGTTGATCCTGACCGCCGTGCCTTTTGCCATTATCGGTGTGGCCTACGGCATATTTTTTACCCGGACCCTGTTTACCATCGGCAGCTTCATCGCCACCATCGGCTTGTCGGGTGTGGCCGTCAACAATACGATCCTGCTCATCGATTTCATGAACAAGCGCATGCGTGCGGGCAGAGAACTGCGGCAGGCAATATTGGAATCTTGCGCCGCCCGCATGCGTCCGGTGCTGATCACCACCGTCACCACCTTGTTGGGTCTGTTGCCCATGGCCGTCGGCATCCCTTCCAAATCAATCTCCTGGGCGCCCATGGCCACCGCTTTCGTGACCGGACTTTGCAGCGCCACACTTCTGGCTTTGCTCATCACCCCGGCCAACTATGAAATGCTCTTTCAATGGAAAGGGCGTTTACGACGGCGCCGGTTCAAACGGTTGAGAGAAAAACGGCGAAGCTGATCGCCAAGACCTGCGATGGAGAGATCGGATGCGTTGAGCGTTTGGATCTGAAGTCGGATGGCAAAATGGGGATGGTGGCCCGGCGACAGCGAACAAAAAAGGCCCGACGGAGAATCCGCCGGGCCTTTGCAATCGAACGATCAGGATCAAGCAGAAGTTAACCCTGCTCCACCTCTTCCTTGACCCCTACCGCCATTTTATAAAGCACGGTCAATACCAGGGCGCCGATGGCATACACACCGATAGTGATGACGATCTCCGGAAAAGTGGGCGCATACTCGTTGACCTCGTGCAGGGGGTTGGGTACGAAACCCCCGGCGATCATGCCCAAGGCCTTATCGATCCAGGTACCGGCGATGATCACGGCACAGGCCACGGCCAGGGTGGTTTCGTTTCTGCGGGTCACCGGGTTGACCGTCAGGATGATGCCGATCACCATCAACGCCATGGAGGACCACATCCAGGGCACCATCGCGCCGTGGCCGTGAAGTCCGACAAACAGGTATTTGATGTGATCCATGTGTTCGGGAATGTTGCTGTAGAAGGCGACGAATACCTCACACAGGAAGAAGAACACGTTGATGCAGATGGCATAAGCCACGGTTTTGCCCAGGCTCTGGATCTGCTCCTTGCCCGGATCGAACTTGGTGGTGTTGCGGATGAAGAGGCACAACAGCACCAGCAGGGCCGGACCGGCGGCAAAGGCCGAACTCAAGAATCGCGGGGCCAGGATGGCCGTCAGCCAGAATCCGCGGCCGGGCAGGCCGCAGTAGAGAAACGCCGTCACGGTATGGATGCTGACCGCAAAAGGGATCGAAAGGTAGATGATCGGCTTGAGCCACTTCTGGTAGTGCACCCCGTTGCGCTCGGCTTCCAGCACGTTCCAGCCCACGATCAGGTTGATCAGCAGGTAGCCGTTGAGTACCATGGCGTCATAAAAGAGCACGCTGTTGAGCGTGGGGTAGAGCAGCACGTTGAAACCGCGCATCGGTTGCCCAAGGTCCACGATGATGAACAGCAGGCACATGATCAATGCGGCGATGGCCAGAAATTCACCCAGGATGGTGACGCGGCCATAGGCCTTGTAGTCGTGCAGGTAGTAGGGGAGCACCACCATGACGCCTCCGGCGGCCACGCCCACCAGGTAGGTGAAGTTGGCGATGTAAAAGCCCCACGACACATCCCGGCTCATGCCGGTGATGCCCAATCCGAACTGGAGTTGCCAGAGATAAAAGATGAATCCGGCGCCGATGATACCCAACAGTGCCACGATCCATGTCCAATACGTTTTGTTTCCTTTAATGGCTAATTCAAGCATACCCACCTCACACGATGTAGTAGACGCACGGTTCGGTGCCTAAGTTCTGTTTGCGTCGAATGGTGAAATTCTCACGCAGCACATGCCTTACCTCGGAATCGGGGTCCGTCAGGTCGCCGAAGACGATGGCGCCCTTGGAGGCTTCCACACAGGCTGGCATTTGTCCCAGGGCCAGCCGCTCCTCGCAAAAATTGCATTTCTCCACCACACCCTTCATGCGGCGCGGGTACTTCAGGTTAACTTCCTTGATGAACGGCTGCG
>Ga0209164_1003316_pt1 | contig 15433 bp, 10 predicted proteins | sample MTBNYHSulfiMetaG_FD_187458 | JGI IMG/M metagenome (GOLD analysis project Ga0209164, IMG submission 187458) | Enrichment culture microbial communities from rom New York Harbor, USA that are MTBE-degrading - MTBE-NYH (New York Harbor Sulfidogenic)... | ecosystem: Environmental > Aquatic > Marine >...
TGAAAACTGGATCGCGCTCATTCAACTGGCCTGCGCTCACATCCTACTTGAGCAAGCAATATACGGATAGATTCTTAATAAACAAGTGAGCCGGGGCTGAGCCAGACAGGAGGCGAGTTACCTCGCTCCTGCGGCCCTTCACTCCAGCTCACGATGAGTGCTGGTCGTGCACCCCCTGTCGAACCGAGACAGCCGGCTTGCCAACGTCAGCCTGCTCCGGCCAGGCAACCCTGCGGCACCCAGAAGTACCCGCTTACCGTTGCTTCCTTCCGGACCTGGCGGGGTTCACAGGCTCCTGCCGCGCAGGACCCAACCTTCTTCGCCACTTGACTCAGCAGTCCCGACCACCCCCAAGCCCTCGAGGGGGAATTCGACCCCGCTACGGCGGTTTGCGGGTTCAGGGCACCGCCAGTTCCCCGTCTAGCACGACCATCAAGATCGTACCACAGAACCGGAGATTGGTCAAACCCCTTATGGGTCAAGATACGCCAGCGCTAGGCTTCGCCGCTCAGCAAGGCCCGGATGCGGGCGGCGATCATCTCCATAGCCACCTCGTTAAAGCCGCCCTCGGGGATGATCACGTTCGCATAGCGCTTGCTGGGCTCGACAAACTCCTGGTGCATGGGCCGGACCGTCGCCAGGTATTGGTGGATGACCGAATCCATCGTCCGGCCGCGCTCGGCAATGTCGCGTTCCAGGCGGCGTATGAAGCGGATATCAGCGTCGGTATCCACATAGATCCTGACATCCATCAGGCTGCGCAAGGCTTCGTCGGCGAAAATGAGAATGCCCTCCACAACAATGACCCGGTGCGGCGCTACGCGCAGCGTCTTGCTGGTCCGGGAATGCGTGGTAAAGTCATAGACCGGCACATCCACGGGCCGGCCGGCTTTGAGCTCCTGCAGGTGCGCGATGAGCAGATCGTTGTCCAGGGCATCGGGATGGTCAAAGTTCTGGAGGGTGCGCTGGGCCATGGGCAGATTGCTCAGGTCCTTGTAGTATGCATCGTGCTGGATGAGAGCAATGTGATCGGTCCCGGCCCGCCTCAGGATCTCGGCAGCCACGGTCGTCTTGCCCGATCCGGTGCCCCCAGCCACGCCAACAACAACCGGTTGCATCTCGTCTCTCCTAGATCCCTGCCACGCTCCAGCCCGCCGGGAAGAGCAGCCCGACGAGGACGGCCGCAGCAGCCACCAGCGCCAGCCCGGCCGCCCACCGGCTCCTGCGGCCGTCCAATTGCCAGGCGAGCACGCTCATGGCCGAGGTCAGCCAGGCAACAGCCATCCACACTTCACGGGCACTGCTACCCACCATCGCGCCGGACGCCCGCCACGCCCACCACGCACCGGCGACAAGGCCGCCACCCAGAGCCACCACAGCCAAGACTGCAGCCTGTGACAGCAGACCAACCAGCGGGAGCCATCCCGGCCGTTGGAGATCCCTGCCGCGCCAGGCCAGGCCCTTTCTAAGAGCAAGCATCAGGCCGGCACAACCGGCAACCAGCGCGCTGCCTCCACCCAGCGACAAGAGAACCCAGTTCGCTTGAAGCAGGAAGGCCTGCCGGCCACAGGGCGGCGAGGAGACGCCTGCCTGAAGCGCGAACAGGCTGGCGAGGCTCAGCGCAAGAGCGGCGATGTCAATCATCGGTCCACCGCCGGCGGCGCCCAATCGCCAGGCCAGCAGCAGATGGACGGCCAGCATCGCCACGACGAGGCTCAGCACAGACTGCCGGGGATCAGCCGCCGTCCACCGGCCCTGCGCCATGGCTGCCGCGATCAGGGCCACGATCAGGGCCGCCAGCGCTGCGGCTCTGGTTCCAATGACGATAGCCTCCCACCGTCCCCGAACCGTAAAGATGGCCAGGCCGCCCGCCACGGCTGCAAGCCCCAGGAGCGCTGTGGCGATGCCCGCCCATAGCTCAGGCGCCATCATGCTGTTCCTCCTGGAGCCGCCCGGCCAACTGCGATACCCACCGCTCCGCCCCAGGGCCTGGGAGCGCAAGCAGCCGCACGGGGCTGTGCTTCTCGTGCTCTTGCGCGACGAGGATCCATACCAGGCGGGGCGCCACAAGCCAGTTGGCAATCAGGGCAACAAGGAACAGGGCCAGGCCAGTCAAGGCCAGCCCTGCCGCCGGATAGCGCTCCAGGCGCAGGATGGGAACAAAGGCCAGGTCCAGCTCGAACTGCAGGCCATCTACAGACACCGTCCCGCTATCGCGCAGAGTACCGAGCACATCTTGATCGTCGCCGCTCTCGCGCAGGCGGCTCACCTGCAGCGTATGCCCCTGACCGTCGCAGTCCGGCTCGAACGATAGCACCAGAAAAAGATCCTGGGTGGATATGAGGACGAGGGGTTGATCGTCTGGGGAGGCAAAGCGGACCTCGGCCTCCCCCGTCATGCTTAGCACATCGCCCTCTGTCTCCAGCATCAGGGGGCGATTGTCGCCGTCCCAACCGCGCATCCGCACGACGGGCACATAGCCCACCTGGCGCAAGGCGATGCCGCCGTGCTCTGAGGTGCGCCCGGCTTCCACCAGGTCCTGTTCGAGCGCGTCTTCTCCTTCGAGCCAGGTGACGCGGCTGGAATACTCTAGCGGCTGCCCTCCTGCCCCCGGCACAAAGCTGAACGCATCCAGGCGAACCGAATAGGGGGCGCCGTGGCCTACCGGTTGCACTTCGCCCTGGCGGGGCTGCCATGCTTCGCCCTGCCAACCCCAGGTACTCAGAACAGTCAAACAGACAAGCGCCAGCAGCAGCGAACCGTAGGCCAGGGGCCGGATCCAGAACGCCAGGCCGCGCCGGATGGCTACAAAGCTCGATGCTGTGGAATCGGCCACCGGGCTCAACCAGTAGCCACGCTCCGACAGCAGCACACCAAGTCGCCCTGCAGTCTCTTCGCGAGGAAGCGGCAGCGACACCTGGATCTGAGGAGGACTCGCGACCCAGCCCGCCAAGGCAGCCCGGGTCCAGCGTTCTCGGCGCGTTACACGCCAGGCCAGCTCAATCGAATCCACAGCGCGGACAAAGAGGCACAAGCCGAGCAGGACCAGCAGTGCGCGGAACCACAACGATCCGTACAGATCAAACGCGCCCAGAGTGTGCAGAAAACCACTCGCCTGCCCCCAAAGGCCCGTCTGCATTGCCAGCCAGGCCTGGGGATCTGCCGCATACTCTGCCGGCATCTGCGGGATCAAGGTTCCGGCCGCCAGAGTCAGGGCCAGGAGCCCCATGAGGATCAAAAGGGTGCGCGTTGCAGCAAGGATACGCCACAAAGCGCTTAGCGGTTCGAAACGAGGTTCTCTTCCGGTCTGCTCAGCCATGGCGATGCCGAACCTGTCTCAGATGATCGTAGTAGCCGCGGGGATTCTCCCGCATCCTGTTGCAAGTCGTAGGCCGCATTGCTGACCTGTGTCGCAGATCAGTGGCGAACGATATAAACAAGGCCCCAACGGGAAGCGGTTGGGGCCCGCCTATGGTGACCAAGCCACCCAAGGGATTTGAACCCTTAACCTGGCGCTTACGAAGCGTCTGCTCTGCCGATTGAGCTAGGGTGGCGAGCTCCGGAATCAGGCCGGCAAGTGCGGGCATTATACCAGGCTTCCAGGCAATAGGCAAATCAGCTTTTCCAGAACGCAGTCGCCGGTTCAAGGACACCCTCTCCAGGCAGGAAGCGGCCGGCTGCGGCTCCGGCCAACCACCTCCGGTAGCCCCGCATCACCCATTGCAGCCTTGTTCCGCATCGCGGCGCCTGGCTGCGGCCTGGATAAACCCCTGGAAAAGGGGATGCGGGCGGGTGGGCCGCGATCGAAACTCGGGATGGAACTGGCAACCCAGCATAAAGGGATGATCGGCCAGCTCGCCGATCTCTACCAGGCGACCGTCGGGCGACAGGCCCGAGAAGATCATGCCGGCCTCAGCCAGCAACTCGCGGTAGGCATTGTTCACCTCGAAGCGATGGCGATGCCGCTCGTGGATGACCGCCTGCCCCGCCAGGGCCTCGGCATAGGCCGCCGCGGCTTTTGTACCGGGGCGCAACCGGCAGGGATAGAGCCCGAGGCGCATGGTCCCCCCCATCTCGGAGATGTCCCGCTGGTCCGCCATGAGATCGATCACGGGATACTGTGTCTTTATATCAAATTCTGTGGAATTTGGCTCGTCGCTCCCCAGGAGGTGCCGGGCCAACTCGATGACCATGACCTGCATGCCCAGGCACAGTCCCAAATACGGAACCTGGTTTTCACGGGCAAAGCGCGCTGCCGCGACCTTGCCTTCGATCCCCCGGTAGCCGAACCCCCCCGGCACGACAATGCCGTGCAGGCCTTCAAACCGCTGCACCCCTCGCCGTTCGATCTGTTCCGAGTCGATCCAGTCAATATCCACAGCCACATCGTAGCGCAAGCCGGCATGGTGCAGGGCCTCGCGCACGCTCAGATAGGCATCGCGCAGCTCCACGTACTTGCCGACCAAGCCCACGCGCAGAGGCTTCTTGGGGCGCCGGATGTCCTCGACGACTGCCTGCCAGCCAGCGAGCTCGGATGGTTTGGCGCTGTCGAGCCCTAGACGCTCGACCAAATAGTCACCCAGGCCTGCCTGCTCCAGGATCAACGGCACCTCGTAGATGATGGGGGTAGTGACCAGAGAGATCACCGCGCGCTTTTCCACGTCACAGAAGAGGGCGATCTTGGTCCGGATGTCCTCGTCTATGGGATAGTCAGAACGGGCGACAATGATGTCGGGCTGGATGCCGATCCCGCGCAATTCGTGGACGCTGTGCTGCGTGGGCTTGGTTTTGAGCTCGCCGGTGGAAGAGATGTAGGGCAGCAGCGTCACGTGCAGATAAATCGTGTTCTCCCGGCCCACGTCCACACGCATCTGGCGGATTGCCTCCAGGAACGGCAGGCTTTCGATGTCGCCGATGGTGCCGCCGATTTCGACGATGACGACCTCGGCCCCGCTCTCCCGCGCCACCAGCCCTATGCGGCGCTTCATCTCATTGGTTACGTGGGGGATCACCTGGATGGTGCCGCCGAGGTAGTCACCCCTCCGCTCTTTGGCAATTACCTCGGCGTATACTTGACCCGAAGTAACGTTGCTGGCGCGAGTCAGGTTCTCGTCGATAAAGCGCTCATAGTGACCGAGGTCCAGGTCCGTCTCCGCGCCATCGTCCAATACAAACACCTCGCCATGCTGGTAAGGAGACATGGTCCCGGGGTCCACATTCAGGTACGGATCCAGTTTCTGTATAGAGACTCGAACGCCGCGGCTCTTCAAGATGCGCCCCACCGCCGCGGCGGTCACCCCTTTGCCAACGGATGAGACGACCCCTCCCGTGCAAAAAATGTACTTGGTTGGCATGCCTCTCACTCCCGGATAGAAAAAGAGAGTCGCCCAAACAGCGACCCTCCCCTTGTCCACAATTCTGAGCGGGAGCCCAACAGCCCGCAGTTCCGCAGGGGATGCGGGACCGCCAAGAGCCTCCCTGCCCGGGCGCGTGCTATGCCGCTCACTTAGAGCAGGCTGCGCAGGTCGGCTGCCGCCCGGCGCATGTCCAGGAAAACCAGGCCCAGTTTGGCTTCCTTTCGAGCGAGGGCCGTCAACACAGCATCCTCGCCGATCGACATCAGGATCACGTAGCCGTTGTTGCCACGAATGTACACCTGGTCCAGTATGCCGCGCCCCAGTTCGCTCGCGATCCGCTCACCCAAGCTGAGCATGGCTGCGCTCATGGCAGAAACGCGGTCTTCCTCCACGCCGGCCGGTAGATCAGAGGCTATGGTCAATCCATCTACACTGACCACGGCCGAAGCCTCGATGTCGGAGGTGATAACTCGCAGGTCACGCAAGCGAGCCATGATCTGTTCCGTACGCGATCTCATCATTTCGACATCCCCTTTCTCAGGACACCGCTGTCCAACAAACCCAAGGCATGATAGCACAAGATGCGATGGATGTCAACGCAGTTACAGAGCTTCTGGGCGCCCGCCACGAGGCCGGACGGGTCACGCAACGTCTGCCGCCGGGATGCTAAAGCTGAACGTGCTCCCCTCCCCGGGCACGCTTGCCACCGAGATGTGCCCTCCGTGGGCAGCCACCAGGCCCTTGCTAACTGCCAGACCCACCCGGGCGCTGGCGGATCCGATGGCGCGCCCCCCATCTACCTGATGGGCGAGATCGAAGACATGATCCAGCTCGCCCGGCGGTATGTTGGTACCGGGGTCGCGGATGCTCACCACCAAGAAATCCCGGGGGAATCCATCCTGGTGCTCCAGGGAGGCCTCGGTGGCCCAGATATCGATCCTGCCCCCCGCCGGCGTGTGGCGCAGCGCATGATCCAAAAGGTTGAGCACAATCTGCCGGAGATGCAGGGGATCGCCCCAGGCCGGACTCAGCCCCTGCGGCAGGCTGACTGCCAGATCCACGCTGCCGGCCTCCGCCTCGGATCGCACTGCCTGCACCGCTTCGTCTATGACGCCGATCAAGTCCACTGCCTGCGCCTCGATCTGGATTTCGTGGCGTTCCAGGGCAGTCACGGCCCTAAAGTTGCTCAGGAGGACTGCCATCTGCTCGAGGTTGGTCCCAATGACCTCCAGTAGCTGCTTCTGCAGCGGGGTCGCGTTCTGTGCCGCGCTTTCTGCCCAAAGATGGGTGTCTGTTCGAACAAAGGCCAGCAGGTCCTCCACGTCGCGGGCAAACGCCTTGTGATACTCGGACCTGGCCCGCCCGGCGCGCTGTTCGGCGGTAACGTCCCGAAAGACGACGACATCGCCCAGCAACATTCCATCCGGCTGCTGCACCGGCGCCAAACGGCCCATCAGCAGCTTGTCGTCCCATTCAAAGAGCATCTCGTTGCCAGGTGGGCATCGCTCGTCCCGCAGCAACTCGGCATAGAGCGGCGTGATGATCCGTCCGAGGAGGTGCTGCCGCGGCACATTCAGGATGCGCTCGGCGGCAGCGTTCGCCAGGGCCACGTTCCCTGTCCCGGTAACCACCACCACACCGTCAGAGATCGAATCGAGGATGGAGTGCAAACGCCGGCTCTCGCTTTCACGCTGGCGCAACAGCTCCTCTGCTTGCCCGGCTCGCTCGACCACGGCCTGGTAGAGGCGGGCGTTTTGAATGGCCGTGGCTATGTGGACCATCAGATCCTGGCAGAGCTGGGCATCTGCCTCGGTGAACTGCCGGCGCGTGGCCAGCCCGCTCTCCCGCGGCGAAAGGTCGACGCGGCCCAGGAGCAGAACACCCAGGACCCGGTTTTGCCGGGTGATCGGCTGGATCAACGCAGGGCCATTCTGCGGTCGCGCAAAGCGATCGTGCAGGCACTCGAGCTGGCCATAGTCGTCCGGTTGATTGGCCAAAACCGAACTCTGCCGCAGGATAGCATGCCGGATCAACGAGAGCTCGCCGGCCTCGATCACCATGCGCCTGCTGGGATGGCTGTCCTGCGTCCAGCGCCGTCCCCACCAGCCGTAGCGGGCCGCGACGACGAGTTGCTCGTCGTCCTCACTGACCGGCATCAAGACGTAGGCCCAGTCGGCGTCAACGGCGCGCGCAACCGCTTCGGAAACCCGCTCGAGCACCACCCGAAGCTCCAGCGAGTCCGACAGGGCGCGGCTGACGGCCAACCGGAAAGCCATCTCCTGGGTGTGCTGCCACACCTGCCGCCGCCGGGCCTGGAACTGCCCTCCCAGACCTCCCACGTCAAAGAGGATAGATCCGTAGCCTTCAATCGCAACGAGTATGAGCAACGCCAAATGTCCCATCAGGGCGAGCTGTGGAGCCGCCAGCAGGCCGCCAATGGCGGACACGGACGACACGAGGAATGCACTACCCAGCCACAGGGAAAAGCGGTGGCGGTGGCGGAGCCACTGCACCAGAGCAAAAAGGCTCAGGATGTAAGTCGCCACCCACGGGCCGGGCGGCATAGAGGCGGATGGGGTCTTCCCGGGAAGGAAGCACAGGATCAGGATCGCGCCTATAGCCACAACCGCGGCGCCCAGGAAACGCGAGGCTATGCGAGTGGTGTGCAGCGCGCCGATCAGGAAGGCCCACACAATAACGGCAAGGACCAGGCTTTGCAGAGCCCACTCCTGGCAGGCGACGACTCGCTCCGAGCCGCCCAGGAGCAGCACCGCCGCGCCGATCAGGCGGCCGAGGAAGGTCACCCCACCGGCTATGGCCATACGCCCGTACTTTTGGCTACTCAGCCGGAGCCATTCGTTGGCCGCCATGCCCAGCACGATGAGGCCAGCGATGGCGCAGATGAGATAATAGGCCATGTCACCCAGGCCCTGGGCCAACACGCCCCCCCTCCCGCCGGCTATGGCTCCCCAGGCTCAGTAGAACGGTAGAGCCGTTCGTAGATCAAGTACTGCTCGTATACCCGCTGCAAGTACAACCTCGATTGAGTTGCCGTGATCACCTCGACAAAGAGGTCCAAATCCTCTCCCCCGGCCTCGAGCCAGCGCAGGGTGTTGCCCGGACCGCCATTGTATGCGGCCAGGGCAATGAGGATCTGGTTGTCAAAGCGGTCCATCTGTGCCCTCAGATAAAACGCCCCAAACAAGATGCTGATATGCGGCCGGTAGAGATCATCAAGGACAAAGTCCCCCATTTTCAGGCTGTTGGCGATCCCCGTCCCCGTGGCCGGCATCACCTGGCCCAGCCCGCGTGCGCCCGCATACGACTCGGCTACGGGTTCGAAGAGGCTTTCCTGGCGGATAAGAGCCGCCAGGAGAAGGGGATCCAGGTTGCGCGCGCCCGCCTCGGCAGACAACAGGTCGGCATAGGCCAGGGGATATGCCAACCGTTGCAGTTCCCCAGGCGCGTCGGCCATCTTGCCCCCTGGCCACAGCCCCACCAGGCGAGAAGCCGTGCGCGCTGCAAATCCATAAAGCCCCTGCTCCCGAAAGTAGATGGACAACTGAGCCAGCCTCACAGGGCTGCCCCAGGCCGACTCGCGGACGCCGTCGAAGGCAGCAAGCGCCTCGCGCCGGAGCCCGGCAGCCAGCAGGGCATCACCCTGCCGAAAGTCTCGCCTCCCGGTGACCGCTTCCGGCAGGGAAAGCCGTGCTGTGCCCGCAGGCAGCTCCACCCAACTGCGCAGCCAGGCGACTATCTCTTTCTCCGCCTGGGCAGCATCCCATGGCGGAGGTTCGACGGCATCGGTGATCAACCGGGTGGCGGTCAGGGAGTCGCCAGCGCGTATCTGCTCCACACGAAGCGCATAGTAGTTGCCTGGCGCCTGCGCGATGAGCCTGTCCCAATGATCGGCCCCGGCAGGAGAGCCGTCCTGCGCCGCCAGCTTGCCCAGCCAATACAGGCCCTTGGCATAGTAGGGAGAGGCCGGGTACTTGTCCACGAGGGATTGCCAGATGGCGCCGGCCCGGTCCAGGTCGCCGATCCGGTACAGCGACAGTCCCGCACGCCAGAGCGCTTCGTCGGCGTTCTCAAAACCGGGAAAGTCGACCTGCAGGTTCTGATACAGGCCGGCCGCCTCGTCGTAGGCCCCTTCGTCTTCACGAAGCCTGGCGGCCCGCATCAGGGCGGTGGGTGCCCGCTCGTCCGCCGGGAAAAAGGCGGCAAGGTCCTGATAAACCTTGACGGCCCTATCGCTTTCGCCCATTGCGGAGAGCGTGGCTGCCCTGTCCAGCCAGGCGCGTACCAGCCATTCACTCTGAGGATAATCCGCGATGAGCGCATCGAGCGCTTCCAGCGCAGCCTCGAACTGGCTCAGGGCCCGCAGCGATGCGGCCTTGTAATAGAGCGCGCTATCCGCCCTCTCCGCCGGCTTGGAAGCTAGGAAGCGGTCAAAGGCGCGGATGGCCGCACCATACGCATCGGGATAGGCAGCGCCGGCGTAATAGTCCACCAAACCCCGCTGGTACTCGTCAACCTCCACAGCGACATCCACCAACTCGATCAGCGACAGATAGGCATGTTCGGATTCAGGGTAGCTATCCATCACGCGTTGATAGGCCGCCAGGGCCTCCTCGGTCCGGCCGGCAGCAGCGAGGGCCTGCCCGATCAGGTACTGGATTTTGGCGCGGTAGGAATCAATGCGCGCCACGTCGAGGATAGCAGCATACTCCCCCAGGGCAGTGTCATAGTCAGCCTGGGCCAGGTAAAGGCCCGCGATCTTTTCTCGCAGACTGACTTGCATGCCACGGTCCGCCGTGGCGGCCAGGGCCTGCTGGTAGGCGAGCCTGGCCGCGTCCAGATCTGAATCCTGGGCATGGCAGTCGCCGATCCACTCGTAGACCATGTCGGCCAGGACTGCCTCGCCAGACAAGTAGGTTTCGTACAGAGAGACGGCCCTGGCGCACTCGTTGGCAGCATGGTACGCGCGGGCAGCCATCAGGGTGGCTTGCGGCATACGAGCATCATCGGAATGATGGGTAAAAAAGTCCTCCCAGGCCGCAGCCGCCTCCGGGTAATCCTGCTTCAGAGAATACGATTCGGCCAGATGATACCGGGCCTGCCGTGCCTGCTCGGCGGTGGGGCTATCGCTCAACACGCTCAAGAATTCGGCAATGGCCTGCTCGTAGTCGCCGTTGTGTTGATGGCGCAGTCCCGCGGCAAGCTGAATGCTGGGCTCGGGTGTGGGACTGGGCGTCGGCGTGACGGTTGGGATCGGGGTGTGCGTGGTCGTGGCAGATGGGGCCGGCGTCGAGGTGGGCGTCCAGGCAGGCGCCGGGGTGAGTGTGGACCCTGTAGGCGCGGCGCTGGCGGCCACATCGGCGCGCGGCACGCCGTCAAGGTCCGGCGAAACTGCTATCACCACGGACGCAATCGGCGATGGGGTCGGCGGCGCATTGGCGCAACCAGACAAAGTAGCACCGATTCCCAGGATCAATACCAGAGCTATCAATTGCCAGACTGCTAAGCGAGACCACATGGTTCTATTATCCCCGCAATGAGCGTACTTGTCAACCCACCTCTTGATCCTGTTTTCGATAGTAGCATACGTAGATTTGGAAGCTCGCGCCCAACAGGCTATAATATCCGCGGCCGGTGGCCAGATTATGGCCGGCAGCGGCGCTGTGTGTCCGATCCACCACAGCCGGGTCAGCGATGCCAACGCCACAATCAACCCGCAACGGAGGTGCTGCATTGAACCCACCAGATGCTACACACCAGAAGCAAGGATGGCGGGCGCTTCCCCGCAACGTATGGGCTGTGAGCCTGACCAGCTTTTTCATGGACGTCTCCAGCGAGATGGTCCTCAACATCCTGCCCCTCTTTCTGTCCAACGTCCTGGGCGTGGGGACTGCCGTGATCGGCCTCATCGAAGGCATTGCCGAAGCCACAGCCAGCCTGCTCAAGGTCTTTTCCGGATGGATGTCCGACAGGCTGGGCAGTCGTAAATGGATTGCGGTGGCAGGGTACGGGCTGTCGGCGGTGTCAAAGCCGTTTTTCTACTTTGCCAGTAGCTGGATGTCAGTGCTGGCTGTGCGCTGGGCCGACCGGGTGGGCAAGGGCATCCGCACCGCACCCCGCGACGCCCTGGTAGCAGACAGCATCGACGAAGGGCAGCGCGGTCTCGCGTTCGGCTTCCACCGGGCAGCCGACACTGGCGGCGCAGTGTTGGGCCTGGTTATTGCCCTGGGCATCGTGTGGGCGGCCCAATCGGCCGCCGTCGGCCTCGGGCAGAGCACGTTCCAGGTGGTGGTGCTTGCCAGCCTCATCCCGGCGGCGCTGGCGGTGCTGTCACTCGCCATCGGGGCCAAGGATGTTTCGATCGCCGACAAGCGCGCCAGACCAGCCATCACCTTCAAAGGACTGGGAAAGCAGTTCCTGGTCTTTTTGGCCATCGTTGGACTGTTCGATCTTGGCAACTCCTCGGACGCATTCCTGGTATTGCGAGCCCAAGAACGAGGCCTGAGCGTGGTGGGCATCCTGGGCATGCTGATCACCTTCAACCTGGTGTACACGATCGTGTCCACCCCTGCCGGCTCCCTGTCCGATCGCATCGGCCGGCGCAAGGTCATTATCGGTGGGTGGCTGGCCTACGCACTCATCTACCTGGGCTTTGCCCTGGCAGGAACTGGCTGGCAGGTGTGGGTGCTGTATGCCGTGTATGGCGTGTACTATGGGCTGGCGTACGGCACCGCCAAGGCCCTGGTGGCCGATCTCGTGCCTGCCGAGCTGCGCGGCACGGCATACGGAACCTACAACGCCACGATGGGCCTGCTGGATTTTCCCGCTTCGTTGATTGCCGGCTTGTTGTGGCAGGGAATCGGCCCGTGGGATGGGTTCGGCCCCTCGGCGCCGTTCCTGTTTGGCGGGGCCATGGCCTTGCTCGCGGCCGTTCTCATGGTCCTGTGGAAGCCGCACGCACAACCGGCTAGCTGAGCGACCGAACTTGCCCAATCGTTAAGGAGTTTTTGACAAAAGCACCCGAGTGTGCTACCATTCCGGCGGTTACAATCTGGACACTCATCCAGAGGGGTGGAGGGACCGGCCCGAAGAAACCCCGGCAACCAGTTGGCTGCTCCATCTGTGTGCAGGCAACACGGTGCCAATTCCGGCAGGCACGCTGGCGCGCAATGTGTGTCAGGTGCGGCCTGAAAGATGAGAGGCTGTATTCTTGATAAGGCTCTCATCGGGAGAGCTTTTTTTGTGTGTTAGGAGCAATGCTATGCGAACTATCGAGTGGGATCCAAAAGGCACGGTAAAAATGATCGACCAGCGCAAGCTCCCGCTAGAGTTCGTAGTGGTCGAATTCGACGACTATCATGACGTGGCACGCGCCATCAAGGAGATGTACATCCGCGGAGCTCCCGCCATCGGCGCGGCAGCAGCCTTTGGACTGGCACTGGCTGCCCGGCAGAGCCGGTCGACCAGCCGCGAGGGTCTGCTGCATGACCTGGAATCCGCTGCAGACGTAATCCGCGGCACGCGCCCCACCGCAGTGAACCTCTTTTGGGCAACGGATCGGATCCTGGATGCAGCCCGCACCTCAACACAGGCCGAGGTGGGAGGCATCGTCCAGGAATTGATCGACGAGGCGCAACGCCTCGCCGACGAGGATGTGGAGATCAACCGGCGGATGGGCGCTCACGGCGCCACGCTCATCGAAGACGGCTGTAACATCCTCACGCACTGCAATGCCGGGGCGCTGGCGACCGTGGACTATGGCACGGCGCTGGCGGTGGTACGCGCCGCCCACGAACAGAGCAAGAGGATCCATGTATGGGTCGACGAGACGCGCCCCCGGCTGCAGGGCGCCCGGCTAACGTCCTGGGAGCTGATCAACGAGGGCATCCCGATGACGCTGATCGCCGACAACGTGGCCGGTCACCTGATGCGAACCGGGCAGGTCGACATCGTGATCGTGGGCTCGGATCGCACAGCCGCCAACGGCGACGTGGCGAACAAGATTGGCACCTACAAACTGGCCGTGCTGGCCCACGAAAACGGAATCCCGTTCTACGCCGTCGTACCTACCTCAACGATCGATCTGGCTGTGCCTACCGGCGACGATATTCCTATTGAGGAACGCGACGCCCTGGAGGTTACGCACGTGGGCGAATGCCAGATCGCGCCCGACGGCGTGCGGGTCCTGAACCTCGCTTTTGATGTGACTCCCCATCGCTATGTTACCGGCATTGTCACCGAGAATGGCATTGCCTATCCTCCTTTCCAGAAGAACCTGCGGCGGATGGTTGAGCAATGAGCGAGTTCAAACCGGAATTACGCTCGCTGGCAGCAGGCAGCATGCCACACACCGACGCCGCGGCAGCCTACCAGTTGGCTCTGTCCACGTTGGACATCCCCACCTGGCCCCAACTGCCAAGGCGCTCATTCCTGGAGAACATGTATGTGCAGTATAGCGAGCGATTTCCCGGTGTAACAATAGGGAATGAGCAGATATACATAGATCGAGAGCAGGATCTCGATCCGGAGTTGGAACTCCTGTACGTCGCCTACTTGAGGAACGATCTGGAATATGCCGCCATCAGCATCGACTATGCCGCCGGCCTGCACTATTTTCTCGAGATAGTGGAAGATCATCCGCCCATCGTCAAGGGCCAGGTCACCGGGCCGGTGAGCTGGGGACTGACGGTCGCCGATCAAAACCGCAGGCCGGTCCTGTACGATGATGTCCTGGCAGAGGCTGTTGCCAAACATCTGCGCCTCAAGGCCACCTGGATGGAGCAAGAGCTACGCAAACTGTCGCCGCAGACGATCATCTTTGTCGATGAACCGTATATGAGCAGTTTTGGCTCAGCTTTTGTTTCGCTGGACAGAGACCAGGTGATCGGCGCCATGGAGGAGGTTTTCGCCGGCATCGAAGGCCTCAAGGGCGTGCATTGCTGCGGTAACACCGATTGGTCGTTGCTGCTCTCCACGTCCGTCGACATTCTCAGCCTGGATGCCTACCAGTATGCTGATGCGCTTGCACTCTATCCCGACGAGGTGGGCGAGTTCCTGGCTCGAGGCGGCACCATCGCCTGGGGCATCGTCCCGGCCAGTACCCAGGCGCATGAAGAGACAGTGGACAGCCTGTGGGAACGGCTCCATCAGGTACTGGCCCTGTTCACAGACAAGGGGTTCCACCAGGATGACCTTCTTTCGTCGGCGCTGATCATGCCGTCCTGCGGGTGCGGATCGCTGCCCATTCAAACGGCTGCGCGGGTGCTGGAGTTGACAGGCGAGTTGGCAACAGCCTTGCAAGAGCGATACGGACAAGAGAGCGACAGGAAATGAGCGTTATCATCACCGGTTCCGTGGCCTACGATTACCTGATGTCCTTCCCGGGACGTTTTGGCGAGCATATCCTGCCTGAGCAGATCCACCGCATCAGCCTCAGCTTTCTGGTGGACTCGATGCGCAAGCAGCGAGGGGGATGTGCCCCCAATATCGCCTACACGCTGGCCTTGCTGGGTGAACGCCCCACCGTCATGGCCACGGTGGGCCAGGACTTTGGCGAGTATCGTACCTGGCTGGACAGGGAAGGCATCGACACATCAGCCATCGTCGAGGTGGAGGGCGAGTTCACCTCCTCCTTCTTTGTGAACACCGATTTGGACAACAACCAGATTGCCAGCTTTTATGTCGGCGCCATGGGCAGAGCCGACATGCTGTCCTTCCACGGGCTGGAGGGCCAAGTTGAGCTTGCCATCATCTCGCCCAATGCGCCGGCGGCCATGGTCAAATACGCCCGCGAGTGCCAGGAGTTGGGCATTCCTTATATCTACGATCCCAGCCAGCAGATCATACGCCTGACCGGCGACGAACTGTTGGAAGGCACGCGTGGCGCACGGATGTTGATCGTCAACGAGTACGAGTTTGGCATGATCAAGAACAAGACCAGCCTCACGGATAGGGAATTGCTGTCCCTGCCCGAATCTACCATCATCACCCGGGGAGAGGAAGGCTCGACGATTCATGTGGAAGAGCGAACCTGGCATATCCCGGCTGTGCCACCTGTA
>Ga0209164_1003317_pt1 | contig 15428 bp, 15 predicted proteins | sample MTBNYHSulfiMetaG_FD_187458 | JGI IMG/M metagenome (GOLD analysis project Ga0209164, IMG submission 187458) | Enrichment culture microbial communities from rom New York Harbor, USA that are MTBE-degrading - MTBE-NYH (New York Harbor Sulfidogenic)... | ecosystem: Environmental > Aquatic > Marine >...
GGTTCGTGGCTGCCGGATCGGGTCGGTACCCTGCTGTCTGGATGATGTCCAGAATCCGTCGCCGCGTGTCTTCGCGCACTTTCTGGCTGTTGTTCATGACCCGCGACACGGTCTGGTACGAAACCCCTGCTCGGGCGGCTATGTCTCGGATCGTCAGCTTTGCGCTGGGCGTTCGCCTCACCGGCTCTCTCCCATGTCGCACAGGGCGTTCAGTGACCTCCGGTAGCCCCTGAACGCTTCCCACGAAACGTCCGGCGTGACGCTGTGGTCCGCAAACGGAACATAGCGTCCTGTTTCGACGACGGTCTTCACGGGCTCCAGGAGGCGCTCGATCCCTTTGCCTGCCGACCCGATCCTCTCTTTCGGGATCCCGCCCATGAGCTGCAGATCTGGAAAGCGGCGCCGTATCGTGACGAGATCCATCCCCGTCCCGGTCTCCATGGGGTAGATTCCGGTAGCTCCGCCCTCGAGGAACAACGGAATCAGTTCTGTGCAGTCTCCATCGGTATCCACGAAAACTGTCTTTACGCCGCGGCTTCTGAGAAAGCCGGTCATCTGGCGATAGTACGGGATCATGAACTCCCGGACCATCGCCGGTGAAATCATCGGGCCGCTGCGGCAGGAGACATCCTCCCAGAAGACGAACAGGTCTACCTCTACCTCGCTCAGGACCTCCGTGAACACGTTGATCCACAGCTCAGTGAAGGTCGCCTGGATATCGTGGACCAGGTCCGGCTGGTCGACGTAGCTGAGGAACAAGCGTTCGTAGCCCATCAGGTGAGCGGGGGTGCCGAAGTAGCCGCAGGGGTAGCCGCCCAGGACCAGAGGGTAGTCCCTGCCGCGGTACAGCTCCACGAGAGTCGGCCAATCGCTGGCCAGGCGTTCCTTCACCCGGGTCGGCTGCAGCCTCTGCTCCTTGACGGACTGCCAGCTCTCCCTATCCGTCACAATCCATTCCAGCGGCGTGGGGATGATCCCCATCTGCTTCAGGAACTTCCGTTTGATGCCGTCGAGATCCCGGTACACCAGGAACTCGTCGCTCTCCTCCAGCGTCTCCACCTCGAACCTCGGCTCGAACAACAGGTTGACATCCACAGTCGATTGGGGGGCGTCCAGCTGCAGGGCGGCACGCACGTCCCGGTCGGCGGGAAACCCCTGGTTCGGAAGGTAGAGCCCTCCACCGCTCACCGTGATGCCGTTGGGCAGCGCCGCATCCCGCAGCGAACCCCACGCCTTCGCATACAGAAGGGCACCCATCGAAGCTTCGGCGGAGCGGAACTCCGGGCCGTATCTGCGCTGCAGGCCCTCGGCGTACCAGCGTTCCAGGGTCTGTCCCATGTAGCCCCACTCCCACCTTGGGCACTGTCCCTGCCACCCGCTGGACTCCATGGTCCGTATGAAGCGTTCGCGCAACGTCATCTCGCATCACCCGAACAGCTTGAACAGATTGACCTCGCTCTCGTCCGAGGCCGCGATATCGAGGATCGACGAGTCGATCCGCTCGGTGAGACTGCCCGCAGTGCGGTACAGGGCCAGCATGTTTGCGAGGGGAGTGCCGACCTGGATGGCGTGGGTCGGACCCAGGAACAGGCCACCACGCGGAAACAGCTCGAGACGACGCCGCACTTCGCGCTGGACCTCGTCCACGCTGCCGTCCGGAAGGGTGGTCTGCGAGCAAACCGAGCCGCAGAACACCAGTTGTTCTCCGAAGTTCCTCTTCAGCTCACCGATGTCCATGCCCGGACCCGTGGGCTGGACCACGTCGAAGACGTCCAGCCCGATCTCGATCAACCGCGGCAGAAATGCCGAGACGGTGCCGCACATGTGCATCATGGTGCGTGCCCCGAAGCCGTGAACCATGGCAAAATGCTTCCGGTACAGCGGAGCGAAGAGCTGCTCGAAGAGCTCCGGACTGATCACCGGCCCACGCTGGTCGCCCAGGTCCTCGCCGACATGAATGAAGTCGATCAGGCCCCCGGCGGCTTCCAGAGCGCTCCTGTGCAGGTTGTAGTAGAACTCGAAGCGGGCTCGCACGAGCTCCAGGTAGACCGGATCTCGGTCGATGATGTCCATCAACACCTGGGCCTGTCCCCTGTACCGGCCGATCCCGTTGATGAACGACAGATCTCCCGGTGTGCCGAAGCACAATGCGTACTCGCCTCCGAGAGCCTGGCACTGCCCCTTGATGGTAGAGAAATCAAACCACTCCGCTCGGGTAAAACGGGACCGGTCGAGCTGCTCCGGCGAGCGGACGTCGGCGTATGGGAGAGCAGCCGATTCCAGATATCTGCCGTGCCCGAAATCGACCCACTTGAAATGCGCGCCGAACCAGCCTTCGAAGCTGCCGTCTTCGAACCGGCGCAGCGGAGGTCCCTGGTACTTCGCTTCGACGTAGCGAAAATCGTCCCCCAGCACCCGAAGCAGCTGGTTCCGGTTCTTGAGGCCAAAATGCTCCATGAGCAGCAAGTTGACTTCCGGAGTGCCCTCATGCTTGACCGGGATACGGTCATAGCCCCTTCTCTCGCAGGCGGCCAGCACGCGTTCCCGGGAAGTCATCGACGCCTTTCCTGCCGCCCGCTGTTGCCCGTCACCGCTCGTTCATGCCGGTGAGCTGCATTCCATGACCACGGCTATCCTACATGTAGCCGAGCTTGCGAAGCCGCTCCATGGTCTTCTCCTATGAAAAGTCAATTGCGAAGCCTCCTCCTTGTCCTTTCTCGATGTTCCGTTCGTGCGGAACGACTCTACTCATACCCGAGATTGCGCAGCCGCTTGGCCAGCCTCTCCTCCTCTTCCTCTTCGGACTGTCCGCCGACCACCGGCTGGCTTTGCCCCTGTGGGAGGGTCACCCAGAACAGCGCCACTCCCTGGTTCTCGTGGGGGTCCGGCCGACCCGTCTCCCCACTGCGCCGCCTGATCCATTCCTCCAGCTGGCCGCGAAGCATCTCGACAACTTCCGGGCGCTGCTCGGCGACGTTTCGATACTCCCCGGGATCATACTTCAGGTCGTACAGCTCCACGGGCGGCCGACGGAAATGCTCGGGAGTGCCTCCCCATACCATGATCAGCTTCTAGTCCGCGGTCCTCACGCCCTTGCGGCGCATCCAGGTGCTCTCGGTGAGGAACAAGCGGTTCCGCAAACGAGGGCAGCGTCTTCCCGCCGACACAGGGTGATCAGTATGACGTTCATCGCACGCCTCCTCGCGCACTCATGGCCGCAACCGCTGCCGGACCGAGCGGAGGACCCGGCGCACGAAAGCTTCGACTCGACCAACGACATCGATGTGACCGGTCACATCTTATCCAGCGGCGGCCCCGGCTGTCAACGGCCCCAGCCCTCGGTGCCTCCAGGTCAATGCCACTCGATCGATGGGAAGAAGATCACTTTCTTGAACAACGTTCCCGGCGGCTGATCGAGGACGAAGTCCACCACCCGGACCACCTGCCCGACGTCCATGGTTTTCTCGAGGTCCCTTGGATACGGATTGCGCTCGTTCCAGATCGGCGTGTTGACGGAGCCGGGGCACAGCGTGACGACCAACACGCCTCTTGGCAGCAGCTCCTGAGCCAGGGCATCTCCAAACCCGACCAAGCCAAACTTCGACGCGCAATATGCGGCCGACCCTGCAATCCCGTGCGTCCCAGCGGTCGATGAGATGTTCACCACCCAGCCGGGTGTGCTCATGAAGGCGAGCGCCTGACTCGTGCAGTACAGCGCGCCCTTCAGGTTCGTGTCGATGATCCTTTCGACATCCTCGAGGGGCTGGTTCGCGAATTCCACCCTCTGAAACACGCCGGCGCTGTTGATCAGGACGTCGATCCGCTCGAAGGCCGCCCGGATGCCGGAAAACGCATCACTGATCTGGTGGCGATCGGACACGTCGGCCGCGAAGCAGCGGATCTTCTCCGGGAAACGCCCCCGAAGCTCCTCGAGCTTGTCCGAATTGCGCGCCACGGCGCACACGGGGTGCCCCTGCTCGGCGAAGTGCAGCGCCAGGGCCTTCCCGATTCCGCTGCTGGCGCCGGTTATGACGATTACCTTCTGCATGGACTCCTTAAGCACAACGATCAGCGAGCTGAAAGCGCCGCCCGGGCAGCGGCAGTACTCATTCCTTGAGAGCGCCGGCCGTCAGCCCTTCGATGAAGTAGCGCTGCAGGAACAGGAACAGAACCACCACGGGTATTGTGATAGAGATCGAAGTGGACATCATGTCGACCCAATGGTACTCCCATTCGCCTATGAACTTCATCGTGATGCCCGGCGCCAGGGTCCTCATCCGGTCGGTCGTGGTCAGGGTCAGCCCGAACAGAAAGTCGTTCCAGGAGAAGAGGAACACGTAGATCGCCGCCGCAAGCACCCCCGGGGTCGTCAGTGGGAGTACGATGCTCAACAGAGTTCTCATGCGGCTGCACCCGTCGATGAAGGCAGACTCCTCGAGCTCCCTGGGAATCGTGTCGAAGTAGCTCTTGATGATCCATATTGTGAGCGGCAGCGCGAAGGTCGAGTGAGCCAGGATCAGCCCGATATGGCTGTTCAGAAGTCGCGTCTTGATGTACAGGATATACAGAGAGATGATCAGCATCGCCCACGGGAACATCTGGGCCGACAGGGTGATGACCATGAGGGTGTTCCGCCCTCTGTACTTGAACCGCGAGAACGAATAGGCCGCAAGGGTTCCCGAGAACACGCACGTCAGGACGGTGCCGAAGGCCACAGCCACGCTGTTGAAATAGAATCGGCCGATCTTGATCCTCGAGAACAGCCCGATGTATCCGGCGAGATTGATGTTCCTGAACACGCCCTGGGGAGGCAGGACGAAGAGCAGGTGATCGGGAGTGAGCGAGATCCGGACCATCCACAGGATCGGGAACAGCAGAACGACGACCAGCACAAGGGTCGCCGCCAGGAACACCCATCGTTCGAGGTGATATCGACGAAAGGTTACCTTGAGCCACTCCCACGCCGCCCAGTGACGCTGCCTGCCCGGCCGGTTCGCGTCTGTCGTTCCCGTCACTTTCTGAACTCCCCCTTGGTCACGAGTCGGATGTAGAACACGGCCAGCACAAACAGGAATATCAGCCAGGTCACTCCGACTGAGGCCGCCCTGCCCATTTGCAGGCCCACGAAGGCCTGCTTGTACACATGCACCGCCAGGGTGGTGGTAGAGTAGATCGGCCCACCGTTCGTTAGAATGGTCACCTGCGTGACATCCTGGAAAAGGCGCACCACCGACAGCAGGCAGCACAGGATGATGATGTCTCGGATATACGGGATTATGATGACGAAGAACCGCTGTACCGCGTTGGCGCCGTCTATCTTGCTGGCGTCAACGATCGTCGAAGGAACCGTCTGCAGGGCAGCCAGGATCATGACCATGAAGAAGGGCGTGCCGCGCCAGGCGTATACCATGATGAGTGACGCCTTGGCTTCCAAGGGCCTGCCCAGCCACACCACGTTGTGCTTCGCGATGCCCAGCCACTGGAGCAGGAAATTGAGGATCCCGAACTCCGAGTTGAGCATGATCATCCAGATCAGCGCCGCGACGATTTCCGGCATGATCCAGATGAAAAACACGCCGCCTCGGAAGCCCCCGCGGAAGGGGATGGACGAATTGAGCAGGAGCGCCAGGGCCAGGCCCAATGCCAGCTGCAGGATCACCGCCGAGAAGGTCAAAGTGACCGTGTTGAGCAGCACTTCCCAGTATATGGGATCCTTGAACAGCGAGGCGAAGTTCCGGACGCCGATCCATTTGTACTGCGGCTGGATGAACGTGTAGCTGGTGAAGCTCAGAAGGATGCCGTTGACCAGAGGGTAGACGAGGACGACCCCCCCCACCAGCAACGCGGGTACCAGGAGCAGGTAGGGCAAGGCGCGATCAGTAAGGCTCAGCCCCAACGCTCGTCGCGCCAACTTCGTTACCTCCGGCAATCTGGGATGGATGCAGAGGGTGGGGATCGGCCCTACCCTCTGCGTTCGTCAGTCTGGTGCAGCGCTCTTATTGACCGTAAAGCGTGCGGATGGCCAGGTCGGTCTGCGCCGCAATCTGCGCAGGATCGCCGCCGAGAAGAGCGGCCTGCATTCCGGCCGCGATGAACTCCTTGGCCGCCGAGAACTGAGGGTTCTTGGAGGGAGCGCCGTCGGAGGTTTCCGCTCCTTCGATCGCGGCACGGGTGAGGTCGTGGAGCTTGCTATAGGTCGGCCTGGCCTGGAGGCTCTTGTACGCCGGGATTGCGCCCATCTTGCTGAAGTGGAAATCCGTGATCTCCGGGTCCTGGCTCCAGAACTTGATGAAGGTCACGGCCTGGTCCTTGACCTTGCTCTGTTTGCTCACGACAAGCACGTGGTTGTTGTTGATTCCGCGGCTTCGGCCGTCGGGCCCCTTCGGAAACGGCGCGGCTGTATACTCGGGATCGATTCCCTCGCCCTTGCCGCTCTGGTTGCGCATGATCGGCAGCATCCACGGCCCGTCGAACAGGAACCCTACACTGCCTTGCGCGAACAGGTTCCGAGACTCGGGGATCGCCATTCCCATGGGGGTCTGTTTCGTCGTGCCGATTTCGCGGTACCACGCCAGGGCTGCTCTATTCCCGGGCGAGTCGAAGACGATCTTGCCGTCAGCGTCCTCGAAATCTCCCCCGTGTCCGTACATGACCGGGAAGAACCAGTACGCAGAGTTCTCATGCTTGGCCGTGCGCGCGGCGAAACCGTAGTGTTTCTCGCTCAGGGCGCTGATCTTCCGGACCGCGCTCTTGAAATCGACCCAGTTGTCGGGAATTCTCTCCGGAAGTCCCACGGCCTTCAGGTTCTTCTTCATTCCCAGCACCACGATGGTACCGAGCTGCAGCGGAACCGAAATCAGCTGTTCTTCGATCAGCCCCGTACGCAGGGCACCGTCCGGAATGTCGTCGAGCTGGTCCCTGAACCAGGGCATCAGATCCGTGATCGCACCCATGGCCACGAGCTGGAACGGGTCACTGGCCGTCAAGTGGATGATGTCGGAGGGATTGCCTCCCGACACGGAAACCAGGGTCTGCTGGATCCGCTGCTCGAATGGCATGTCGACGTATACCACGTCGATGTCTGGATAGGTCTTCTCAAATCTGCGTTCGATCTCCAGCATCATGTCCCGGCTGACTTCCTGCAAGGGCATCCACGAGGACATCGAAACCTTCACTGGCCCCGCCGCTTCGCCCGCCGCCTTTTCCTGGGCTCCCCCGGCATAGAGCAGGGCGAAACCGGCGAAGAGCATGATCGTCACGAGTAGCGTTCGCTTCATACCTTCCCCCTTGGCTGATGTATTGTGAGAGGCCACCTAAGAATGTGACCGGTCACACGATTATAGGGCGAGGGCCGGTCGTTGTCAAGGAAAAACGGGAGGCATGGAAGCAGGCACGGAGATCATACCTACTGGTCGATCTCCTCCGGGAAGGCCCGGCGGTGTCCCGGGCCCTCGCGCTCCGGTGCCAGGCGGATCTCCGCCTCCCTCTCCCCTGCCTGCCTCAAGCGATCGCGCAGGCGTTCCCGCATCCGTGCAGCCACCTCCCGGTGCGAGCGCAGGCCGATGAGATTCACCAGCTCGTAGGGGTCGGCCTGCAGGTCGTACAGGAACTCCTCTTCGTAGAGGGCGGCATCCGGATCGCGGAAGCCCTCCCCGTCCGGGGCCGACACGCTGTACTTCCAGCGGGCGGTGCGCACGGCTCTTCCCACCTGGCTTTCGCTGATCTGAATGAAGACCTCCTCGGGCCAGACCGAGGCCGGAGCGGACGGTCCGCCGCCCCGCAGCAGCGGCATGGCGGATCGCCCGCTCATGTGGGGCGGCACGGCCAGCCCCGCGGCGTCCAGCAGGGTAGGCGCCAGGTCCACCAGGCTGACGAGCTGCCGCACCCGCCCGCCGCCGTCGAAGCCCGGCCCGCAGGCGGCCGCCGGGATGCGCACCGAGCTTTCGTGGCACGAGCGCTTGTATTCGTCGTTGCGGGTCTTGAAGTGGCAGCCGTGATCCGAGGTGAACAGGACGATCGTGTTCTCGTGCAGGCCCAGGCTCTTCAAGGCGTCCAGGAGCCGCCCAAAGGCTTCGTCCAGGCGCTTGACCATCCCGAAATACCCGGGCAGATGCTGGTGGGCCGAGCCGCCCAGAGCCGCCAGGTCCGGGGGCATCCACCGCCCGGCGAATCGCTCCGCGTACCCGTCCGGAGCGGGGTAGTCGTCCCGATGGTTCTGGAAGTGCGGCTCCAGGAGCGACAGGAACAGGAAGAAGGGCTCCCGCCGGTGAGCGTCGATGTAACGAATGGCCGCATCGGTATACGCGTCCACCCGGTAGCCGGGGAGCTCCACGGGCCGACCTTCCCCGTCGAAGAGGACCGTGCGGTAGGCATCACTCACGAACTCGCTCAGGTCGGCCGCCAGCCAGTAGTCGTACCCGCCCCGCCGTTCCGGCGGCACGGGCTCCTGGCCCCCGAAGAAGCCGGGATCGACTCCTCCCAGGTGCCACTTGCCGACATAGCCCGTCCGGTACCCCGCCTGGGCGAAGCAGTGAGCCAGCGTGACGGCGTCCTCCCGGAGGGCCAGGCCGTTGTGGAACACCCCCGTCTGCGTGGCGTAAAGGCCCGTCTGGAGACACGACCGCGCCGGCGCGCACACCGGCTGGCAGGTGAAGGTGTTGGCGAAGTGCGTCCCACCGTGCGCCACCCGGTCGAGGTTCGGCGTGAGCTCCAGCGGATTGCCGTGCAGGCCCAAGGTGTCCCACCGCTGCTGGTCGGTGAAAAAGACGACGACGTTCGGTCGATTCATGGCGGAATCACCTTAGCGCCCCCCCCGGGAAGCTGTCAACAGAGGCCATTCCGGCTCGATTTTCGTTGACAGCTGACCGGGGGTGTGTTAGGCTGCCTTTGTTCGCTCTCAGAACGAACAAAGGCTATGTCTACACCGATCGCCGAACGCTTCGAGAAGCAACCAGCGGCGCAGCGCCTGATGAGTCCCGCCAGGATGCTGTCACACAACCTCGCGATCGTGCTTCAGACGCTCATCGAGTGTGGCCCCCTGTCACAGTCGGATCTCTCGAGGACCCTGGCCTGCAGCAAATCCGCCATCAGCAGCAGCATCGCTCACCTCAAAGACGTGGGCCTGGTAGCGGAGGCCGGATGCGGGAATCCAAGGACAGGGCGAAAGTCCACGCTGCTCCAGTTCAACCCCCAGGCGTTCTTCTTCCTCGCCGTCGGGCTTCGCTGGAGGCGGATCGATCTGGCGGTGGTGGACATGGCCGGTAGAGTCCACCATCGGCTCTCACACTCCTGGACCGAGAGTCATCCCGCCGCACTGGTCGAGGCCATCAAGACGGGCATGCCCCGTCTCGTGGAGGACTCGGGTATCCGGAACGAGAAGATCGAGGGAATCGGAATCATGGTTCCGGGGATCGTGGATACGCACCTGGGAGTCGTGCGCTACTCGTCCGTGTTGGGGTGGGAAGAAGAAGTCCCTCTGCTGCGACTTCTCGGGGACACCCTGGACAAGCCGGCGACGATCTACAACGACGCCAACGCCCTGGCGCTCGGCGAGTTGTGGATCGGCAACGCCAGGGGTCACTCCCACATGGCCTACGTCTACACGATGGGCGGCCTGGGCGGAGCGTGTCTGTACAACGGCGAGATGATTCTGGGCCACGACTCCGCCGCCGGTGAGTTCGGCAAGATGCTGGTCACTTCGGGAGACCAGCCCCAACGGGCCGAGGGCTTTCTCTCTCTTCCGCACATGCTCTCCCGATACGGGGACGGCGGCCCGGGCAACATGGACTACGGCCAGGCGGTCACGCAGGCGATCGAGCTGCTGCGGGAGGGGGACGCCCCCGACAAAGGGCGCAGGATGCTCGACGAGCTGGTGGACAAGATGGCCCAGCTCGTCGCCAATATCGTCGTGGTCTTCGATCCTCAGATCGTCGTGGTCAACTGCTCCTACCTGCCGGACCCCGATGCGTATCTGTCGAGGCTGCAGAAGAGGGTGTTCGGGTATCTCCCGGAGAAGCCGCAGCGCTCGGCCAGGATCGTGTTGTCCGGTCTCGACGAGAGGACGGAAGTCGTGGGGGCGGCCGCCGCTGCCATCAGTCGCAGCAGGTTTCACTTCGTGGTCCAGGGCAGAGGATAGGCCGGTGGAGAAGCGCAGCCAACGCCATGCCCGGCGGCAATCCAACCCCTCCCCCGGCACCCCAAGCCGCCCGCCCATGAGCTCCCGGGAGCGCGTGTCTGCGGCACTGCATCACCAGGTCCCCGACAGGGTTCCGCTGGACATCGGCGGCACGGACATCACCGGGATTCACGCCAGCACCTACGTCAAGCTGCGGGCTGCCCTGGGACTGCCGGCTGCCACACCCAGGGCGTACGACACCTTCCAGATGCTCGCCGAAGTGGAGGACGATGTCCGCCAGGCCATCGGAGTCGACGTGGTCGGCCTGGCCCTGCCCTACACCGTGTTCGGATACCGCAACGAAAGCTGGAAGCCCTTTCGCATGCCCGACGGCACGGACGTCCTGGTGTCGCGCCATTTCGTGGCCGACACCCTTTCCGACGGGAGCCTGGTCCAGTACCCCCGGGGAGACCGGAGCTGGGCGCCGTCGGGGCGCATGGCGTCCGGCGGTTTCTACTTCGACGTCCTGTATCGGCAGCAGCCCATCGAAGAGCAGTGCCTCGATGCCAGGCGTTGGGTCGAAGAGACCTACGGCCTCTGTCGTGACGAGGACCTGCGCTATCTCGAAGAACGGTCCCGCTGGCTGACGGAGAACACGGAATACGCACTCATCGCCGATCTGAATCCGGCGGGCTTCGGAGGTTTCGTGGCGATGGTGGCGCCGCACGTGGGGCGGCCCACCGGTCTCAGAAACCCCGAGGAGCTCTGGATGTCCTACCTGACGCGCAAGAGCCACATCCAGGACATCTTCTCGTATCAATACGAGCTGCAGATGAAGAACCTGGCGATGTATCACCAGGCGCTGGCCGACCGGATTGACGTGATCATCATGAGCAAGACGGATTTCGGAGCACAGAGCGGCCCGATCATCGCCCCCGAGACCTACCGGGAGCTGTTCAAGCCGCTTCACAGGAAGATGAACGACTGGGTGCACGAGAACACGAGCTGGAAGACCTTCTTCCACACCTGCGGCGACGTAAGCCTGCTCCTGCAGGACTTCGTCGAGGCCGGTCTGGACGTCCTCAATCCCGTCCAGATCTCCGCCGAGAACATGAACCCGGCTCCCTTGAAGAAGGCTTTCGGGGACGAGCTCGTGTTCTGGGGCGGAGGGGTCAGCACCCAATTCACCCTGCCCTTCGGCACCCCCGGGGAGGTCGAGGAGGAGGTCGAGCGCAGCCTGGAGGAGTTCGGGAGCCAGGGGGGATTCGTCTTCGCCCCGGATCAGAACGTACAACCCGGAGTACCGATCGAGAACCTGATGGCCGTGATTCGGACTCTCGGGGCAGCGCGAAACCGCCTGCAGGAGGATGGCGTTTGACAAAGCGAGGGCAATGAGGGAGTATTCAGTGCTCGGCTGCATACGGGTGTAACCCGGATAATAAATATTCCAAGTTCAAGGAGGGTATCATGAGGAAGACATGGCTGTTTGCAGCAATGACAGCGGTGCTGGCGATCTGCCTGGCCGCGCCCGTGTTCGCCGCGGGAGGGCAGGAGGCTACGGGCGAAGGCCCGGAGCAGAAGAGGATGACGATCCAGTATCAGCCCAACCCCCTGTTTGCCACCATCAGCGTGGCACTGGAGAAGGGCTGGTTCCAGGAGGCAGGCTTCGAAACCGTCGAGATCAAGAACTTCTCCTCCGGCAACCTGGCCGGCGAAGCTCTGATCTCCGGGGATCTGTCGGTCTGGGTGCCCGGCAACATGCCGATCATCAGCATGCGCCACAACGGGGTGCCCATCGTGGTAACCGGCAACCTCAACACCTGCCCGGCGGAGAAGCTGATGGTCCGCAGGGACGCGGGGGTCAGGACACCCCAGGACCTGTACAAGATCAAGATCGGGCTGCTCCAGGGCTCGACCGCGTCCGGCGTGATCGAGGAGCTGGCTCGCGCCAACGGCCTGGACGTCAAGAGGCTCCAGATCGTGAACCTCCCGCCGCCGGAACAGGTCACCGCCCTCAAGAACAACGAGATCCAGGCACTGCTGGTCTGGCCCCCCGCCTCTCTGCAGGTGGAGGACATCGCCGACTACATGTTCGACAGCATCCAGTACTCCCACACCCGGGTGCCCATCGTGTTCGCGGAGAGCTTCCTGCGCAAGAACCCGAAGACCGCCGAGGCCATCATGCGGGTGCTGTACCGCGCCCAGGAGTTCTGCCGGGACACGGCCAACTGGCCGGAGGCCAAGGCGATCCACGCCAGGCGCTCCGAGCAGCCGATGGACCTGGTCGAGAAGATGTGGCCCTACTACTGGAACCTCGCCATGGACGACGGCTCGATCGATCAGCAGTACGTGGACGACTTCGCCGCGTACACCGCCTTCCAGGAACGCAACGGCATGATCAGCAATCCGGTCCCCGTGCTCGAGTACACCTACACGGACATTCTCAAGAAGATCGACCCTGCCTACGTCAAGGTAGAGGGCAGGTGGAAGCCCTAGCCGGGAGCTGTTGAGGCGGCGACTTCCTGTTTTGAAGCAGTGGACTGCACGCCCAGGGCATTCCGGGCGTGCAGTCCGATTTTTTCGCAACAACTTTCGAACGCGTCCTTCCGTCGAGGTGATCCGATGGCCGAGTCAAATGTCAAAGTCGATGTGCAGAGCATTACCAAGCGCTTCGACACGGAGAAGTCCGAGCACGCCCTGGCCCTGTCGAACGTCAGCTTCCAGGTGAAGACCAACGAGTTCGTCACCATCGTGGGCCGAAGCGGCTGCGGAAAATCCACGATGCTCAACATCATCGCCGGGCTGCTCTCTCCGACGAGCGGCACCGTGACCATCGCCGGCGAGCCGGTCGACGGTCCAGGGCTCAACCGGGGCATGGTGTTCCAGCAATCCAGCCTGTTCCCGTGGCTGACCGCAATCGAGAACATCGAGTTCGGTCCGAAGAACACGGGAGTCCCCAAGGGCGAGCGGCGGGCGCTGGCGCGGGAGCTGATCGCGCTCGTGCGTCTCAAGGGCTTCGAGGACAAGTACCCCCGGGAGCTCTCCGGGGGCATGCAGCAGCGGGTCGCTATCGCCCGAGCCATGGCCATCGACCCGGACATCCTGCTGATGGACGAGCCCTTCGGCGCCCTCGACCAGCTGACGCGGGAGGACATGCAGCGGGAGCTCCTGCGCATCTGGGAGACCCGCAAGAAGACCGTGCTCTTCGTGACCCATAGCATCGACGAGGCCGTATACCTCTCCGACCGCGTGCTGGTGTTCGCCCCCCACCCGGGGTTCATCAAGAAGGAGCTGACCATCCGGCTGCCGAGGCCGCGGCTCAAGTCGTCGACGGAGTTCATGAAGTATCACGAGGATATCTATGAGACCATCGGGAAAGAAAGCTAGATCCGGCAGGCTGACCCGGGCAGTGGATATCCGCATCAAGATCATCACCCTGATCGCCCTGGTCGCAACCTGGGAGCTGCTGTCCCGCCTCGGGCTCATCAGCATGCTCGCGCTGCCCAGGCCTTCGCATCTGGTGGTGACAATCGGCCGGCTGGCCACGGTGGGTTTTCCGATAGACATCACCGTCTGGCTCCACATCAGAGCCACGGTCTGGCGCATCCTGCAAGGGTACCTGCTGGCGGCCGCCGTGGCCATTCCCGCCGGGCTCGTCATCGGGCGGCTGTACCTGCTGGAGCGGGCGGCCAACCCCATCATCACCTTCGCGCGGTCGGTGGCCACGATCAGCCTGCTTCCCCTGGCCATCGCCTGGTTCGGCGTGAGCGAGCTGTCCCGGGTGCTGCTGGTGATGTACGGGGCCTTCTGGGCGATCCTGACCAATACGATCCAGGGGGTCAAATCCGTGGACCTCACCCTGATCAACGTCGGCCGGATGTTCGGCGCTTCCAAGAGCGGCCTGTTCTTCCAGGTCATCTTGCCTTCCACCCTGCCGCGGATCTTCGCGGGCATGAAGATCGCCCTGGGGATTTCGTTCATGGTCATCATCGGCGTGGAGATGATCGGAACCGTCGAAGGACTGGGGGCGCTGATCCAGCAGGCCCGGTACTTCTACAAGAGCGACATCGCGATTTCCGGGACCGTCTTCATCGGGATCTTTGGCCTGTTGATTTCGGTGGTGCTGGATTGGCTGGAGCGGCGGATGCTTCCCTGGGCCGTCGGCCTGGAGGAGGTGGAAAGATGAAGAAGGACCGCTTCCGCCTCGGGCTCATCGCCTCCTGGCTCGGGTTTCTCGTGATCATCGTGATCTGGCAGCTCATCTCCACCTTCGGGCTGGTGAACCCGGAGCTGTTCCCGGGTCCGATCGCGGTGGCGCGTTCGGTGGCCGCCAACCTGACCGCGGTCCGGGTGCTGCAGCACGTGGGCTTCAGCCTGATGCGCGTCGGCCTCGGCTTTCTGCTCGGCGGAACCGCCGGCGTGGTCGTGGGCGTGATCTGCGGCTGGTACGTCAAGCTGGGCGCCGTGCTGAGAACACCGGTGGAGCTCCTGCGCCCGATCCCGCCGCTGGCATGGATTCCCCTCGCCATCATCTGGCTGGGGTTGGACGAGGCCTCGAAGGTGTTCATCATCGCCCTCGGGGCGTTCTTCCCGCTGTTCACCAACACGTACAAGGGCATGATCACGATCGACCCGAACGTCATCAGGGCGGGTCAGATGCTCGGCCTGCGCGGCGTCAGGCTCCTGCTGCGGGTGGTGGTGCCGGGTGCGCTCCCGGACATCGCCACGGGCATGCGGCTGGCCTGGAGCTACAGCTTCGGCAGCATGGTCGCTGCGGAGCTCATCGCGGCGAGCAGCGGGCTTGGGTACATGATCATGCACGCCCGGGAGCTGGGAACCATAGGCGTGATCGTTTTCGGAATCCTGCTGATCGGGGCCATCAACTTCCTCACGGACTACCTGATCCAGGATGTGATCCTGACGCGGCAGCTGCGCTGGCACTACATCGGGACCACGGGGTGAGCCGCCCGCTGCCAACAGACGAGAGGAGATAACGCGAGGTGAGCAAGACAGGCGTTGGATTGATCGGGACCGGACGGCGAGGCTACGAGCTGGCGGTCTGCATGGCGAGGCTTCGAGACAGGATCGACCTGGAGGTGCGGGCCCTCAACAACCGAACCCCCCTTCGGATGCAGGAAGCCAGGAAGGCGATCGCCAAGGTGTACGGCGAGCACGGGGCAGTGCCCGAGATGTCGCTGTACGGGAGCTACGAGGAGCTGATCGCCGACCCCGAGGTGGCCCTGATCATGGTCAACACCCCCCAGTACGCCCACCGGGACCCGGCGGTCAAGGCGCTTCGGGCGGGCAAGCGGGT
>Ga0209164_1003318_pt1 | contig 15426 bp, 13 predicted proteins | sample MTBNYHSulfiMetaG_FD_187458 | JGI IMG/M metagenome (GOLD analysis project Ga0209164, IMG submission 187458) | Enrichment culture microbial communities from rom New York Harbor, USA that are MTBE-degrading - MTBE-NYH (New York Harbor Sulfidogenic)... | ecosystem: Environmental > Aquatic > Marine >...
GAAAGCCTGATGCAGAAAATCGTAGACCGGATCGAGGCCGGACTTCCCATCCAAGGAATGGATCTGTCCGCGGACCAGAAAAAGATCGCGCGCGGTTTCCAGTTTCTGTCGGGCAAACCACAGCTCGTGATCCTCAATTCCGGTGAAGCCGAATATGGGAAAAACCACACGGTCATCGAGACACTGGAGAGGAATTTCAAAGTTATTGAATTTGCCGGCAAGTTTGAAATGGAACTCTCACGGTTGGAGGACGGGGAAGAAGCCCGAATGTTCATGGAGGACATGGGGATCCGGGAATCCGCCCGTGACCGTTTGACCCGGGCTTGCTACGGGATGTTGGGCTATATCAATTTCTTTACCGTCGGCGCCGACGAAGTCCGCGCATGGCACGTTCGAAACGGAGACTCCGCAGTGGATGCCGCCGGTTCGATCCACTCGGACATGGCTCGGGGGTTCATACGAGCGGAATGTTTCAAGTACGACGACCTTATGGCCTACGGATCGGAAAAAGGCGTGAAAGAGAAGGGGCGATTTCGACTCGAGGGGAAAAACTACGTGGTTCAAGACGGAGATATTTTAAATTTCCGGTTTAACATATGACCCGTAGAAGTGTCCGTCCAAACGTGCAGGATCATCTGAATCTACCCCGAAAGGCCCACAATCGATTTATCCTTCATGTTCCGACCGGCCCCACTATGATTCACGATTCGGAACTTTTCCAATCGGGTACTTCATGATCCGTATTCGCCAGTCGCGAATCGTATGGCAGCGCCAGCAGTCCTCCGGAGCAATAACTTCCGAGGTTTCGCCGTAGGACCGTTCGATCTTCTCCCAGAATGCTCTATCACGGTGCGAATGAGGGACCGTATGGCAACGACTGCAGTTTTTTCGGTCCACCGGCGGATGCCGAAAGCCCGGTACATCCCAGGTTCTTATCCCGTGACATTCTCTGCACCCACTGCCGAAAAGGCCGTTATGAATATCGGTGTGACATTGGGTACATTGGATTTTGCCGCTGAGGATCGTGTGATCCATCTTTGCGATATTTCCACGCAACCCTCGGTGCTCTACATGACACTGAAGACAATGTCTTTCCTCCTCATGAAAACGAATCTCCCGTCTCAGCAGCGAAACTTCACCGAATTCATGACACTGCAAACACATCCGATCCGACACACCCCGCCAGGGGATATGGCAGAAGTTGCATTGGTCGATTTCTTCATGAAAGACGCTTAGGTCTCCAGGCTCCGCCGCCTCTTCATTCAGAAAAAGCCACACGCACAGCGCAATGGCCAATAGAACCGCTGCACCGTAGACGAATTTCATGGAAGCCACCTCAGACCATAGTAAAGCATGGTGAGGATGTGGAGAATGACGAACGAGAAAAGAAACAATGTGAGGACATGATGCACTCTCATCCATTTGGAGAACATCGATTTCATGGAATCGAAGACCGTGGTGGAATATTCAAGTTCACTGATGGAATGAGCGATATCAACAAGCTGTTCACATCGATCCGCTCGCCGGTCCTCTTCTTCCATTATTCCACTCGTATCGGCGGTATCCTCCTTTCCGACGTACTCCAGATCGAAAAACAGCTCACAGGTCAGAGCCTCTTTTCTGCGCCTTTGGAACACGTCTTTTAATACCTCGAGCTCGTGCTGCTGATCTTTCAGTGTCCGATTCACCCTGCGGAAAAGAAATCTCCCGGTAATGCCGCTCAGCACGACTATCAGCATGGCCAAAAATGTCGACAGGCCAATCAAGCTGTCGAATTTATGCGCGGAGTGAATGACCACCAACGAAGGACCCGTAAGTCCGTAAAAAATGTGAGTACTCAATGGATTTTGTCTGCCTCGTTTCCCTAGTATTCGTTTTTTGAAAGGATAAACAAGAGTCAGGAACATCAAGGCCGTACCGACTATTCCAAAAAGGTGACCGGCCAGACTTCCTGAGAAAGTTGGAGACTCGTGAAAAGCAAAACTCATGGCGAGGATAATAAAAAATATGGCCAGCAGGCCGTTTATGTTCTTATTGCTCATCGTCTCTCAAGCGTTGATGATGATATTCGAGATGCGTATGGCCACGCAGGGAAGGATCATCTTCTGTTCCATATCTCCTTCATCCAGACCATCGGTTATTTCGATGTGCACTTCCCCGGAAAGGAGTTCGGTTTTGCATGCGCCACAGAATCCTTGCCTGCAAACGTTTTCGATCTCTATGCCCTGGGCTTCGGCCGGCTCCAGGATGCTCTCAAATCGATCGTCCCATCCCACTGCTTTTTTAGATTTTTTAAATTCAACCGTGAGCGCCATTTCTTCCCGCTTCTTTCAAAAGTTGGTTTAAAAGTTGTTTTGTTCTTCTTTGCCTCATAACAAGCGCCGTAACACCCGCAATAAAGAAAAACAGAAGAAAGAACATGGTAAGAAAATGGGTCCAAGACAGCCCCAAAATTCCTTCATCTATTTCCAGGTACTTGGAGGAAATTTTCATCTCCTCACGAAACCATTCGATGTCTGTTTCTTCAGGACTTTCTTCAGGTTGGCTTTGTCCAAAGCAGATGTTGGTCGACATTTGACCCGAAAATTCGATCCACTTTAAAGGTATGTGCCACCATATAAAAAAGCCCACAAATAAGAAAAGTCCCAACTTCACCCCGAACTTACACATCCAGTGTCCCCCATTGGCTCGCTTCAGCTCCGTGGCCAAAGCACCAAGTGTATCAAAAAAAGCATATTTCCCCTTCTGTTCAAGCACTTCGATTATGAGGATAAGCACTTACAAAGATTCCACCTCTCGCCGTGCCGAAAATCCGTGAACTTCCTCAGCAGACACATGGCTGAATTAAGAGCATGATTTTCAAGAAATGTGAGGATCCAAAGAGCGAACCCTATCCCCGAAAAACTTCAGCCGGTGTCGTAAATCCTTTGGCTCTTGGGATGACCAGGTCAAAACTCTCGTCCGCCATTATATTCTCCTCGCATGATAATGAAAATTCGATTAAATACATCAACTTCAGAATCGATTTCTTCCAATCACTTTTCCGCCGACAGCCTTATGGAAAAGGTGATTCCCCCGTCCGGATTTGAACGTAGCGAAATACTTCCACCGTGCGTCTCCACGATTTTCTTTGCGATGGCAAGGCCTAATCCGGTTCCCCCCTTTTTGGTGGAAAAGAAGGGCTCAAAAATTCGCTCGCGATCTTCCGTCTTAATGCCGCAGCCGTGGTCGGACAGCTCCAGCACAGCCCCGGTTCTTTTCTTTCGCGTACGCACCCAAACCGTATTTCCTGCAGGAGACGCCTCTATGGCATTTGTGATCAGGTTCATTATAACTTGTTTGATTCTGTCTCTGTCCAGCGGAAGTAAGAGAGGTTCGCGAAAAAACTCCGTCTTGATTTTTACTTCACTGTTTTCACCAATCGGACGACTTACCTCAACGCATTCACCGGCCAGCCTATTGAGATCTTCCATAGTTTTTTGAAGCTCGAGCGGTCGGCCGAAATCCAGCATTTCCTGAACCATGGCTTCCAGCCGGGAGGTTTCTCGCACCACAAGCTCAAGCTTTTTTCTGTCGGATTCATCCGATTTCGATTTCCTCAAGACCTGATTCGCAAAGCCGCCAATAGCCATCAAGGGAGATTTCATATCGTGAGCTATTTCTGATACGGCTCTCCCAATACCTGCAAGCCTTTCCGCTTCCAGCCTTGCAGCCTGTCCCTTTTTTTCTTTTTCGCACATATAGCCGAGGATCGAAGCAAGAAAAATATAAACCGCCCCTTCGAGAAGTATATTGAAATCAAAAGAAAATCCTCGCCATCGATAAACTCCAAAGGGTAGATAAAAGATGATGACAGCCGCTGAAACGTAAAGCGCTCCCTTGAGACCGAACCAGAAGCTCCCCAGTACAAGAGGCAGGTAAAACAATATTCGGTATATCGCATGACGAAACACTCTCGTGTGAATCGTAAAATAATGCAGAATCAGTATGGCGACAATCAAAACAACGATGATCGCAACTTTTAAATTCCTGTGTTGCTTCGCCATTGGGTTTTCCTATGTTTCTCTCATTCTTACTGCTTTAAAACCCCATCCCGTTACTTTCCATCATTCCGAGATTAAAAAATGATCATTCTAATTTTGCCTTCTGAAAAGCCATGCAGTTTTCTATGTTCTTGCTGTTCTCTATGTCTTTACCTTTAATAATTTCGCATTAATCGCGACAATCACGGTGCTCAGGGACATAAGGACCGCTCCCATGGCCGGAGATAATAACACTCCGTAGGCATACAGGGCCCCTGCGGCAAGAGGTATGGCAAATGCATTGTATCCTGTGGCCCAAGCAAGGTTTTGGATCATTTTCCGATAAGTGGCCCGTGAAAGATTCAGAATGGCTACGGCGTCCAGCGGATTGCTGTGCACCAGAATGATATCCGCAGTCTGTACCGCCACGTCCGTACCGGCGCCGATAGCGATGCCCACATCCGCTTGCGCAAGGGCCGGCGCATCATTAACACCGTCTCCCGTCATGGCTACGATCAGGCCTCTTGACTGAATTTCTTTGATTTTTTCCGTCTTCTCCTGGGGTAAAACTTCCGCGAAATACTCGTCAAGTCCGATCTCATCGGCCACCCACTTGGCCACCAAATGGTTATCGCCGGTGAGCATCATGCATTGGACGCCCATCTCTTTGAGTCTGGAAATGGCTTCCTTGGATTCGTCCCGGATGATGTCCGCAAGCGCAACGGCGCCTTTGAGAACTCCGTCAACCACGATGAAAACAACAGTCTTGCCTTGAGAATGAAAGGTTTCCACCCTTTCATCCTCCATCGAGATATTGTTTTCTCTGAGAAATCCGGGACTCACGACCTTGACTTCTCTTCCATCCACCTTACCCTGGGCGCCTTTTCCGGGTATGGACTTGAAGTCTTCCACCCGCGGAGGGTTTTCAACCGAAGCCGCGATGCCTTTTGCGATCGGATGCTCCGAATGCGTTTCAATGGCGGCGGCGTATCGCAGCAGCTCCTTTTCATCCATCCCATCGGCAAAGGAAACAGTATCGGTCACACCGAATTCACCCTTGGTCAGGGTACCGGTTTTGTCAAAGATGATCGCCTGAATGTTGCGGCCTCTTTCGAAAGCCGCCCGGTCCCGAATGAGAAGGCCGTTTTTTGCCGAAAGCGCCGTAGATACGGCGACCACCAGGGGCACAGCAAGCCCCAGAGCATGCGGGCAGGTGATCACCATCACCGTGACCATCCGCTCCAGGGAGAAAGCGAAATCCTTGTCTATAATCCCAAACCATATAAGCAAGGTTATGGCCCCGCAGGAAAGCGCGATGATGGTGAGCCAAAAAGCCGCTCGGTTGGCCAGATCCTGGCTTCTGGATTTGCTCTGCTGGGCTTGCTCGACCAGATCGATCATCTGGGAAAGGAACGAATCCTTGCCGGTCTTTTGGACTTCGGCGGTAATTGAACCTTCGCCGTTGATAGAGCCTCCGATGACCTTTGAGCCGACCAGCTTTTCCACCGGTTTGGATTCTCCCGTCAGCATGGCCTCATTGACAGAGCTTTCGCCTTCCACCACTTCCCCATCGACCGGCACTTTTTCTCCCGGCTTTACCAGTACTCTGTCACCAGGTTCAAGTTCTCCGATGGGGATATTCTCGGTGCTCCCATCCGACATGATCTTGTGGGCGTCGGAAGGCATGAGTTTGGCCAGCTCTTCCAGAGCGCGGGAGGCCCCCATGACCGACTTCATCTCGATCCAGTGGCCCAACAGCATGATGTCGATCAGGGTAGCCAGTTCCCAGAAAAAGACCTTTCCGCTCAAGCCGAAAACGACCACACTACTGTAGCCGTAAGCAACGGTAATGGCTACGGCGATCAAGGTCATCATTCCGGGCTGTTGCTTTTTTAGTTCATCGACGAGGCCTCTGAGAAACGGCCAACCACCGTAAAAGAAAACAAACGACGAAAGGGCCCACAACACATAGGCGTCGCCCGGAAATCCTAACACCCGCTTGAACCCTAAGAAGGCCTGAATCATGGGAGACAATACCAGGATAGGGATGGTAACCAGTAACGAGATCCAGAAACGCTTTCTGAAATCCGCCACCATGTGGGTGTGGTGATCGCCGCTCTTGTGACCCTCGTGCTCCTTGCCTTTTTTGTGATCTCCGTGTTTCATACCTTCATGGCTTTTTTCCGTTTCATGGCCTTTATGGATTTCATGACCTTCGTGTTGTGCAGGACCGTTGGACGCATCGTCCTTTTTCTTTTTCCCGGTTGGCTGTTCTTCAGCCATGATCTCCCCCCTTCCTCTCAGATATCCAATTTGTCGATAATCCCTTTTAAGGTTTCGGCTGAAGCCCGGAGTTGCTGCCTCTCGGTCTCATCCAGGTTGATGTGGATATGCCTGGAGATGCCGTTCATGTTCAAAATGGCCGGTATGCTCAGGCAAGCATTCGATATGCCGTAGTAATTATTGACCAGCGTGGAAACCGTAAGGACACTGTTCTCGTCTCGGAGTACGCTGCCAATAATTCGCACCACGGCAAGGGCAATAGCAAAGTTGGTGTATCCTTTCCGGTTGATGATCTCGTATGCGGCGTTCTTTACTTGCCTGAAAATCTCTTTTCTATCCTCCGCCAAACAGCTTCTTTCACATACAGGGCAATACTCCTTGATAGGCAAACCGGCGATATTGGCCTGGCTCCAGACCGGCACTTCACTATCGCCGTGTTCGCCGATGATATACGCATGAACGTTGCGGGGATCCACCTGACAATGTCTGCTGAGAAGGAACCTGAAACGGGCGGTATCGAGCGTGGTCCCCGACCCGACGACTCGGTTCATGGGGTAATTGGAAACTTTGAGCGCAACATATGTCAAGATATCGACCGGGTTGGATACGATCAGCAAAGTTCTCGGTTTCTGCGCCGCGATCTTGGGAATGATCTCTTTGAAAATTTTCGTGTTCTTGAAAACGAGATCCAACCTCGTCTCTTCCGGTTTCTGGGGGGCCCCTGCGGTAACGACCACCATATCGGCGTCCTTGCAATCCGTATAGTTTCCTGCGAGGATTCTCGCCGGCTGTACAAAGGAGAGACCATGATTCAGATCCATGGCGTGACCCTCTGACAGGTCCGGATTGAGGTCGATAAGCACGATGGTCGTAGCAAGTCCGCTCATCATAAGAGCAAAGCAGATGGTCGCTCCCACCTGGCCGGTTCCCACGACAACGACCTTTCGGGTGGTCGAAATACATTTCTCCAGTGTGTCGGAATATTTTTCCGGATTTCCCTCGAATTTTCTTTTGCAGTCCTCGCTGCAAAAGAAATAGTTTTCACCCATGTATTGAGCTCTGTATCGGCCCTCCCGACCTTCGATTTCCATACCGCAAACCGGGTCCTTGGCCATTGTTTTCACCCCCTTACACGTTACGTTTGTCCCTGCAAGAGGTTTCTCGCGAAACGTGTTGCTACCTCTTTCGCCCAAGAGCCATCACTTTCTACTGCGGGAGTCGAATGCATAATGGTGTGAGCCCAATGAGGCTTCAGCCCCAACATGAGCCATCTGAAACCATCCGATTCAGGCGCTTCTACAAAATCCGATCTTCCGTTCGTTTGCCATCTTTTGAAAAACCGGATTTTCAAAACCAGAATTTGATACCTGCCACGAAGGAGGTTGTCTCGATGCTTTCACCGTCGGCCTCTGCCAAATCCGCTGTCTCGCCGAGCTTCCGGCTCCAGGAAACCCCGATATAGGGGGCAAATTCTCTTCGGATTTCGTAGCGCAGCCGGACACCCAACTCGATGTCATTGACGCCCTGGCCGGTGCCGTATTCTTCGACCTCCTGGACGGCGATGGTGGTCTCGAAGCGCGGTTGCAGAATGAGCCTTTGGCTAAGAAGCAGATCGTACTCCACTTCGAGCGCAGCGGAAATGTCACCGTCTTCGCTGACGTAAGCGGTAGCCTCCATTTCAAACCAGTAGCGTGCCAATCCCTGGATGCCCAAGGCGGCGAAGGTGCGATTCGGGTCAGGCTTGAAGTCGTGCCGAACCCCTATCTGTAGATCCCAGAACGTGGCGATATTGCGGCTGTAGAACAGTTCGGTTTCAGCCTCCTCGAACTCTTCCTCGTCCAACAGCCATGATCCTTCACTCTTGAACCAAAGTTTGTTGTAATCCGATCCAAGCCAGGTCTGCACATCCCAGAGCACGGCATCCTCCCCTTCTCTGGTCTGGAATTCCAATCGGTCCCCGCGGAAGACGGCGAACATTTCGTTGTCGGGGATAGGCTGTACGCCGAAATTCTTCTGAGCCCCCGACTGCGCGTCTTCCGCGTATTTTTGAATTTCTTCCCCTTTCTCAGGGCGGGTATCCGGTTCGTTGTAATCGGCGGGAAACGTGCGGTGTTCAGGGTCGTTGAAAGGTCCACCCGCCGCTAGACCCGATGCGGGCAAGAGCGTTAGGAACAGAATGATTACCCAGGTCTTCATCGTATTGTCCCCTTCTCAAGTAACCCGTACGACCTGAAACATACCTGCTTCCATGTGGTAGAGCAGGTGGCAGTGGAAGGCCCAATCCCCCTTTTCGATCGGTGTGATGAGCACGGAAAGCACCTCTCCGGGTTTCGTTAGGATGGTGTGTTTGAACGGTAACTCATCGGCGCCGTTTTCAAGCTGCATCCACATACCGTGAAGGTGAATGGGGTGTTCCATCATGGTGTGATTGACCAGAAAGAGGCGCAGTCGCTCGTTGTGCCGGAAAAGGTAGGGCCCTGGATGCTCACTGAATTTCTTACCGTCGAAGGAGAACATGTACCGCTCCATGTTGGCGGTTATATTGATCGTCATCTCCCGGTCGACCTTCGCAGAGTAAGGTTGCGGCTCAATGGACACCAGATCGTCGTAGGTCAAGACGCGACGGCCGTCCCCGCCGAGTCCGATGCCCGGTTCGTCCATACGGTACTTGGGGTTCATGATCACCATGGCTACGTTCGAGCGCGACTTCTCCGGTTTGAAAGGCGTCGGTCCGTTGGGTCCGGGGATTCTTGGATCGTCTCGCGAAGGTTTGCCTCCGTGGTCCATTTGGCTGTGGCTCATATCCTTCATATTGCCGTGAAGCATCCCGCCCATTCCGATATCCTCGAGGCGTCGTACCGGGCGGGGACGCAGTGCGGGCACAGGGGCTTTCATTCCCGGTTCGGGGGCCAGGGTCCCCCTGCCATAGCCGCTTCGATCCAGGGATTCGGCAAATATGGTGAAAGCCTGGTCCTTTATGGGCCGTACCAGCACATCGTACGTTTCGGCCACTCCGATACGAAACTCATGAACGGACACAGGGCGCACCGCCTTTCCGTCGGCCATGACCACATCCATGTCCAAACCGGGAATTCGCACGTCGTAGTTGGTCGTAGCGGAGGCGTTGATGAACCGGAGCCGGACGGTCTCCCCCGGATTGAAAATCGCCGTCCAGTTCATGTCCGGTGAATGGCCGTTCATGAGATACGTGTAGGTGTAAGCCGTCACGTCGGCCAAATCGACCGGGCTCATCCTCATCTTGCCCCAGGCCACGCGTTCGGAGATCGAATCTGCAAAGCCGCGCTCACCCACATCTTCCAAAAAGTCCCATATGGTACGCTGCTGGAAATTGTAATAGTGCCCCATCAGGTTGATGTGTCGGAAAATAGTCTCCGGATCTTCGAAGGACCAGTCGGACAGCACCACCGGGTAGTCCCGGTCGTAGTCGAACGGTTCTCCGTCTTTCGGCTCGATGATCAAAGGCCCGTACGCCCCGGTCTGCTCCTGAAAACGGGAGTGACTATGGTACCAATACGTACCGGCCTGTTTGACCCGATAGCGATACTCATAAGTCTCGCCCGGCTGGATGCCGTTAAAGTTCACCCCCGGAACTCCATCCATCCGAAACGGCACCAGGATTCCGTGCCAGTGGATGGAAGCGTGTTCCGTATCCATTAACCGGCTGGTCACATTGAGGGTGACGTCGTCGCCCTCCCGGAGGTGCAGGAGGGGGCCCGGAACCGTACCGTTTATGGCGGTCGCCGCGCCCTCACGACCGTCTATTTGTACGGGCGAATAACCGATGGTAAAATCGTAACGGCTTTTGGGGGTCCTCTGTTCGATTCCTGGACTTGTTGTAAGCGCCCATGCCGGCAGGGGCAGGGTACAGTATAGACCTGTCAGGAAAAGTCCCGCTCCGGTGGTCTTCATAAAATTGCGTCGGGTTATTTCCTTGGAGCCGTTCATTTTACTCTCCCTATGCGTTTCCGATGAACGACCTTGGCAGCCACTTTGTGGAAATCGCAACGAAGTTGTTTGTGGCTCGATCGGTCGGTATTGGCCCTTGTCTGCCCAGGCAGGGCTTTCTCTCGATCGAGGTCCGGGCTTCGCCGGACACACGTTTCTTACAGCACCGATTACTGCTTGCACGGTCGGCTGTTCTATTGACGCTCTTCTTCCGCTGCTTCGTGGGCTGATGGTGCACTCTGCCCGTGACCGGGATCTTTCTCTTCTCCCTCTTCTCCACGGCTATGCCTGTGGCCGGTTTCGTTTTCCATTCGCGCCATCCTCCGGTACTGTTCGGGGTCCATCCGGGGAACATTTTCTGCGAAGGCCACAATATCCCACAATTCTTCCTCGCTGTGGGTGGGGCCGAAAGCCGGCATACCTGTCAATTTGATGCCGTGTTCCACGATCCAGTAAATTTCGGTCGGACTGCGCTTTTCCTGAATGTGCCCGGATGTCATGCTCGGAGGAGAGGGATAGAGACCCTCTGCGAATTCTTCACGCTGGAATCCCGGAGCTCCATGGCAAAGCCGGCACATCCCATGGTAGTGAGGAAAACCCGCTTCCCTGGCCTTTGAATCATCCGGATCCGGCGCCTGGATATCGTCACTGCGTGCGGCGATGGAGCGGTCCCGCAGGATCTCGATGAAGGATGACGTTATACCCCTGTGAGGCGCCGTGGCAGCGATGTTGTAGACGCCGGACCAGGCATATATGATGGCTCCCAGTCCCATGAGAGCTAAAAGGATGACAACGGTCGAAATGTATTTCACGGTTCACCTCCCGTATGAAAACCCTTGAAGATCACGTTCCGCGGCCGTAGTGCCTCGAATTCATGCGGTATGGCTGACGAATCCTCATCTAAGCGTGTTGTGTTTAATAGCAAGTCATCACTTTCACATTCCAACCCGAAGAGAACCGGCTAACTTTCAATGTCTCTTTTAAGCCTCTCAAATTCTTCTTTCGTTATTTCTCCCTTGGCGTAACGTATCTTCAAAATCTCCGTTGGACTTTTTCCCTAAGTTCTATAGAGGCAGGTCAGATCCTTTGAGAGCTTCCAGTTTCTCGATCTGTTCCGGAGTGAGAACTTTTTTCAACTCGCGCCAATACTCCAGGCCCGTCAGAAACATCTCGGCCTTGACTTCCGCTTTCCTCACGAACAGGTCCTTAATCTTCCGGGCGTCTATTTCTTTGTCCCAGCGCAGGCCGTCCAGTTGAATTTTCAGCTTCATCCGCTGCGCCCACAGGTCCACCATCTTTTCCAGTCGCTCCCTTGCCAGGCTGCGCACCCGGTCCCACTGCTCCGGCGTCAGATTCAAATGTTCCAGCGCCCGGGCCATATGCCCCATGCTTCTGCGATGGCCTCTCCTGTGATAGCCCATCTGTCCCATCATGTTTCCCATGCCGCCGGGTCCGCCCATCATGTGCGACATCATCATGCGCATCATGTCGTCATCCATCATGTCCATCATGCCCGTCATGCCTTGATCGTCTTCTTCCTCCGGTTGGCCCATCATGCCCATCATGCCCATCATCCCCGGGCCGCCGCCTGTAGCAGGACCCTTCATCATACCCGTGGAATCGGATGCACCCGGCGCCGTTGCTTTGGCGCCCGGATCATGATGCTCTTCCACGGCTTCACACAGTCGGACCCCCATCAAAATGGAAGTCCCCAGAAAGACCGCCACAACCAACACATACATCAATGGATTTCTTTTCATGTTCCCCTCCCTTAGCGCTATTTTTCCCATCCAAACACCTGTTACACTTTTTGTTCCATACCTTCTTTCATGTATTTTGTGGTGTTCCATATCCCACTTGCCGCCCGGTGCTGAAAACAGGATTAATTCGATAATCCCACCTCACGGCGCGAATCGAAATTCATCGCGTTGCCACTTGTCGAAAAATATAATTTATTTTATGCTCTTGGTAATGTCTGGTATGTTCATCAGCGACATCAGGCAGCAAAGATCTCGCATCAAGAAAGCGAAAGCGGATGCCGATCGTTCCTGTAATCGGACGACGTTTAAACGCAGGATTGGTTCAATTTCTTACCGTATTTGCGAAATAAGGAGTCGAATATGTCTTTTGATGTTGCGTTACAGCCCGTATTGGCCCTGATCGCGGGGATACTGATTCTGCTAATGCCCAGATTGCTGAATTACATCGTCGCCATCTTCCTGATTGTTTTCGGTATCCTGGGCCTGATCCGATGAGCGCATTCACCCAGCGGTATGCACGATTTTCCAGGTATCCTGAGCGGCTCTCCGCCCGTCTCCCAGGCGTCTACTTTTCTCTTATCCTCTCCCCTTCCGACTCAAAATCTCATCTCACAACTCGATTACATTGTTGCTTGTCCCATGTTGATTGGGAACCGTGTTGGAGCAGTTGGGGTCGAGGGTCCATACACCATCAACGATGAATTTGTACTCATACTTCCCTTGTAATAGCATTTTAGTCCTCTTCCATCCTCCCGTTTTGTCCTTCTTCATAGGATCGGAAGTGGTCGACCAGCCATTGAAGTTTCCGGCAAGCAGAACCATTTCGGCTTCCGGAGCCTGCATCTTGAACTCAAATCGTTTTTTTTTTCGAAGTCATAAGTTTTACCTCTCTGAAACGTTTATTGCTGATGAGTAAAACAGCAGCCGTTTTTCGTGATAAGGGACCCATACCTTTGAAAAAAGAATCAAATAGAGCTCACGCTCTATCTCGTTCCGTTTAGCCTGGAGCGATTGGAGGTCTCCTCTGCCTGCGGATCGGGGATGCTCTCGGGATCCCAGCCGCCAGGAGCAAACTTCCGCCGCCTGCCCTCCCAAACCGCTTGTCCCAGCTCCTGGTCCCGGTGATCGGTAAAATAGAGGAAGGGTGTGGATGCCCCCATTTCTCGCATTGAAACAGCATTGGCGCCAAAGGGGAGGTAAAGACCAGAGCTGCGCCGATCTTCCGATCGTCCGGGGAGAGCGGACGACTCGCGCGGTCTCCGGAGGCCCGCCCACCAGGTCATGGTTTTGAAGACATCCGCGGCCCCCCCGGACCAAGCCGAATCCGGGCCGCAACTGTAATCGATGGGTAGCAATTGGTTCACATTACATGGCGCAACACCACCATAGAGCGAGCTTCAACCTTTATTTGGTCTCCAGCCTTGAATGGTTCTTCCATTTCAATCCATCCGATTTCCGTATCGAGTTCCTTCAGCCACAACGCTCCCCAATCCCTTTTTGGCAAGGTAAAGGTCAGGGATTCATGATTCGCATTGAAGATAATGTAGAAGTTGTCGTCGATTACCGGCTCTCCGCGCGGATTGGGATTCGGAATGGCCCCACCATTTAAAAAGACTCCAAGAGACTTCGCATACTGCTTTTCCCAGTCATCATCAGCCATCTGCTCACCTTCCGAAGTAAACCAAGCGATGTCGACGATTTCGTTTCCATGGATAGGGCGACCCTGAAACCAGCCTCGGCGCCGAAAGACGGGATGCTCTCTACGGTATTGGATAAGACGTCGGCAAAAAACAAGGCTGTCTCCGTCCATATGTTCCCATGCGTACCAGGAAATCTCATTGTCCTGGCAGTAGGCATTGTTGTTTCCCTGCTGCGTACGGCCGATTTCGTCGCCTCCCAGCAGCATGGGTACGCCTTGAGAAAGGATCAGCGTGGATAGAAAATTTCGCTTTTGGCGGCTCCGCAGGTGAAGTACATCCGGATCGTCCGTGTGGCCTTCCACACCGCAGTTCCACGACCGGTTGTGGTTTTCACCATCACTGTTCTCCTCACCGTTGGCTTCATTATGCTTTTCGTTGTAGGAAACCAGATCGTTCAAGCTGAATCCGTCATGCGCGGTGATGAAGTTGATGCTGGCGTAAGGCAAGCGGGAGGTGCTCTCGTAAAGGTCCGAGCTGCCGGTGAAACGGGAAGCGAATTCCCCCATGGACTGATCCTCGCCCCTCCAGAAGTCGCGGACGCAGTCCCGGTATTTGCCGTTCCATTCAGTCCATACCGGAGGAAAGTTTCCAACCTGATATCCTCCCTCTCCCACGTCCCATGGCTCGGCAATGAGCTTGACCTGGCTGATCACGGGGTCTTGTTGGATGAGATCGAAAAACGCCGACAAGCGATCCACATCGTGCAATTCACGCGCCAAGGTGGCCGCCAGATCGAAACGGAACCCATCCACGTGCATCTCCAGAATCCAGTACCGAAGGGAGTCCATGATGAGCTGCAATACGTGGGGGTTACGCATATTCAGACTATTGCCGGTACCGGTATAATCCATGTAATAGCGTGAATCCTCGGTAAGGCGATAGTAATACGCGTTATCGATTCCCTTGAAACAGAGCATCGGACCGAGATGGTTTCCTTCTGCCGTATGATTGTAAACCACGTCTAGAATGACCTCGATGCCGGCCTGGTGGAACGTCTTGACCATTCGCTTGAATTCAGCGACCGCGGCACCGGGACGCTTATCCGCTGCATACTCCGTATGAGCGGCGAAATAGCCGATGGTATTGTATCCCCAATAGTTTCGCAAACCACGGTCCAACAGGTGTTTATCGTGGATGAATTGGTGGATCGGCATAAGCTCCACTGCTGTGATGCCAAGCTGTTTCAAATACTCGACGATTTCCGGGTGTACGAGCCCCGCATAGGTGCCGCGCAGTTCAGGTGAAACGCCGGGGTGCGTGTTGGTGAATCCTTTTACATGGGTCTCATAGATGACGGTTTCATGCCAGGGCAGTTGCAGGCGGCGATCTCCGCTCCAGTCGAAATAGGGCTGGTGAACCACGCTTCGGGGCATAAACGGGGCGCTATCGCTGTCGCTTCGCGATTCGGGACCATCACTGAGGCTGTAGGGGAAGACAGCCTCATCCCATTGGACCTGCCCGTCCAACGCCTTGGCGTACGGATCAAGCAGCAGTTTGTCCGGATTACAGCGGTGCCCGTTGGCCGGATCCCATGGCCCATGGACCCGTAAGCCATAACGTTGCCCGGGTCCCACGGTCGGAAAGTACCCGTGCCAGCAGTACCCCGTAACCTCAGGCAAATCGACACGAGTCTCGTTCCCTTCCTCGTCGAAAAGGCAGAGTTCGACGTGCTCCGCAATCTCGGAAAACAAGGAG
>Ga0209164_1003320_pt1 | contig 15418 bp, 11 predicted proteins | sample MTBNYHSulfiMetaG_FD_187458 | JGI IMG/M metagenome (GOLD analysis project Ga0209164, IMG submission 187458) | Enrichment culture microbial communities from rom New York Harbor, USA that are MTBE-degrading - MTBE-NYH (New York Harbor Sulfidogenic)... | ecosystem: Environmental > Aquatic > Marine >...
GAGCCCCAAGGCCCCCTGCTGGACGGGCTCCACCGCCTTTTGACGGGCTTAAGCCTGGCCGGGGTCATGGACCGGACCGAGGATCTCTTGGGCTTGAACGAGGAGGAGTTCGAGCGGGCCCTGGCCCGGATCAAGGGCGGAACCGCGGCCGACCGCCGGCGCCTCAAGCTGGCCCAGGACCTCTACCGGCTTCTCCACCGCAAGTACCACGCCGATCTGGTGGGCTTGGGAGGCTACCTGGAGCAGCTCCGGCTGGAGATCTTCCCGGACTTAAGCGGGCTTATCAAAGCCCTGGAGGACCCGGACCCCAGGGCCAGGCTGGGCAGCACCCTGAATCAACTGGAGCGGCTCAAGGCCATCATCCTCTCCCCGGAAAAGTTCGAGGTCCGGGAGGATATTTACCACAAGCGGCACGTGGCGGTGGACATCCCTTCCATGTACGGCAGCTACCACGAGCCCAAGTTCGACGCCCTGGGGCTGACCTTCCGCTTGGAGTCCCTGGCCAACACCCTCTTTCAGGAGATCATCGACGACATCGACCTGAAGCTCATAACCCGGGCCGGCCTGGCCCGGATCCTGGATATCATCCGCCACTTCAACCGGGGCCTGAGGCTGGACGGGATCAACACCAGGGAGCTGGAGGGACAGATCGACCTCCTGGCCCGGTCCCTGGACATCAGGGGTTTCGGGTTCACCCAGTACCTGGACATCTTCCGGGGCATCTCCCGGGCGGTGGGCAACATCGTGGCCGACTACTTCAACAGCGTCCACCACAACCAACTGGTGAACCTGGTCGGCCGCTCCTCCTTGGACAAGCTCCTGCCCAAGTTCCGGCCTTCCGAAGGCCCCCTGGGGTCCAGGGAGGCCATCCACCGGGTCAGCGAGATCTTCCTCCGGGACCGGATCGCCACCTCCCTGGGGCTGCAGCAGCTGGACCGGTTCGTGGGCCGGATCATGACCACCCTCTTCCACCAGACCCGGGACCTGCCCCAGGAAACCCTGCCCTTTCTCCTCAACTACGACCCGGACAAGGCCATCACCCCAATCAACCCGGTGGAGCCCAAGCTGGCCGACATCATCCGCCTGGGCAACAAGGGGTTCAACCTGGTCCGGATCAGCGCCAGGGGGCTCCCCGTTCCGCCCGGGTTCATCGTCACCACCGACGTCTTCCGCTCCCGGGAGGTGATCAGGTCCTACCCCCCGGCCCGGGAGAACTTCCGCCGGCTCATCCGGACCAACCTGGCCCGGCTGGAGGGCCTGACCAACAAGCGGTTGGGCGACCCCCGAAAACCCCTCCTCCTCTCGGTCAGGTCCGGCTCCTCCATCTCCCAGCCGGGGATGCTCTCCACCTTCCTCAACGTGGGGATGAACCAGGACATCGCCTCCGGCATGGGCGGCCGGAGCCAGAGCGGCAAGTGGTTCGCCTGGGACTGCTACCGCCGCTTTCTCCAGACCACGGCCATGACCCAGGGCTTGAAACGGGACGACTTCGACGCCATCATCTCCGAGTTTAAGGTTCGCTACGGACTGCCCTTTAAAAAAGATTTTTCCGGCGACCAGATGAAGGAATGCGCCCTGGCCTACGCCCAGTTCATCAAGGATCACGACCGGACCGTGGTCGAGGAGCCCTTTGAGCAGCTGGAGCAGGCCATCCTGGGGGTCTTCGGCTCCTGGGACTCGGACAAGGCCCGGACCTACCGCCGGATCATGGGCATCAGCGACGACTGGGGCACGGCCGTCACCGTCCAGGTCATGGTCTTCGGGAACCTTTCCCAGGAGGCGGGCTCGGGGGTCCTGTTCACCCACAACCCCCGCTGGTCCGGGGACAAGTTCCAGCTTTGGGGGGACTTCACCCTGGGCAACCAGGGCGAGGACGTGGTCTCCGGTCTGGTCCAGACCCTGCCCCTGACCCGCCGCCAGGCGGAGATAGAGAACCGCTCCGGCAAGGTCACCCTGGAGACCGATTTCGCGGAGATATACCGGACCCTGGAGTCCATGGCCCGGAGTCTGATCCAGGAGGCCGGGTTCAGCCCCCAGGAGATGGAGTTCACCTTCGAGGGACCCCGCTCCAAGGACCTCTACTTCCTTCAAAGCCGGGACATGAGCCACCGGGACCGGCAGCCCGGCTACAGCCCGGAGCTGTCCGAGCCCAGCGTGGGCCGGCCCCTGGGGCACGGCATCGGGGTCAGCGGGGGCCGGATGACCGGCCGGATCATCTTCAGCCTGGAGGACATGGAGGTCTGGCGGGCCAGGGAGCCCGATATGCCCCTGATCCTGGTCCGGAGCGACACCGTGCCCGAGGATATCCGGGAGATATTCGAGGCCGACGGGCTTCTGACCGCCCGGGGAGGCTCCACCTCCCACGCGGCCATCGTGGCCCACAGGCTCAACAAGACCTGCGTGGTCGGCTGCGCCGAGATGAGCTGCGACGAGCGGTCGGGAACCTGCACCCTGGGCCGGGAGGTCCTGACCAGCGGCGACCTGATCACCATCGACGGCCGGGCCGGCTCGGTCTTCAAGGCCGGGGCCGGGGCCAGGGAGTGAGAGGGCCTCCGGACTTTTTCCTGTAACTGCCAAGGATAAGACAAGAATTAAATCTTAGACGGACCCTGTCAACCCCTCGAGCCAGGACCAGAAGAGACGGGTTGGCCTCGCTTTTTCAAGGAGGCTTGGACATGGACGGCCCCAATGGGAATCTATCCGGCTTGTGTCTGGGGATCAACGGCCTGGGCCGGATAGGCAAGCTGACCCTCTGGTCCCACCTGGCCCGGAGATCTTTCGACCGGATCGTGGTCAACCTGGGCCGGGGGGTGGGCCGCTCCTTTGACGACCTGGCCCATTACCTGGAGCGGGACTCCACCTACGGCTGGCTCCATACCTTCCTCCACGGCTGCGACTCCCGGCCGGTGATCGAGGAGGTCGACCACAACGCCCAGACCCTCCTGGCCAACGGGGTCCGGGTCAAGTTCCTGACCAGCCACCGCGACCCGGCCGAGATCGGCTGGGCCCGGGAGGGGGTCCGGCTGGTGGTGGAGACCACCGGCCGTTTCCTGGACCCCACCCTGCCGGCCGATGCCCCCGGGGGCTCCTGCCTGGGCCACCTGGAGGCCGGGGCGGAGAAGGTGATCGTCTCCGCCCCCTTCAAGATCAAGGACAAGAGAAGGTCCATGCCCGAGAATGCGGTGACCACGGTCATGGGCATCAACCAGACCGATTACGATCCCCAGAAACACAGCCTCATCTCCCAGGCCTCCTGCACCACCTCCTGCCTGGCCCACATGATCAAGCCCCTCCTGGACTTTTTCGGTCCCCGGCGTTTTTTGAGCGCCTCCATGGCCACGGTCCACGCCGCCACCGGCTCCCAGGCGGTCCTGGACAGGGTCCCCAAGACCGGGGCCGACGACCTGCGCAAGACCAGGTCGATGATGGACAACATCATTCTCACCTCCACCGGCGCGGCCAAGGCCCTCTCCCTGGTCATTCCGGAGATGAGAAGGATCGGCTTCATCGCCGAGTCGGTCAGGGTTCCGGTGGCCACCGGCTCCCTGATCATCCTGGTGGTCAACCTTCACGACCAGCCGGGCGGAGAGCCCATCCGCCGGGAGATGATCAACGGCATCTACCACCGGGCCGCGGCGGTGGACAAGGCCGGCTACCTGGTCTTCTCCGACCGGCAGAACGTCTCCTCCGACATCGCCGGCTGGCCCAGGGCGGCGGCGGTGATCGAGGGTGCCGAGACCCACACCCGGACCGCGGAGATAAGGTTCCCCATGGCCGGGGTCTTGGCCGACCGGCCCGATATCCTGGACCAGATCGGGGACCAGGTCCTCTCCATCCCGGTTACCCAGGCCGTCATCTACGGCTGGTACGACAACGAGTTCGGCAGCTACGTCAACCTCCTGGCGGACAGAACCATCAGCGTGGCCCAGAGTCTTTAAAAAACCACCCTTTGACCCGGATCGACTTTTTCCTCCGAACCGGACCAGCCTCGAGGAGAGGAGCCCATGGAAAGCCCTTTCTGGAACCCCTTCCTGGAGACCCTGGCCCCGCAACGGATCAGGGACCTCCAACTGGCCAAGTTCAAGCGGATCTTCTCCTGGGCCTTTGAGCGCTCGCCCTTCTACCGCCGCCTCTACCGGGGGGCGGGGATAGAGCCGGGCGACCTCAAGACCCTGGAGGACGTGGCCCGGGTTCCAAAGGTGGACAAGGCTCTCCTGAAGAAGGCCCAGGAGGAGGAGCCCTTTCCCTACGGGAGCCTGTTGTGCCTGCCCCTCTCCGAGGTGGTGGAGTTCCGCCAGACCTCCGGGACCACCGGCCAGCCGGTCTACCAGGCCGATTCCTGGCCGGACTGGGAGTGGTGGTCCGAGGCCTGGTCCTTCATCCTCTGGGCCCAGGGCTATCGGCCCCGGGATCGGGTTTTCTTCCCCTTTGGCTACAATGTTTTCGTGGCCTTCTGGGCCGGCCACTACGCCGCCGAAAAGCTGGGCTGCGAGGTGGTTCCGGGCGGAGTCCTGGACACCGCGGCCCGGGTTCTCAAGATCCAGGAGCTCAGGTGCACGGCCATGATGGGCACCCCAACCTACCTCCTCAACCTGGCCGAGGTGGCCCGCTCCCGGTTGAATCTGGACCCGGCTTTGCTGACCATCGACAAGATCACCTGCGCCGGCGAGCCGGGGGCCTCCATCCCCTCCACCAAAAGGAGGCTGGAGGAGGCCTGGGGAGCCAAGGTCTATGATCACGCCGGGGCCACCGAGATCGGGGCCTGGGGGTTCGAGTGCTCCGCCCAGGCCGGCGGGATCCACGCCAACGAGGCCCTTTTTCTGGTGGAGATCGAGGACCTGGAGACCGGCCGGCCCATCCTCGAGCCGGGCCGGAGGGGGAAGATGATCATCACCGCCTTTGACCGCCAGGCCCAGCCCTGCCTCAGGTTCGACTCCAAGGACATCATCGAGTGGTCGGCCGAGGCATGCCCCTGCGGCCGGACCTTCCGCCTGGTCCCGGGGGGCGTCCTGGGCCGGGCCGACGACATCACCAAGGTCAAGGGGGTCCTCCTGGCCCCTTCGGCCATCGAGGAGGTGGTCCGGAGCTTCGACGAGCTGGGCGGCGAGTACGAGGTGGTGGTGGAGCGGGTCGGGGACAGCGAACGGATCAGCCTCAAGGCGGAGTTGAACCCGGGAGCCGAAGGCCGCAGGGAGGAGATCCTGGCCGCCCTTAAGGACAGCCTCCGCCTCAAGACCAACCTGGGCTACCTCATCGAGCTCCACCCCTTGGGGGCTCTGCCCCGCTACGAGGTCAAGGCCCGGCGGTTCAAGGACCTCCGAAAGAGGGACCATTGAGAGGAGCGTTCCATGAATGAAACCAGCCCGGAGAGCAAGGCCGCCCGGCTGGCCGAGCGGGTGGCCAGGATCCGGAGGGAGGTGGAGATCCTCTCCCAGGAGGGGGCCTCCTTTCCGGCGGTCTGGAGAAACGCCCGCCGGATGGAAGCCTGCCTGAGGATGCTGGAGCTGAACCTGGAGCCGGCCCTGGGGCTGCCGCCCGACCCGGAGCGGACCTGACGGCCGGGCCGGTCCAGACCCCTGGGCGCCTGGGCCGGACCCAGGGGATCAACCCCGGTGATTGACAACTATTGCCGGCTAGACCTATATTGGCGGTCCAGGCAGGTATCCCGATGGCGCCGGAGCCGGCGCCCAGAGCTTCTTCTTCTCCGGATTGCCAGACTGAGATCCATGGCTGATCATCTAGACCTGAGTCACCTCTTCGGCGATCCTGAGATCCGAGAATCGGTCCGGAGGAGCTGGCCCTGGTACCTCCTCGCGGGAATCTTCCTGATCCTGCTGGGGCCGGTGGTGGGCGGCCTGCCCTACCTCATGGCCACTCCGGCCGAGGTTCTCATCGGCGCGGTGGTCGGCCTGGGCGGTCTGATCAAGCTCCTCCACGCTGTCCTCTCCCGCCACTGGACCGGCTTCATCCTGGTCCTCCTGGAGGCCCTCCTCTCCCTGGCCGTCGGCCTTCGCCTCCTCCTCCTGCCGCTGGAGGGCGCCCTGACCCTGCCCCTGTTCCTGGCCCTCTTCCTGGGCTTGGAGGGCCTGGTCAGGATCGCCCTGGCCTTCAAGGTCCGGCCCATGACCCGTTGGGGCTGGTTTCTCTTCAGCGGCCTGGCCGGGCTGGTCCTGGGTGCCCTGGCCTGGCTGGGCTGGGTCGGTCAGGACATCAGGGAGCTGGAGCTGCTGGTGGGGATCGATCTCATCGTCATCGGCTGGGCCATGGCCGTGTTCTCCACGACCATCAAGCGGACCTGATCGCCCCTCCCCGGCTCCATTGCTTCACCCGCCAGGTTTGGGGTCAGGGTCGCCTCTTTGACGCCGTCAACATTCAGGTCCATTACCGGAGGAGCCGGAGAGGTCAGGTCTGCCCAGGTATTTCGTGGGCACTCCCGGCGAGGAGGCCGGATTTGAAGGCGTGCCGTGCGGTTGCCCGGCCTATTGGTCCGGAACCATGCCCAACCGTAGGTCGAGGGCGGCCGCCGGGAGATGGCCCCAGTTCTGGTTTCGGCTCATGAAATATCCGGGCTAATTCGGCGGCTCGGTCCTTCCCTCCTCCTCCTCGGCCTCCTCCTGGACCAGGATCTGGCGGCTGGTGTTGCGCAGTCGCTCCTGGATCCGGAGAAAGGCGTCGCTGATCACCGGATCGAACTGGGTCCCCCGGCCCTGGGCGATGAGGGCCACCGCCTCGTCGTGGGACATGCTTCTCCGGTAGCAGCGGTTGGAGGTCAGGGCGTCGTAAACGTCAACCACGGCTACGATCCTGGCCGCAAGGGGGATCTTCTCCCCCTTCAGGCCCAGGGGGTAGCCCTGGCCGTCGTAGCGCTCGTGGTGGAAGTAGGCGATCTCCCGGCCTAGGCGGAGGTAGGTCCGTCCGCCCAACCTCTCCTCGATGGTGGCCAGGGCGTTTCCCCCCACCGCGGCGTGGGTCTTGATGATCTCGTACTCCTCCGGGGTCAGCCGGTCCGGCTTGAGGAGGATCTCGTCGGGGATGGCCACTTTGCCCAGATCGTGGAGAACGCAGGACTCGGAGATGTCGTTGATGAACTTCTCGTCGATGGTCGATTTGTAAAGCGGGTCCTCCTTCAGCTCCCTGGCCAGCATGGCGCAGTAGATCTGGATCCGCTCCAGGTGCTGGCCGGTCTCCCTGTCCCGGGACTCGGCCAGCTTGGCCAGGCCGTAGATGGAGGCCCGCTGGGTGTCCAGGAGGCGCTCCCGCCCGTGGCGAAGCTCCTCCATCTTTTCCATCAGATCATGGCTCTGCTCCCTGACCCTGATCTCCAACCCCTCGCTGTACCGCTGGAGCTGGTGTCTGGCCTTCTCCAGATCCAGCCGGAGGAGGTACTCCCTCAGCCTCAGCTTGTGGTTGATGTGGGAGGAGGCCACCATCAGCATCAGGGTCGAGACGGTGAACAGGTTGTTGGCCGCGAACTGGGCAACATCGCCCGGCCGGCAGAGGAGGAGGACCGCCAGGAGATAGAGGAGATAGAGGGCCGTGGAATGGATCAGGATGACCGAGAAGCCCACCGGAATCATCATCCCGAAGCCGATAAAGACCAGGTTCAACCCGGCGTAGTAGGAGGTGGAGTAGCCCCCCAGGTCCACGATCATCATGACGATCGCCAGACCCACGGCATAGAAACCGCCCACGCCCAGGTAGAGGCTGCGGTAGCCCAGCTCAAGCCGACGGTTGAGGATGACCAGGACCAGGCAGATCAGGGAGGCGGCGAAGCGATAGGTCATGAACCGGGACAGGTGCCCGGGGTGGAGGCCGGCGTCGATGATCCCGAAAAGAGGGACCAGGAAAACCCCGAACCAGAGGATGACGCTGACCCTGGAGGCGATCAGGGGGGCTTGGTCCTGGCGGAAGAGCTGGACCGCCTTGGATTTCAGATTCCCGCTCCCGGCGGAGTCGGTCCTCCCCGGGGACCGGTCGGCTCTTCTCTGGATGGCGATCCCTCCTCCCCCGCCTTCAGCCCGTCCTGGTGGCCAGGGCGAACAGGTTGACCCCGGTCTTCTCCACCCTCAGCTCAACCTCGTCCCCGAAAAGGGTCCCCCCAAGCAGCTCCCGGAGGTCCTCCGTGGATCTGTGGATCAGGTTCCAATGCAATATCTGATCCATGAAAACCCGGTTGGGGTTGGCGGTCCCGAAGTTGCCCACCACGAATTTTCCGCCCGGTTTGAGATGCTCGAAGCAGCGGCCGGCCAGGGCCTTGAACAACCGCCGGTCCAGGTAGTCGCACAGCCCGACCGAGTAGATGATATCGAACCGGCCCAGGTCGTGCATGGTTCGGCCCAAGGACCACTTGACCACGTTATCCTGCATCAGCCGGACCGAGGCCTGGTGAGGGAAGGTGTTGACCCATTGGTCGGTGTACTCCAGGGCCTCCTGGTCCACGTCGATGCAGACCGCCTCGACCGCCCCCCGCCCCCCCCACCGGGCCAGGAAGTCGAAGAGCTCCCGGTTGGACCCGCAGGCCAGGTTCATGATCCTGAGCCTCCCCTCCCGGCCAGAGCCGGCCCCGGCCAGCTCCTCCAGCAGCTCGGCCATCAGACTCCGCCGCCCCCTGACCGCCCGGGCGGCGATGGTGTTGAGGCACCAGGAGTCCACCAGGACCCCCAGCTTGCCGTCGCCCTGGGGCTTGTTGTTATAGATCATCTCCATCATCTGAAAATCGCCGGCGTAACCCTTGGGTTTGAAGTAGGCCCTCTCCGCGAAGCGGGACCTCATGAAGTAGGGAAAGATCTCCTTGAAGACGAAGCCCCAGGTGTACTCCTCCGTCTCCCGGTCCCTCTCCCAGGAGTTGAGCTCCTGGAGCTGCTGGTTGAACCCGTCCAGCATCCGGCCGCAACTGTCCCGGAGCCCCTGGTCGATCCCGGCCCCGTTCTCCAACTGGAGGCGGTGGGAGAGGTCGAAGATTTCGGCCTTGAAGGCCTCGATCATGGAGTTCATCCGCCGCCAGTCTCTGGTCTGGAAAAACCTGGGGGGAAGGGGGCGGGCCTCGGTGAAGGTCCGCTGGCCGGTGGCCAGGGAGGCGGCGTAGGCGGTCAGGGGCTCCCGTTCCTCCAGCATCCGCCGGAACTTGGCGCAGATGGAGCCGGCCATGAGGGTCACGAACTGGGCGTAGAGAAGGGGGTCGCTCTCCTGGAGGGCCATGACCTGGTCCCGGTCGAAGATCCGGATCACCGAGTCCTCGGCGGCCCTGATGTCACGGACCCTGGACTCGCCGTCGAAAAAGCCGATCTCCCCGAAAAAGTTGTCGGCCCCGATCAGGGCCACCACGATGGTGGTCTCCCCGGCGTTGTAGGAGACCTCCACCGAGCCCTTCTCCACGTAAAAGACCGAGTCGGCCCGGCTGCCCGGGACCACCACCGCCTGACCCTGAGCAAAGGTCCTGGGCTGGGAGATGTCCAGAATCCGGCCCCTGAACCCGGCCTCCAGGACCATCCTCTCCCGGCCGGTCCCAGGGTGCTCCGCCGGCCCGGTTGAACCCTTCCGCTCCGCCACCGCCACACCCTCCACATCACCTTAGGCTCGCCGCCGGATTCCCGGACTGACCATAGCACAGCTTTTTCCATCAGCCAATAAGTTATTGATTTTAATGTAAGTTATTTCCATATCGTAATTTCGCCAGGGCTCCGGCGGCCCTCCCCGGCCGCCTTCCGGCCGGCTTTCCCAGGCTTTTCCCGGCCTTGGAAACCTACCCGGGGCTCGCTCCCAATCCGGCCCGATCTTTGCAAAGCGGCCCGGCGGGTCTTGAGACAGGGGCCAATTTTGTAATTACGAAAATGAAAACAAACTTTTTTTGTTGTCTCCCTGAACCGGACAACTTCCGCCTCTTCCCGCCAAAAGCCCGGAAATAGGGCTTTTTCGCAATCTTTATCCTAGTCTTTATCTGGCATTATTCTCGCATAAAAACCTGAGCTATCTTTGTTCTTCAGCCTCTGACCCGGGGTCCGGGGCTTTTGGGCATTGGCTGGCCGGGAGGCGAGGAAGCCGGAAAGCCGACCAGGTCAGAGCCCGGTCTTTCCCGGCGTCTCAAGGAGGGGCCGATGTTGGATCATCTGGTTGACCGGTTGAAGCGACTGCTAGTCGATGAAAGGGGGGTGATGGCCGTGGTCATCGCCCTGGGTCTTCCGGCCCTGATCGGAATCACCGGCGCGGCGGTGGACCTGGGCCGGGCCTACACCGCCCGGGCCGAGCTCCAGAACGCGGCCGACTCGGCGGCCCTGGCCGCCGCGGCGGTGATGGTCGGCTACGATGAGGACAACGTGGCCCTGGCCCAGCCCGGCCTGGCCCTGGACACGGCCCACCTCTACACCGGCCATCACGCCCGGGTCGCCCTGTCCATCAACGGTCAGGACCCGGAAGGACCCAGGGAGCCCACGGTCGTGCCCTTGGGCCTCCTGGACCAGGACTTCACCATCGGGCTGTGGAGCTTCGCTCTGGGTGACTTCGAGTCCCAGGGCATGAGCCTGGACCCCCAGGAGCTGAGCGCGGTCCGGGTCAAGCTGAGGCGGGACAGCCTGTCCAACACCCCGGTGGAGACCCTGTTCGCCAAGATATTAGGGATCGACAGCATCCCCCTGGCCGCCGTGTCCACAGCCTTTCTGGGCTGGCCGGGCGAGCTCCCCCCCGGCGATCAGCTGGTGCCCCCGGACGACGAGCTCGGCTATCGCTGCCTGCCCATCGCCGTGCACATGGGCGCGGTCGGGGCCGGAGGAGGGGTCGAGGAAGGCCACGGGCTGACCTTCCACAGCGAAAACTCGGAGACGGCCGAGTGGACCAACTTCTTCACCTGGCCGACCAACGACCCCAACACCCAGAGGTACATCACCGGGGAGCTGGTCTCGCCCCTGATCAAGGTCGGCGACTACATCAACGTCATCAACGGCAACCTGAGCAACAACACCTTTAGGGCTCTGGAGGGCGAGTTCAAGACCCCCATCTCCCAGGGCGGACGCAACGGCGGGACCTGGGAGAACCCCGAGCCCTGGCTGGTGGTCCTGCCGGTGGTGGATCCGGACGACGGCGGCCCCACCAGCTCCAAGGTGGTCGGCTTCCTCCACTTCTACGTCACCGGCGTCCGAACCGCCCCCGATAAGGACATCACCGGCTTTGTCCACACCGCCAGGATGATCCCCAACTCGGCCACCGGCGGCGGCAACTACGGCACCCGGGCCGCCCGGCCGGTGATCATCCAGTAACCGGCCTGACCGGCCCTTTGGCCGGGGAAGTCCCAGGCCTAGTCTTTTGATTGAACGGGGCCGGCTTTTAACCGGCCCTTTCAAATCCCCCCTGCCCCTCCCCGACCAGGACAAGGCCCAGAAACCTGTTGACGCCCAGGGCCCCATGGCGTTGACTGATTAATTGATCGGTTGAATCCGGAATTAAAACCAGGGGGTGGCCATGGGCGCTCTATGCCTTGATCAAATGACCTGGCCCGAGGTGAAGAAGGAGATGGACAACGGACGGGAGGCGGTGGTCGTCTGCCTGGGCTCCCACGAGCAGCACGGCCCCCACCTGCCCCTGGGAACCGATGCCTTCCTGGGCGACGCCATCGGCCGGGCCCTGGCCGAGCGGCTGGGGGCCTTTCTCGCCCCCACCATCAGGTTCGGCTGCTCCCACCACCACCTGGCCTTTCCCGGGACCATCTCCCTGGGTCCGGAGACCTTGAAAATGGTCGTGACCGACGTGGTGGCCAGCCTCTCCCGCCACGGGTTCAAGAGGATCATCCTCATCCCCACCCACGGCGGCAACTTCCGGCCCCTGGCCGAGGCCGTGGCCGGCCTGCCCCAGGAGCAAAGAGAGAGGGTCTTCGCCTACACCGACCTGATGGGGCTGATCGCCTCCACGGCCGAGCAGAGCGCCCGGTACGGGATCTCCAAGGCCCGGGCCGGAGCCCACGCCGGCGAGTGGGAGACCTCCTTCATCCTCCATCTCAGGCCCGAGCTGGTCCGCCTGGACCTGGCCGGGGAGGGCTTTACGGGTGACTTTGAGGAGGCCCTGGCCAGGGTCCTGGAGGACATCTCCGAGGTCAACCCCCAGGGGGTCATCGGCGACCCCCGCCCGGCCCGGGCCGAGGCCGGGGAAACCTACCTGGAGGCCACGGTCGATCTGATCCTGAAGGCCCTAGGAGATTAAGCGACCCGGCCGGGCGGCTGGCTACTTCTCCATCAGCGGCTTGCAGATGATCTCGTGGACCTTCAGGGCGGCCACCTTGGCGCTGGGACCGGCCGTGGCCACCACGGCCGTATCCGCTCCCGAGGCCGTGCCCGCGATCACGACCACCTTTTCTCCGATCCCGACCGCTCCTCCGTCGCAGGCCATCAGGGTGATCTCCAGGCAGACCTTCATCCCCTGGCCGAAGGTTCGGAGGATGTTGGCCAGGGCCTGAGGGGTGTCGGTCCCGTAGAGGTCCACGGTGTGAAAGAGCATCGTCCCGAAATGAACCCGGTGCCCCCCGGCCTGCAGCTCCTGGACCAGCTCCCCGGGAAAGGGCTGGTCCCGGTCCTTGAACCCGAACTGCCAGGGGACCACTACCAGCTTGATCTCCGTCCCCTGGACCGCCTCGGCCGCCTCCCTGGCCGTGGAGCCCCGGGTCGAGGCCAGAATGATCTTCTTTATCCCCCGGGCCTGGGCCCTCTCCAGGGCCAGGCCGATGGTCTGGGCGGTGTTCTCCCGGCCCGGCTTCTGAAAATAAAAGATCTTCTCTTCCATATCCCTCTTCCTGTTGATTTTGATCCTCTCCACCCCCTAGACCCCTGGCCGGACGGCCTCCCGGTGAAGGCGGCCAGGCCGGGTCCAATGATGACACATCGGCCATTTTAAGCCAACTCCGGACCGGTCCCGGGTTCCGGGAGGGCGCCTCCCGCCGGACCTCAAATTTGGATTTACCCGGCTCAGCTGTTGTGTTTTATTTGGTTCCCAGTCTGGAGCAGGAAAAGGAGTCGCTGATGGGCAGTCGGACCGAGGAGTGGACAGCAAAAAGAGAAGCCCAGGTTCCCCGGGGCTTGGGGAACGTCACCCCCTTCTTTATCGCCAAGGCCGAAGGGGCCTTGATCATCGACCTGGACGGCCGGGAGTTCATCGATTTCGCCGGCGGGATTGGAGTCCTCAACGTGGGCCATCGCCACCCCAAGGTGGTGGCGGCGGTCAAGGCCCAGGCCGAGGAGTTCCTCCACTCCTGCTTCCACGTGATGATGTACCCGCCCTACGTGGAGCTGGCCGGGAAGCTCAACGCCATCGTCCCCTGCCGGGGGCTCAAGAAAACCATGTTCGGCAACTCCGGGGCCGAGGCGGTGGAGAACGCGGTCAAGATCGCCCGCTACCACACCGGCCGGCCGGGGGTCATCGCCTTTGACAACGCCTTCCACGGCCGGACCTACCTGGCCATGGCCCTGACCAGCAAGGTCATGCCCTACAAGGCCGGGCTGGGGGCGATCACCGCCCCGGGCATCTTCCGGGCCCACTACCCTTACTGCTACCGCTGCCCCTGGGGCCGGACCTACCCGGACTGCGGGGTCTACTGCGCCGAGGAGTACTTGGAGAACGACTTCTTCAAGCGCCAGGTCTCCCCCGGCGAGGTGGCGGCGGTGATCGTCGAGCCGGTCCAGGGCGAGGGCGGCTTCATCCATCCGCCCCAGGAGTACTTCGGACGGCTCCGGAAGATCTGCGACCGGCACGGCATCGTCCTCATCGTGGACGAGGTCCAGTCCGGGTTCGGCCGGACGGGGAAGATGTTCGCCCTGGAGCATTTCGGGGTCGAGGCGGACATCATCACCACGGCCAAGTCCTTGGCCGGTGGCCTGCCCCTGTCGGCCGTGACCGGCACGGCCGGGATAATGGACTCGGTCCATCCCGGCGGCCTAGGCGGAACCTACGCCGGCAACCCCCTGGCCTGCCGGGCCGCCCTGGCCGTGCTGGAGGTCATGGCCGAGGAGAAGCTGGTGGAGAGGGGGGCCGCCCTGGGAGCCAAGGTGCGGGGGTTCTTCGAGGAGCTGGCCGGCCAATACCAGCTCATCGGCCAGGTTAGGGGCCTGGGCCCCATGCTGGCCTTGGAGCTGGTGGAGGACCGGGCCGCCAAGACCCCGGCCACGGACAAGACCAAGGCCCTGACCAGGTACTGCCACAGCCAGGGGCTGATCATCCTCGACTGCGGAACTTACGCCAACAACATCCGCTTCCTGATGCCCCTGACCATCACCCAGGAGCAGCTCGAGCGCGGCCTCAAGATCCTCCGGGAGGGGTTCGAGCAGGTCTCCGGCCGGGGCTGATCAGGGTGGAGCCCCCCCGTCCGACCCGGCCGCCGGGAAGGTCGGGGAGGCTCCAGTCAGTCAAGGACGGAGGAGCGGATAATCCGGAAGGTGGCCTGGCCCATGGCCACCAGCCGGCCCTGGTCGTCCAGGACCTGGCCCGAGACAAAGCGCATGGCCCGGGTCCGCTGGTCCACCGAGCCCTGACAGGTGAAAAAGTCCCCCTTGGCCGGGGCGGAGTACTGGATGTCCAGATGGACCGTGGCGCAGTTAAGGCCCTGGTCCAGCTCCGACCAGACCGCCCAGGCCAGGGTGGTATCCAGAAGGGTGAAGATCACCCCGCCGTGGGGCTGACCGGGGAAGGGCCAGCAGACCTCCGCCTTGGGGGAGAGGATCGATCTGGCCCGGCCCTGGGCCGCCTCCTGGATCTCGATGCCCATGGTTCGGTAGAGCTGATTCTCGTTGAGCTTTTTCAGACGATCCCGGCCGATCTCCACTCCGGGCCCTCCTTTTAGACCAACCAGTTATGGAAGTTAAGTAGTCCGCAGGGTACAGGCGGGCCGGCCTCGGGCCGACCCGCCTTCAGGGTCAGGTTGGGAAGAACCTATTTACCCCCAAAGACGTCTCAAAAATTGAAATCCGGTTCATGATCAAGGCAGGGTCGAGAAGACAACCGCAGGAATATATGGACATATTTCGAGGATTGGCTTCTCGGGCCTGACGATGAGATTGGGCCGGAGAGCATTCTTGAGATGGCTTTTTTACTTTTCCCAGACCGCCCCCTTGTCGGCCCCGCCCACGTACCGGGCGTAGCGCCTGAGCAGGCCGGGCAGCTCCTTCTCCGGGGGCCGGTAGGCCTTGATCCGGGCCTCCATCTCGGCCTGGTCCAGCTCCAGGATCAGCTTCCGCTCCTCAAGGTCGATCCGGATCATGTCCCCGTCCCTGACCGCGGCGATGGGGCCGCCGGCGGCCGCCTCCGGGGCCACGTGGCCGATGACCGCCCCCCGGGAGGCCCCGGAGAAGCGGCCGTCGGTCAGCAGGGCCACCTTGCCGTCCATCCCCATCCCGGTCAGGGCCGCGGTCAGAACCAGCATCTCCCGCATCCCCGGGCCGCCCTTGGG